>JGI24159J19872_10005207_pt1 | contig 16778 bp, 7 predicted proteins | sample Ectturendosymbi4_FD_19872 | JGI IMG/M metagenome (IMG submission 19872) | reverse complement strand
CTAAATAGCCTTATAATAAATACTACGGCCAAAGCAAACGATACAACTGACATCTTGCAAACGTTTCGATAACAACTGTTATCATCTTCTGTGCATACCAATTATGCACAGAAGATGATAACAGTTGTTATCGAAACGTTTGCAAGATGTCAGTTGTATCGTTTGCTTTGGCCGTAGTATTTATTATAAGACATATAATTAAAACAAAAATCTTGTCCCCGCTAAAAATGTATTTCCCCCCTAAACCTTAAATACTGGCCACGGGCCTGGTAACACGTATACTAATTATCAGCGTTGGTGGCCTTACTGCAACGCCTGCAAATACGCAATTGGCGCGATGCGAGTCCATTGTCCACTGATTATAAGGGACGAAGGTCGCTGGTAGTTTTGAGGAAAACCATTTCTAACGGATTTGGTGGGTGATGGGCTTTACCGCTCAGAGAACATAATGTTTGAGTTGTATTGTGTTTTTTTATACGCAGCGTATATTCCAGGACTGTTGCACATGCTGCCTGATTAGATATTACCTTCTGGGCGAAAGGAGGTGTTCATCCTATCGTTGCTTTTACCAGCGTTAACACTGAGTGAGCGAAAGCTTTTGTTGGTGAGGTTAGGATTACTCTAAACCATTCCTGTTTTTCAGAATTCTGCCATAAACCAGTCCAGTGTTTCGAAACACGATTCAAGTAACGCTTCGTCTCCAGGTGACTTGCGTTGGCTACATTGTATAGTTTTCTACGATGCTTACACTGGTTCCGAGGCAGCTTCTCGTAACAAGTGTAAAGTTTACTGCGCATTTTATATCAGACTGATGTCAAACGGAAAAGAATGCCAGCGGTGATAACGCGCAGACGACGCGACCGCGTTTTCGCTGAAGCGAACTGACGGCGTCGTCTGCTTGTGTGCAGGTATACCGGAATCGTTCCTGAAGCCCTCCCGCGACGCCGACCAGCAGATGGAGCTCGGGGGCCCGCTTTTCGAAAGCAGCGGTTTTGTCAGCTCCGCCGAGCAACCGGCCGCCAAGGCGAACAGGTTTGTGTGTGTGTCGGCGCCTCTTGCGAGAGAGTGAACTTGGTCGTTGGGCGCAGGTTGATTGTGACGCTCGAATGGCATTTGTTTCAGGAGCGCTGCCTGGTTGGCTGATTCAGATCCTCAAATCGACGATTTCGTCAAAACCGCCGGCAACGAGGAGAGTTTGTTTAGCAACAGTAAGTGGCAAGCGACAACTTTTTTACATCGCCCCGGTATTTAGACTTGCTTGTTGTTAATTGAAGCTGTTTTGTTTTCCAGCCGCCGCAATAAATCCTCTGATGTGATGTTTTCATGAAAACTTTTGTCTATTGTTTTAGTCAAACGGGATGGTGATTACGACGACGACTTCAACTCTGTCAGTCACGCTAGCATCAGCGAAGATATACAGGTCAGTCTGCGGCATCAGTTGTGTGGGCTCTGGTATCCAAAGTTTCTTACTCGGACAATAAACTATTAAAGCGTTCGGTTCTTATGCAGAAACTCGGCTGATCACAGGGTGATGCATCACGGATGGATTGTGGGATTTTGCCCCTTATCGTACTGTGTTTTGTGCATTGATGTATGTTTCTCTGCTTGAGTCGTTACATCGTGGTTCTTGCACTTCACACAACCGCGCTTCCTTAAAATTTAATATAACGGGGCTTCCTAAAAACTTAATGCGACATCGTCGTTGAAATATCTGTTGGGTTGTCTCGATTTTGTGAATCTTTAATCCGATGGCAAGGCATTCAAAATACCCTTAAAGTATGGTTTGTCAAAGAAAAAGCTTGGATTGGGGGTTTGCAGGCGGAGGGGTTCATGGCGATAGATGCCCATCTGGCCATGTCACCGTCGATAAACTCGCAACTTGTAAATTAAATGAAGATATTCGAAGGAACGTTCAAAACAAACACTACAAAAATAAACGTTTAGTTCAGTCGCATGAAGTGGTTTGTCCAACGCAAAACAAAAACTCAACCTCGCGCACGATGACGTTTCTGAATGACGTCGTTTGTTGATCATTGCCTGACGAACGTTTGTAGACGAAAGGTCAGTTTCACAAGGTGAGCGAACAGAACGTACAAATGACCTCTGTTCTGTGTCATCAACGCTCCTATTACTTTCGTTTACGTCGTGACAGACGTGTCTGCGATTTTACAGTTAAATGTTTTTCATTAACGCAAATGTGTTTGTCGGGGTTTACCACTTTTTAGTGAGAGGAGGTTACGATAAGGCGTTCCGTTTTACTTTTGCATTATGTGAGAAGCGTTGCGTTTTTCAACGCAAGAGTTGCTCCGTTCTCTTTTTTTGTCCCTTCCATTGTTTTCTGCTGCTTGCGTATGAAACCTGAACGGTCAAATTTGCGGGCTTCTGAACAAATTTTGAGCTGATACTATTAGACTGACCGAATACTGTCGTACGGACGCTGGGGATGGAAGAAAAACTCCATGGCAGAGTGAAGAAGTTTAACAGGACGTGATGCTAACACCAAGCTGTGGATCACGTTTGATTTCAGGGTCAAACGAGTTAAAATCTGTCTTCTACAATGCAATGGTTTATAAAAACAGGTGACGAAGAATCTGCTGTCCTTGGCGTTTAAGTGCCCAGACTCGAACGAGCCAACGGCAAAGCACAGTTACTTGACATACTGTAGGTTTGTTTCAACTGCGATTGCGATTGATAAATAATCAACCAACATAGAATACCGCTTCATACGTACCAGCTCGGTGGTGAACCCGCTGTGATCATCCAATAAACTTATGATGCGTAATGAATGCTTACCCAGTAAAGGCATTGTGCGCGACTTAATGGGTGTTCCGCCAGTTTGATTGGGATGTCAATAATAACACTTGGTTTGATTTAATAGTTAATTTTTAGGTAGCTATACACCCACACAGCCAGGCAACAGGGAAAGCTAATAGGATTAAGTGGCAATGAAGCACATTTGACTGGATTTCAGTTGCCCGACCATCATATCAAGTGTAAGAACCAAGCGAAAGCAACGCAATGCCACAATGGCCTCTGTTAAATGCACAGATCTTACATTGGAATGGCCGAAAAAGTATTTTTTTAGTCTTATTTGGACGACACACGTCCAACTAATGTACCTGCAAGTCTAAATATTGACTGACTAATATGATTATGAGCGCTGGGCTTGCCGTTTTACATATCGCGTGGTATGTTTGCAGGGTGACGGTCTTTTCAGTACTCAAAGTTCCTTGGCTGAACTAACAGAGGACCGCACGTTGACAGACAAGGACGACGGCGTGGATTACATGGAGGACGTGTAATGCTGTTATCGAAAGCCGCGGTTAAAAGGCCACTGTACTTCGTTGATGGCAAAATGCGAAGCGCTATAGCTACAGTATGAGTAAGAGTTTGGGGTTGCAGGAACAAGCTGGCTGCCTCTGTTCAAGCTCTATAGACGTTTTTTTACCTTATTCGCTTTTTTACGTTGTTTTCTACTTTGATTTCACGTCGCGTCGAATACAAGTGGAGATGCTGCTATAGAATAAACATATCGTTGAAACATGCGGAGATGTCACGTGTGTCTGTTTTCCCGTCTTTGGTGGCAGTTTCACAGTGGATTGTTGCATCATTATTAGGGGTAACGATCGACTTACTTTGTAATGAAATCTAAGGCAGGCCCGTAGCCAGGTTTCAAGGTTTTGGGGGTAAATACATCTTTAGGGGGGCGAAATTTTGTTATATGTTGCGTAAAAAAATTCTGACGCAACAAAGTTTGGAGGGCACTGCCCTCGAAAGTGGACCCGTAGCTACGGGTCTGATGTAGGGCATGACTGTACAGTATATATGCCCTACAACGTCACTTAATGGGACCGGAGAAAAAGCGTCGTTATAGCCGAACGACAATAAATCAATCCTGAAATGACGTTTCAGTTCAATGCTAAAGCCTGGTAAGGTTTAAAAGTGTTCTGTGATTGGGGTTGCCGTTTACTGTATCGTGTTTTCGCGTATACTCCGATAAGAAAAAGTTAGAAATAATTGTGTTTCTATTTTTCAAATTTGGGGTCAACGTCCTTCTCGGCGCATCTAAATCTGCAAGTTTTACCACTTCCGTACCATTTACGCTCATGAGCGAAACAATCCTCGTCATGCTTTTTTCTACAACGGGATGTTGCTTCATTTGCTCGGCAACGTACGCACTGTTCCACCTAAACCATGATCATGTAGCGATTTGTCTCCATTGCGGCTGATGGCACCCCCGTTGGTGTCATTCATACGTCACACCTATGTCACGGCTCAACGATTGGCCGCTTAACTGCGTTCCTATTCGGTCGTAAAAAATTGGTGCGTTCGCTACACAGAGCCGAGCTTACACTTCAAACCGCAACGAGAACTTGCAACTGTCGTTATAAATCAAGGTGCCCACGGCCGCATGCGGCCTTCGATGAAAAGTTGTGCGGCCGTGCACAGTGCGGATGTCATTTAAAATACAGTATTGAAAAACGCAGGTCGTAACTAATAGCAACATGCTTTCAGATTGCCGTATTGTTGATAACTTCCATCCCTGCAAGGTCTCTTACACACGCCGCGCATTTCTTTTCGGAATCTGGAAATTTGCGACAATTTTAAACCAGTGGTTCCTAAACTTTTTCTCCTTATTACCCACGTCCGGTTGAGACTGAATCTTCATTTACGACAACCATCATCATTTTCCATGAAGTGTATCTGCATCAACTGCTGTTTCTCCACTCTTGCTGGAATCAAAATCTCCAAGAACATTGCGCTTATGAACTTTTGTTATTTTATTCAATTTGAATTGAAATTACGCTACGCGTCTATTTCTCCCACTTTTTCGTTTTCTCTTATGTTCACCGGTTCAAGATACCATTTCTGATGATTGGCTGTTATGATAAATTTTGCAATATTGTTTCTGCGAGAAATTATAGGTATGTTGCGTTTCTGTGTTGTCCATTTTACATAACGGTAGACAAAACTTCAGGAGGGCCATGGCCCCCTCCGGCCACGCCTACGGTGCAGAAATAAATGATTTCCAGCAATAATTTTTACTTTCAACGCCGAAACTTTCAGTCTGGTGATTTTTACAAAAAAGCCTGTGGCAGCACTGGTTGACTCTTTCGTTACATCAGGGTTTGCGCAGAATTCGATGCTGTGCGGTTCTTCATCGCAGTGATGTCTTCCAACTGGTTAAAGTAATGCAAAAATACTATCGGCAATGAAAAACATCGGTCCAAGAAATCCATGTCGGTCGAACTGTACCAATATCTGCAAGTTGCACGGTGACTTACAACCTTGAATTTCGAGATACTTTGGACCTGGCAGAGTTCTTGTAGTCATCCAAACATTTCAATTGCCTCATTTCCCTTGTCTCAAATCCTTTTTTCTGCACATTGAAACAGATTTGATGAAGCAAAGTAGATATACGTCATCATTTTTCGTGCCAGCGTAAGTGCAGACGTAATACTGGCCTTGTGGAATGTGCTTTCACCGCAAATGTAAGGTGACGTAACAACACAATTCGTTTGTGCCTACATACGGCTAAGTTCAATTCCCGCTGCTTACCGAGTTTCGCAGACAAGCTTACAAATTCCAATTGATGCTTCAATTACTTTGACAGATTTTGTAGATAACTGTCAGAACTGTTTGTTTTGTCACGTCACAATGCAATTTGGAGCAGAATTCTAAGACAAAGTTGGGGTACCTGCCTCACCCTAATCTTCAGGTGATGACTGATTACCCACCTGCCACCCCCATCAGTCCCCATTAGTAATTCCCCCACTGGTGAAGAATCACTGTTCTAACAGCTCTTTCGTTTTGTGTCATTGAGAAGTCACGCAGCTTTCATTTGCCTTTAAAAAGCATCGCAAGCCAAGACCTCACCACTAAATCTCACTTAAATCAGTAAACACAACGAATCAGCCACGCAGCACGTGATAGAAGTCTCGAGTAGTGAAAAAAGACACGAATGCAGTGTACTAGTACAGCGTGCCCTGGAGCTTGGGCTTGCAATACGAGACGATTGTCTGGCACAAAGGAATCAATCTTTACGCGCCTCCAAAACATCGCTGGATCAAAACAACACCGATATTTACGTCGTGAACGGGACTTACATCATGCACAGCACGAAACAAATCCCGTTGTACATCTGAGTAAGAACTGAGTCGTATTTTTGGAAGTGTGCGTTATCACTTCAACTTTCCAACGACATCACCGTATATGCGAGTGGCTTGCACCCATTTAAACACTTAAAGACAAGCACTTGACAACGCGTGGAGTTGTCGGACATAAGCGGCTGTAATTGCTCCGTCGCCCGCAATCGCATGCCAACACCACGTGTAAGCATATACCGCGATCACACTGAAAAATAACGACAGTCTCCTTCGCTGCGAAACACACGATCTTGGCACAGAGAGATAGTTCCGATTGCGATAACTGTGGCGTGAAGTACGACGCTTCCGGTAATCATTACTTCAGAAACAACGCGAACAAGTGCATCTCTGGAATGTGGTGGCTTTTCATTGGCGCATACATCACAGCTGGAAGTGGCATCGCAAAATTTCACCAAATCAACGGAAACGCACTCAAAAGGCAAGAACGTTTTTTGATTTCCAATCCCATCAACCCATACATATTACCCTTTTGACGGAATTAATCCGAGTTTTAGGAATGTTCAGAGACTAAACATCGGTCATTTTCATTCTGGCCTTGATGACAAGCATCACTGCGAGTCAATCGTTGACCAATTGTCAATCTGTAGCAAAATAGCTCCCACTCATAACTGTCTGAAGAATGTTTGTGCACTTTTCAGACATTTCCGGCTTTCCCCAACATCGGACGCCAGTGGGAGTGGTCAAGAAGTCTGGCGAGCAGTGACAATGTTAATACGCACGTCTGTCAACACGAACTGTGCGATCGCGGTTTCGTTGCCAGGCAACTGAAGCCGAAGGTAAATTTGTTTAGCATCAGCAGCACAAAAACTGTGGCCCACTTTCCGGACGATATCCCGCAAAATGCCATTAAATTTAACGTCGAAAAATGTCAGCACCTTCAACTTGAGCAGACAATGACGCTGAAGCACTGTTACTGGCAAACGGAACTTGAAACCAGGCCAAAGCATGGTGCGATTGTGGGCAAACTGGTCCGATGCGAACTACGTTCTGGGTTCAGGCAATACTACGAAAAGGCACGCACCACAGCGGGTTAATGAGCACGCGCTGAACAACAATGCACGAATATTGCAATACAGCGCACAAAGGTATCGCGGCAACAATCAGCGCACATTGTACCACCACGCTCAATGCGAGCGACTGCNCGCCGTTGCCAGGCAACGACGTCTTTCTGTACCACAGAAGCGCGTTTCGACCTCGAGCGTCAGGCGAGAACCAAACGGAGAGGCTCAGCGCGCACGTTGTGATTGCAACTACGACAAAACTTGATAGAAAACGTACAAAAGTTGTTTTTGTTTGCAAACACATAATAACATGATATGAAATGTTTCGATGTAGACAAAAAAAAGAAAAAAGGCAGCGTGATCAGCATCAGTCATTCAAGAGACAACAGAATCGAAAGTGGATTGTTGGCTATTAGTTGAAAAGCGATCTTCCACATGGCAAACGCTTTAAAACCTGTGCCACCCATATGTACTGTTATTCGACGCGAAACAATTCGTTACACAAGGGCATCAGAGTAATGCTAATCGGAAAGGTAGTTAAGGCCTTTACTCCGAAACAAACAAAAAACGCATAAAAGAATTAAACAAAACGACAGAAGTGGTACCTTGCACAACCTTGGCACACACGGCAAACAAGCTCTGACCGATGCACGTCACGTAGCGGGAACTGCGAAACGTGTCACGAGAACAGGCCCGGGTTTGTACAGGAGTGCACGACCGAGTCACCCTTGCTCGAGCTACTGCAGTTTGTACAATTTAAGGGAGAAACAAAAAAAAACGCAAAAACACTGTGCATATTCATCGTCACTCTTTTCATAAGTACAGCAAAACAAAGGGTTTGCGACATAGAGAATCAGACCGGTCACATGAAAACTTCGTCGTCGTCGTCGCAACTCACTTTGACTGATTGTGAATTGTCTTCTTCGGTGCGTGCGTTGGAGTTCTCGGGCGTGCAACTGCTGTCGGTGAGGTCGAACTTAACGTCGGGGTCGCCAGCAGGGTCCAGCGTCTCACCCCCGGCCGATTTCGCGCTGGACACGGAAGGCTTTCGTTCGGGTTCGTGCGCCGAAGCGCTCTTCAGCGACACTCCCACCGAGCTTTCGCTGGCGCTGGTCGGCAAGTGCGGAGAGCGGATCCGCAGGGAGGCGAGGATCGAGGGCTTGCGCGCGGCGGACTTGGGCTGGTCTTCGCCGGTCGACGACATTTGCGCCGGCAGGCTGGAGTTCGCGCGCATTCGCGCGTTTCGCGACGACTGGTGGCTGAGGCTTCGCTGGAACGAGAAGCGCGGTCGTATGCGGCCGACGCTGCTCGATGACCGCTTCGCTTCGTTCAACGCTTCGTCTGCAGCAAAATAACAATCGTTGTCTTTACGTCTGCGATGACGTCAGTGGGAGGAGCCAAGAAAAAACGAAAAATTCAGCTCTGGCTCCTGACGATGTGCGGGGGGGAGTTGAAAACACTGTGGATCATGTTATTTGAAGGCATTTGCCTGACACATTGAACCAAAAATACAAGCAGTCACTTGATATGCAGGGTCGTTGAAAGTGCACTTATCGATACTGCAGCGCGATAACCGAAGAGCATAGACCAAGGGTGGCCAACCCGCGGCTCGTGAGCCGGTTGTGAAGTTCTGTCATTGTCTGTTTGCGTGTGACATTTACAATAAATCCAGCTGAGAAAAGGCATGTGCGCGAGTGAGGGACCGATGGGGTGATGTTCATGTGTACGATGTGGCTCTTTGCGGTAACACAGTAAAGAAATGTGGCTCTTGGTCTCTGACAGGTTGGCCACCCCTGCCATAGACCAAGGGAGCACGACCTGCCGCCTTCGATAACATTTATGCGGTCGTACACACGCAATTTAAATCATAAGTTATGGCGGCCGTGCATTAATAAAAACTCTTTTGTCTACTCTACGCGGATACTTAGTAGAAAGACGGTCAAACAGACGTGTGGAAGCAAAACAGAAGCAATGCAATAAATAAAAATAACTTGAACTCATTGGCGGCCGTAATTCATAAAAATAAACGTAATGCGGCCGGCAATAGCGAAAAGTTCGTGCACCCCTGGCAGAGTATAACAAAATTAACTGTTTACAGGTCTCAAGGCAAACTGTTTCACAGAGTTGTTTTTACATGCATCTTAGATCTTCAGCTGATTTTGTAAATAACCGATACTGCAATAGAACAGCGCGACTGAACGCAGCGCATGAATCACACCACCATGACGTCACCCAACCTTTCTTTAATCTCGGCGTGTCCCTCGCAGGTTTCTGTAAAACAAACAAGTTGAAAATAAACTGCAACAACGCTTTACAGTAAGCCTTATTCAGTTATCACCGCACATTGCGGATGAGCAGCCATTTCGACGCAAATGCTCCGAATAAAAAGCTCTATGGCCGGAAACTGGTTAACGGTTTCGCCCGGTCAGCGACTCTTTCCAGCTGTTTACGATGATATAGAAATAAAGCGCATTGATTCAGTATCAGGCCCGAAACAATGGAGAAAAGCGAACACTTCAAAACGCAAACACATTTGCTAGATATAATTAATCAGTCGGACTGATTTCGGATATTCATTCACGTCGCGCCGAGCAAATACCCTTGGTGAACCGTGGACGAAACAGGAGTTCCATGCTTCTTCACTCACCTGCTCATTTGTCAGGGTTCCTTTTCTCTTGCTTCTCCACCTGAACTTATCACGTACTGAAGACGACTGTGCAACATCAACATACGGAGGTGGCGGTGGGTCAGACCGCAACATGTTTTCTATGTCTGGCAACCGGCAAACTTCGCCTAGTGAAAAAAAGCAACTGCCAATGTCTGATAATAATAATCGGTAAGCTTCGGTTAGGGGAAAAGCAGACTTGCTCCAACGGCATATCCGTCCCACACCAGTCACATGTTTGTAAAGATGTGTTTCGACAGATCGACAGACTGCTTTTCATTAGCGCACACAAAAATGCGATGTAGATAAACAGAGACCACTTTACATCAGTGCGCCGACGAATACGAAGACAAACCCACGTAGTCAAGCCAGTCTGCTAGCGGCTACAGACGTAAGCTTTACACAAAGTCAATCACCACCTAACTTTAATTTTCGTAAAAAATGGCTTCTGTGAGTCTTGGCAGTGCTTAATAATATGTCCAGTATGTGTGTTGGTATCGGTACAAAATAATCAGTTTATTTTTGTCATCATCCACAGTTTTTCAGTTGTTTCATACTTCCACTTTCATATTTACACACCATGAAACTGTTTGTTTAGTATTTCTGTAAAGGGGATGTCAAATCAGTTAGTTGCTTATTTTTCCTCCACAAAATTAAACTTTTGTTCTTATATTGACATAAAATTTAACAGACAGGAAAGCTTTCATATTTCACAAAATACTTACATTGCACACAAGTTAAGATGCTGTTTAAAGAACTCTAATGTTCGCATTTAAAAATAACTTGAAAAACTACTTAGAATTTTTCACAAAAAGGTGGCTACTTCAGCAAAAGTCCAAATATGCCCAGATTTGATCGATAGACCAATGTCAAACGTAAGTGCAACAGAACACCTGCTGGCAACAACTGAACACATCGCAATCTAGGCATGAATTTTAGCACCATTAAGCTGGAAGCACGAACTCTCACGCAATAACTGGATTCCTAAGTAATGCTGCAAACTAGTCCTATGTGCAGGGATGAGTAATCACAGAATTAGATACATGTTTTCAAGTAGAAACGACAGTTTAAGGTGGGCATAACAAGGGTTGGGTGATAAGGATTTTGGAGTCGTGGTCTCTTACCTGGACAGTCACAGCTACTAAGACTAATTCTACAGACTTTAAACACGTCTAAAGCTATCGCAATTCAGCGGTATGGCAATTTGACCATTAATGGTGGGTCTTTTAGCCACTGGTTCAGAAGAAAACCTTGTTCAATGTACTTTTCACTTAGGTTAACAAAAACTGATGCAGATTTTGAAAATTGTAGAACAAACCATGCCTTCAATTAAGGATGTGAGTAGCACTGTCAGTTGCTTGTCTTGCAGGTATTTTGAAAATGGCTTTTCATGGTGTGTTGTTAAAGCGAAGCTACTTTCAGATTGTCAAAAATACAGGCACCTGGCAAGTGCAAAAGCCAAAACAACAATATAGTGGATGAAAAAATTAAGCATTAATTATGTCATCTCATCAGTGGAGTGCAAGAGTTTGAAGCCTGCACAAATCACTACCTGTCAGAAGTGGTTGAGCATCTTGACATTTGTTACATCAAGGCAGCTCAATGTTACACTGCAGAGAGCTCAAATCACTAATGCAGTAAGAATTATGTTTATCTTTATGTTCAACATCGACTTCAGTAAATACCAAACATATATAACACTGAATTTTGTGAAAACGAAGCAAAGCACATACAGAATGCAGATTTTAAGACACAACACTATTACATGATACAGTTGAACAGGCTGCATAAATTATAAAGAGAACCTGTGGGAGTTGGTGTAAGAGGAAGGACTTCATGCAGTTCACTCAAGTCATCAGGAGCTGCAAAACAAGCATTTTTGTTGTTAGTGGATTCACAATGTGTTTTGTCCATGCAGATGTACAGGGTTTTTTAAGGCATTTTAGGGACCCGATTTGGGTCCCTAGAATCAGAGAAAATTATGATCGGGTCCCTAAAATCAGAGAAATCGGGTCCCTACATATCCATACCGGGTACCTAACATTTTTCTTTAAAAAAACCTGCAGATGTATCAAAATTAACAACACCAAACCCAATAGAGATCACAGAATAATACTATATAAATTTCATTTCAAAAGAATTATATTTATAAAGTTATAGGTGTCTGTCTTAAAGTTCTAACATCAAGTGATAGTGGTGTTCACTTCTAGTTTAACAATATTTATGACACAAAACCATGATAATTACCACAAGGCATCAATGCAGAGTCATAGGTTAGTACAAATACAAACAATATATATATCAAGCTAATTAATAATCTAAGTCTAGAGATTTGTTATATAAAAATAAATGCTGCAAAATTCACACAGAATAAAACTAACTATGCAAATCGGCATCTCTGGTCAAGAATAGAATGAGTAAGTTTTTGACATTACAACACAATGACCATCATAATCATGTATAAATGCTTTGAAGCTAATCAATTCTAGCAAAGCTTGCGTAGATACTGTAATATGAATTTGAGTTGAAGTAAATTATGAACGAACAGTATTATTAGTAGGGCAACCAATTTTGACCTATCAATTTCCTGCGTTTGCAACTGAAATGTGGAATACAAAGCATATTCGCATAGAGTGTTAAAAATTGAACTGATAGGTTAAAAGTCTTTATTCTGTTGAAATGAAACACAAGTAGCTTGTCTGCAAAATCTGGTACATAGCATCTTTTAAAAATGCCTGGCTACTTTTAGCTTCATGAACCGAACTTCTTTGGTGCTTTGCAATGCAGCAATGTGATTCCATCATAAGCTTTTTGTAACTTCTCACGAAGCAGTCACAGAAATTACCAAACAATTCATCCTTAACACTTTTAGAGCCGCCTGGTTTTGGCGATTTTCGCAAAAAAAACAACAGTTTTCGGTTGCCTTACCAACGCCCTAGCTCCTCCACCGATTACGCTAGAGAGCTGTTCAGCGGCTCAAAAGGATTGGCCAGTCTAGTAGATTGCACTCGAAAAAAATTATTTGCTTGGGGGATGCTTTTTTTTTGTGATGATAAATTTTGACTTTTTCTTGACTTACTAACTTTGGAGTGGCTCATGGTACCAGCATGAAACTTGGTTTGCAGACGTTTCANAAACTTTTGAAAAAGCAGGAAAGTTTTGACTATTGACTTTTGGTTGCCCTAATTATTAGNAGTGATCAGGAAAGACAATCACAATTTTCATACCAATAACTTTAAGCATGTGGCTTTGTTGTGATAGTATCAAGTTTAAACTGTGATAGCAAAGCTTGATCACCAGTGACAAGTTGAAGATATTTCAAACACATAGCAGTCAGTGTCAGAGCATGATTTTTATATGAGTTCCACACCTCAAAAACAAGGTTTAACACTGGCACACATAACAAAACCTAATCATATTAACAAGTTCAGTAACAAAGTAGATCATCATTTAAGTAAAATGGAAATAAACCACTGAATTTGCAGAATGTACCCTAATCAGCAAGGTAAAAAATTTACAAATATGCAGTAGTACCAAGTTCAGCATTGGTTTTAGCTAGTTTTGTGCTTGTCATAAAATACACCTGAAAGTAAAACACTACATATTATAAACACCTTTCTATTTACACAGTTTTTACAGAAACATACCAACAGGTGTTGCTGAGTTGTTCATTTCAAAATTAAATCCGCATATGCTGAAATGTGATGATGATCGACAAAATAAACAAAGGCAGCAGATGGTCATGCAGAACTACAAAAAAAATTATGCATCACTGATCATTCAGATATGCAAATATCATTCGAAGCGAGTGGTGGTGACATACTAATACCCAGTGTAAACTGCTAACTTATGACCAAGGCAAATGCTTATGATATACTTACAGAGGGTTGCATGTTGTCAGCATAAAAAGTGATTTGAAGTTTCAGTGATTCCTGGGATTGATTTGCCTAGCCATGCTCATGCAGCAATCAAGGGCAATTTTGTGCAATAAGTTTCAAACATTTTTTATTTTTATAAATATTTTACCTATGTCATGAATTTGACACCAAGAACCAATCTTTTTTTGCAAATTGAAAAACACGTTAAATTTAAGATAAAAGAAGATTGTCAACCAGATTAACACTTTGAGAGCTGGTGTACGATATATTTATACTTCGATTTCAGCAGTTGTCAGTTGCCTTACCAATGCCCTAGCTCATCCACCGATTGTGCTAGAGAGCTGTTCAATGGCTCAAATGGATCGGACAGTCTTCTAGATTGCGCTCGAAAACAAATTTTTGGTTGCGGATTGCGGATTTTTTGTAACTGACGTCATAAGTGAAGTAGTTTTTGGGCCATTTTGTCTCATGTTGCCTGGCCTAGGGCCCAACCACTAGGCCAAAGTATTTCGCTAAAGTTTTTATTGGAAACTAGGCTCGAGTCTGAGTCTTTTGAGCCTTTGATTGACTTTCTAATGTTTCTGGTTCAAAAGTTATGATCTTATACAAACAAATTAATTAATCATCTGATTAACTAATTAGTCAAAAAATTTTACTAACTTAGATCATAACCTTTGAACCCGAAACCCCAGCAGGTCATCCAAGTATCAAAAGACTCGGATTGTAGCCTAGAATCCAATAAAACTTCAGCGAAATACTACCACTTAACAGTTGGTGCCCAGGGCCAGGCAAAGTGGGCCAAGGTGGTCTAAAAGTCCTCCACTTATGACGTCACTGACAAAAAAACCCGCACCCCCAAGCAAAAAATTTTTTTCGAGTGCAAACTATAAGACTTGCTGCGTCTTTTGACGCTTCGACCAGGTCCGTAACCCGTACAGAAGCGGAGATATTCATGCGCAAAGCCACGTGCGAATCAGCTGTTTTTTTGCAAACCACTTGAATTAACCCAGACGTCAAAGTGTTAACATAAATTTTGACAATAAACTGTAAGATGACTGCAATAAATAGATAAAACTGTGAAGTTGATCAAAAAAAGTAAAAATATTTCATTGATCAGCTTCAAAGGATTGGCTCTACTACAAACCAATAAATTTAAAAAACATGAAAAACAAGACAAGTTTTTGGTAAGATAACTAAAAAACTTGGATTTCTTTTAATGCAGATTATAAGTACTCTAAAAAATACTGTTAAAAGATTGAATGGAAGAACAATCAATACTATTTATCATGCAAAATTACATCATTTTTAAATACAGCAATGTACATTGTACAATTTACCGTAAGCTTTATTACACCTAAACACAGTCACAACAAAATATTGTTTTGAATAATATGGTTGCTGTTTTTGTGCCCTTAAATACAGCTGGATATCTGTTTTGATAGTTGGAAGTCCACGTACCAAAATTGTTCTTCGCAGACCAAAACTTATTTCTGTAAACAATAAACACTGTTTGCATAACATTCACTGCAAGTAGTGAAACTGTTGTGAATAGACTTCTCATCACACAAACAACCAATACATCATTCTATCATCAAAATTGCACGAATACTCCACATTACACAAGCTCATGTATGTATAATTGCACATATATAATGATCTCAAAATTAACTGCAATGTGTCAAGTACTGTGTCATTCACCTTTGTTAACACTTTGGCTGCCGGTCTACGAATATATCATACTTGGAAATTGGCGAAATACCAGGGATATTTCGGTTGACTTACCAACCTCATAGATCCTCAGTTGATTGCGCTAGAGAGCTGTTCAAACCCTCAAAAAACTCGGCAAGTCTTCGAGTTTGCAATGAAAAAATTTTGGTTTTGGGTTTCAGGTTTATTGAGGACGTCATAAGCAAGGTAGGCTTTTGGCTGCTGGTACCTGACCTGGGCCCAACCGTTAGATTGTAAGTATTTCGCTCAAGTTTTCAATAGAAACTAGGCTAGAATCAGAGTCTTTTGAGACTTTGATCAACTTTCTAGCAGATCTGGTTCAAGGTTATGGCCCAAAATAATAAAAAAAATTATCTAATCATGGGATTAATTACCAATTTTGTTGTTTCCAGGTCATAACTTTTGAACCCAAAACCCTAGCAAGTCATCCAAAGTATCAAAAGACTTATAGATTTTAGCCTAGTTTGCAATAAAAACTTCAGTCTAATACTACCGTCTAGTGCAGTGATTCCCAAACACCGTGCCGCGAGGACTCCCTTACTGTGCCGCGAAGCGACAGTGCTGCACGGCAGTAAATATAAAACGAAGATTGATTCATGGTGTAGCCGAGCAACAATCTGCGGACCAAAGATGAGCGGACTGTCATATTTTGCGATGCAGATCCAGTCCTGATTTTTAAAAATTCAGTGCAAGTCCAACCACAGTCCAACAAATTTTTTAAATGTAAAGTCCAAGTCCTAATGAAGTCCAGAAAATTGGAAAAATGCAGCCTTTTCACAACAAAAATACCGCATTTCTTTTCCATTAACTTAGTCCAAAACCTGTCCGGATCCTAAATTTTGAAGTGCTTTACACTCCGGATCTAATCCAAACTTAACAAAATTTGCTATAGTCCGGATCCAGTCCAATCCAAGTCCAGTCCAATGCTCATCTCTGCTGTGGACCCACACTTGCATGCCACAGAGTTCAGAATACTTGATAGTGACAAAAGTGAGTCTTCGGAAAATAAACAATTATCACGATCATAATCGACTTCAGATGAAAAAAAGCAAAATTTCGCAATGATTATTTAGAATTTGGATTTTACTGGACTGGAGATGAACAGATACTGTACATAGTCCGCGATGTGTGTTTGCAGTCAGAAGTTGCCCAATGAAGCAATGGTTCCAAGTAAATTGAAAAGACACGTCATTACCTATCACTCTAACCCTCAAATTGAAACGATGGTTTATTTTCAAAGAGTGTTGCAAGCTAATTCAAGGCAAAGGAAACTATTTCAGAAAGCAATGACTGTGTCAGAAAGAGCTCAATTAGCTTTATATGAAGTGGCAGAAATTAT
>JGI24159J19872_10005204_pt1 | contig 16781 bp, 11 predicted proteins | sample Ectturendosymbi4_FD_19872 | JGI IMG/M metagenome (IMG submission 19872) | reverse complement strand
ATAATTAATCAACAGAAAATTTGAAACACAACATCAACGTTTTTGCGAAATATTTACAAATGTGAAGAAGGATTTTTTAAACTCTATGCCATGCTTACCTGGAGCACGCCTCCCAGTAACAGCGATTGCTCTTCGGTTACTGTTTGAACGAAAGAACCTTCCACAATCGACCACACTGACAGGCAAACCATGGCGAAGTCCCATAATGTTAACAACAGCACTGAAATTCCAATACCTAGATGTACTCGACTCTTGGCGTTTCGACAGTCAAAGTAGGACGTATTTACATTTCGCGAAGTTCCAGTATTAATCGGCAGATTTCGCGTTGGACTTCTCGATACGATATCTGAAACGTTCTGAGTTGTAGCAACATTATTACTTGGTACTTTGCTAAGATCCATGTCTGCCAGCAAATTGTTTTATTATCTCGGCTGACGCTGATGTCCTCATTCCACTCAGCTGACTGTCTGGTGTCTGAGTTGTACAGTAATCGGTCGATCGTTTCAAAACCCTTTTGAGGCTGTGTCGCTATTGTTACGGTTTCAAAATCTGGTTTCATGTTACAAAAATGGAGTAAAGTGCGGAGGGGATACATCGACCATTAAACTACACATTCGAAACAACTTACACATTGCATAGCCCACGCATGTAAGTAAAAGTGTTTATTCCTAACGCAACCGTTCTTCTTTGGGTCGTTTTTCTACGTATCTAACGTACCTGCTTCAAGTTTTATGAAATTCCTAACGACTATTACATCACAGGTGTTTGTGGAAAGACCTGTGACGCTTTTACTAAAAATTTTATAAGACAGTTTCTTTTTGTTGTCTACGCGTTTTTTGAGGTATTTTCTAAAGTAAACCTCCAACAGTTTTTTTTAATTTCGACAACACATTTCAGAAATAAGGAAAAATAGCACAAGAAACAATGATTTGAATAAATTCACTGGTTGTTACAGCATTGTTCCTTGTAGGACTTTGCAAGACGTATTTCAAAAATATATTGGGAAGGAAAAACTCAAAACCACATTTTGGCATCACCCATTCGGTTTACAGTCAGGTTTTTATAGCAACTCCCACTGTCGTACTTTGTTGTAAGCTTTGTTATGCATTGGGGCAATTAATTCTATTAGACAAAGGATCTTGCATGCCGCTGGAACCGTCAGTTATGATAGGTTCAATCATTCAATCGGAGTTTATACTCCACACGGGGTCAGCTCTCAAATCTTGGTTTTTAGATTTCCTCACTTCCTGCTTGCGCCAACTCAAAATTCTAAAGATCTGGAGAAGAGCACTAATAGTTGCGATCCCTAAGCCGGAAAAGGCATTGGGGTACCCAAAGAGCTTTCGCTCTGCATCTCTCCTCATAGATGACACACTGTCTACGACAACCTGACGCTTGCATGCTAATAGTTCTGTGAGTGCCGAATATAGCCCAATCAAACACGCAGCTGCACGCCAGACTTCTCTAGAGTAGATTTCAAAGAAAAAAGCCTCCGATCTCTTCTCACAGCTGACATCTCTCACGAAAAAACTAAGACCACCAAGTATACGCTTGGAGTTACATTTTAATATTCGGAGACCCATGTAGCCTAGTTCTCGTACCACCTGGTGGCAAAGAACAACGGAATATTAATTCTCACACTCGCGCGTCTCTTAGGCCCTCTCTGAAAAAACGAACAATCCTTTAATAATAACACAGGTGCTTCCGATGATAATACCTTCACTTCGGTCACTGATGACCATGTTTAAAGATTGAGAAGCACAGTGCACAAATATTGCAGTGGGGTAATAACCCCGAATGCGTGTTTGTACACCACACACGTGACCTGCCATTGCTGATGCGCCATCATAGCCCTGCCCGACAAGTTTTTGGAAATTCATTCCTATCCTAGTGAGGTGGGCTAAAATACTGAAATTGATTCCATGCAATCCATTTCAACAAACCCTGTGAAGCTATCGTATACTCTGCTGCCTTTTCATGTATCCAAACACAATGCTGGGTTGTTCTTTGCTAGAAATATCGCACGACTCGTCGGCTATTACAGAAAAAAAACGATGCGTTAACCTCGGTGACGAAGTCTTGCACTGTCATACTGCTGGCTACCCCGAGAATTTCATTTTGTATCATTGAGCTTGTATACTTGACGTTGACGCCAAGTTTGTTAGAAATCTAATTAGAAATTTTTGGGGGGAATGGCAATCCTGCAGGGATAGCCAGGCTATACGCTTATGGTCCTGCACAGTCATCACAGCTCTTCGCACATAAATTGTGGCGTAAAAAGTGCTTTTAGACCTTAATATGCCTTCACAAACATGCACACTACCAACAATGCACACTACTTAGACTGGAAAATGCAGAAAGAAAACAGTAATGTTACAGGAAGGTTGATGAAACAAGAGAGCGCACGAGAAGCCAGCTTAGCAGAATACTGCATTTGCATGTGAATATTTGCGCAATGAAACGACGGATGTAGTGATCATGAGTGCAAGCAGATTTGACAGACAAAGCGCGTTCCCTTCAAAGAAACTCCGGAGTGGTATAAACAGCCCAGATAGCCTATAAACTGGTATATCAAGAGTTCTAATGCTGTTTATCTCATCTAAGTTTATGCCAAGTTGGTGAATTGAGATGCCAAAACTCAATAACTGAAGACCAATAAGTGCGTGCCAATTTTGAATTTCATGAAGTTAGTGAACCTTTTAATTTTTTCCACCTTGAAAAAGTATCTATCCGCACCATACCTATGATCCCCAGTAGACATTTTAAGGAAAAGTGTGTGAAACTTGAAAAATGCTCTCTTAAAAACAAGCGAATAAACAATCCAAGGAGAATATCTGCTCAACTACGCGTGGCGAAAAAACCTCGCTCTATTGGCATTGGTTTGAAATCATAGTTGGGGAACGGGTGTACGAATTCATGAAGAAGTTACACTTCAAACTTTATTACGTGTTATTGGTTATGCTGATTGCGGAAACAATCTGAGACTATTATCACTCCAATCTACAAATAAACCCTTAGCAAATGCCTTATCTGCAAATATTTCATTGTTGATCTTCCGCTTATGGCCCTTGGCCCAACCACACGCTAATCTACATGATTACATAATATTTATACGACAAAATAATGAAACAGAACGTCAAGTGTGTTCAAAACAAGCAAAGTCTAGTGATAAAATGAATAAAAGAAAGGTTTCCTGACAATATAGACTACGAAGTAACAAAATCACTGTGCGCAGCGTAACAAAGAAGCTGTTATTTAAGGCATTCTTAAGACACAGTCCAAGGGTATCCTAACTCCTATTTGTCGGCAATTTGCCTTTTCAGAAAACCACCTATACTCAATAGCATTGGCGTACGCAGAAAATTTTCATGGGGGGGGTTTCATTCTGTCGCGTATGGTGCCATTTGTATTTGGTAGACGTTGTTTGTGACGTCATAATTTGACGTCATATTCATGTTTTCCAAACCAACGTTTTGGCGAAGCTTGCACTGATCAGCCATAGCAGACAAAATAAAGACAATTGTTTTGGATAAAGTAAACTACCGCGGAACCCAATCTTAAACATGCGTAGTGGGTGAAAGGTCTGCAAAAGTGGTGAGATGGTTTCTGGATGCATATGATAATCCAGATTCCCACCAAAACCTAATTATTACTTTTTGGTCCATTTACAATGTTCCTTGAAATTTGCATGCCAGTTCATTCCGTGGTGTTTGCATTAAGTCGACAAATTAACAAGCAAAAGTATACGAAAACAATTAATCTCCTTTGCGCAGGTAATAGGTTTTTGTAAAATATCAAGCTCAAGGGGGGGTTTAACCCAAGAACTCCCCTTTGCGTACGCCTTTGCTCAGTAGAGTCGAAATCGGTTCAGTGGAAAATTTTACACCAAACACCACCAAAGCACTATTATCTAATCGGTTTCTAGTCACTTAATTATAAATTTAGCTGTTCCTAGGGGGCACACAACGGATTATTCCTCTATGCGGAAGGCCATGGGTGAAAGGCATATAGGAATTACTAGTCCTACAACAGCAAAAAATTGAGATAAACGTTTGCAATAAAATAATCAGGAAGACAGGGGCGTTGTGCTACCCAAATATTTAAGAGAGCCGGCAGGTTTTACTATATATAGTAGTAACGTTTGAGTTGAAGTTAGCCAAGTGTGAGTTTAAATTTTTCTTCAAAAATAAAGCGAAAAACGAAAAATGTCACAAAAGTTTTGCGAAGCGTAATTACCAAAAAACATTCCGTTCCACCGACTCTTCTTATCCTACGCCTCTGGTTGTGGAAATTATGAAATATAAAAATTATCATTCTTCAAAAATAGGGGGGATTACGACACTCAATAAGGTAGATTCTGTGCAAAGTTGCGTGGAGAGCTTTTTATAGTCGATGGTTCCCAAACACTAGAAATATTCAAGAAATAGGCGGAAGAGAAACGCTTTACAGCTCTGCTGTAGGTGCAGTAAAAGTTAGAAATGGCCGTCGATTCACCGGACCATAAAATAATTCACAAGTACAGTCAGCAATTAATTTATTGCTTCCAGTGGAATCATATCTGTTTTGTAAAAGATCAATTTTAAAAAAATAATTATTTTCCTTATGTAATGTATTCAATTAAAAACATTTTTCACTCAATACATTACACAAAAATCTGAACTCGTTTGTTAAATTCACAGTCGATACTAATCTTGACCGAATTTTGTTTTACACAGATTTTGCAGACCCAGATACCTGGCGGTTGTTAAAACTTTGGCTATCCTAGTTTAAAATGATACAGTCCCATGTCAGTTTTAGTTGTACGCTCAAGCACAGGTTCAATATACAAAGGGATTGCGGAAGCTCAGAGCTTTATTCCAATTCTTTACAGCAGAGCGACTTTTTCCACTGCAACAATTCTATAAGTTGGTTTAAAAAAATGAAAAACGAAATCGATCATGAAAACTGCGTGCAAAACAGCTCTAGACGCATACATGAAACCATTTAAAATAGTAAGGCAAGTTCTTGTCATCTACGAGTCTTGCTTAAACTTAGTTTATTCTGATCGGGTTGTGGGCAAGCGATCTTTTGTTCCAGAAAGCTGAGCTTGTAAAACCAAACATGATCCGTTGTGTAACAAGTTTATCTAACTCAAGTAAGTGCATATCTGGCTAACGTCAGTGGGCAGTAGCGGATCACTCTGAGGAATGCAATCGTTCAGAAATGGTGAGGTGCCTCCTATCATGGGCGTCGGAACGGGGGTAGAGCCTTGGCCCCTCCCTGGATTTTCAAATTTGACATCTTCTCATTAAAATTTTAGCAAGAAAAGGTTGTTTACATAGTTTCAAGTGGGTAAAATGAAATTTCAACATTTCCTGGCCCCCTTGGAAAAATCCTTCCTTAACGGGTGTCTCTGCAACGAACAGCCCATGTCGTCTTTACCGAGCAGGATTCAGGGACCGCCCAAAAGCCAGCATGAAGGAAACAAATGCTTTGTTTCACAGGTGGAAGCGCAGAGATAAACTTTCCCTGGTGTAGCAGATACTGACGATGTCAAATGCTCTGCTCATGTTCGGGCGGCAAAACGCGTGCGGAGTATTTTTCAAAGGTCTGGAGTGGACAGCCGTATGCGTTTTATGTCGTGTCTGCCTATACAGATGGTGAAAAATAAAAAAACACAATCGCCTGCCCGATTGTTTCCGCATGCTGACCAAAACTGAGTGCGTGTCCTAGCGCATGTGTGGAAACAATGCCAGTTTTAAGATGCCATCAGCAAAACGGATGCAGAGCTTCTAAAAAATACATCTTGCGTTAAGTCAGTATGCTTGCGAATACTGCAGTACTTGGAAGCGGGTTTAAACCTCAAAACAAGACTTGAAATGTAAAATGTAGTAAGTTCAAGTGTCATAATTCTCAACAATGACAGTACTCGTAATGTTTTATGACTTCTAAGCAAACGGCATGGATTATACGGTTTCTTGCTGCTGTTAAAATAAGCAATTGAAGATAATTATCTTTGCAAGTATTCTTTAAAAGTGCGGTTAGCAAAGACAATAATCGATTTAGTTCAGACGCTACTACGGCACTTGGCTTTCACCGAAAATTATGATGCTGGTATAAGAAATGTCATGTTCCTCATCAAAATATATAGATACCCTTGAGGCTTGGTTGCTCTGCTTTTTGCTGTTGTACAGAGTTTCAACCGATTGAATCCTTCCGCAGAATTTTACTCATTTGCTGATAAGTTAGCTCCAATTTTTAAGTATTGTCAAACCTAAGTCAGAATTTCTAAGCAAAGTACAGCTTCCAAAAATCAAGTTCAAGCATCGTTGCAAATACAAAAATCTCATAAAGCAGTCGCATATAACTTACAGAACATGTCTGCAGACCAATCATAAGCTCTAGGTTTGCTGCAAGCTTCGTGGAATCGGCCGTCTGAGCTATGCTTTCATAATTTTGCGATGATTCGTACTTGCACATATCTGTAACCATGTACTAGTCCGCAAAGCTGACAAAGTCAAGACAACCAGTTTATTCAAATGGAATGTCTACAGACCATTGCTATTTGCCAAAACACCAGAACGTTTTTCCTCATCGGTTAGTAATACAGTAGTTAAATAAGGAACACAATAATGCCGCTTTTCTCAAAAAATTAGAGAAAAGTTTGTTCGAAACCTCGATGTTTTATAGTTGATACCAAACCAGGGCTTTTGATACTCCAGTGAACGGGCCATGACTACTGTTTAGTAGTAAACAACATTTTATCGATAACAAGCAAAGTTGGACGCATAGAAAATTTAAGTGAGCCTCCGGCTATGCGCGCATGAACTCAGACGGTCTTGATAAATCTGCGTTTTTCACTGAGAACAGGGCTCATGCACGATCTCATGCTAGTTGGCGCAGCATGTACATATCAGATACCAGTTGAAATGGGTTGCGTCTTCTGCTGCAAGGTGCGACGACAGCGTTGTAAGTGTCTTAAGGCTAGTTAGCTGTTTAAGACTCGAATAGCGCCGAATGACACTGTAACCTTAGACTTGTGAAGCTCATAAAACACTATATATCAGCGTGGTCGCGCAAAAAGTATATTGTGGCGCATACTGAGACGAGATGGACTGCAGAACTTGGTTGGGCAGAAAGAAGTGGGAGTCGCAAAATGAATCTTCATGCGAAGCTGTACAAGAAATATTTCCAGTGAAGAAATGCGCATATCAGGCAGTTACCCATATTTAGTCGCAACTGTTTCGTTCATAGCAGCTTGTGAAAATTGCACATTTGAGACATGCTTATCAATGACCAACTTATTTCTCACCAGTACGTTTACGAATTGATGTAGATGTGCAGTAATTGTATTCAAGTTACTCTCCACAATGAGAGCAAGCAAGGAATCGATCAGCAAGTTTTTATTAGGAAAAGCGTACGGGTTAAAAGTTTTTTTGCTTTCTCTGCTCTTATTTTAGCCTTTGAACTTTTCACCCATAAACTTTGCTTGGAAATTTCAGAACTGAGGATGTGTAATTTTACGTCAACTAAATTTTCTATTAGAAATTTGCCGATCAATTCCTTGCTTACCCCCATTGTGAAGAATACTTACTTGAATATAGATATGCACAAGTTTGAATCATTACAAAAAGGTGAAAGCAGAGCACCATCAGCTGATCCTTCTATAGCCTATGGCAAACCTAGAGCTTTTAACAGATGTGATTTTAGTCAGGTTTATTTCAAAGTTCTCTTTTTGTAGTACTGATCAAAGCAACTATTTTTAACATAGCAGTAGTTTGATATGTTCGGCTTAGCTGCAAACAATGTACAGTAACTCAAAATATGGACTTAAAAGAAAATAACAATCATAACCTAGATCCTTCCAGATGAGATTGTTTTCAACCCAAACTTTCTTCACGTCGAGCTATTTGGAATAAAGGATATTAAAAGAATCACTGAATGACGAGAATGATAAATAGAAAGAAATGGAGAATACTTTTCTTTGGCTGCCGCAGTGCTCCAGCACACTTTCTGCATGTTTGCTATAAAAATATTTTATCAGCCACGAACACCAATTTTACACAATGTTCTTGTTTTCTTTTCATGTATAGTATTCTTTGTGTGATTGTGATCATCACATATGCGTGACGTTCTCGAATGTTTTCCCACTGGCTCCAAAGGGAAACAGAGTAGTGAAAAGTTAGGCTGGGATATCATAAATGTTTAAAAAACACTTGTTCTTAGTTTTTAATGCCATGTTTGTTAAGATGCTTTTTTCCAGATGCCTAACTCAGACTTGTCTGTTGCTATTTTAAAGCTCATTTGCTTTTTCTAGAAACCCAATTGTTTTTGATGTTTCCCTATTTTTTCTTACTTGATATAATAGTTCTTCTGTAACTCAGAAGAGTTAGCCGACTCGTTCAAAAGGCTCAATATGACTGCCTCTGCGTTACATGAAATACTGGTGGTATTGTCGCTGCTAATCTACACAACTACATGGTATAGAAATAGATTAAAATCTGGTCGGGTGGATTATTCAGAAGAGACTTTACGCTGATTCACAGTCTACATAAGCTGCGCAATCAACATTCGGTTTTGAAATCACCGACGACTTGAGAACTGTTCGATCACGCTTTTGTAAACAATTCCCATGACACGTGGTTTTCAAATGGTGTGCAAACGGTACATGTACATAGTAGAAGATAGATTGCTCTGGCCATAATTCCCCAAAAATATGCAGTAAACAATGTTATTTTGAGGATCTATTGCAAATAGTTATGATGTACCTTAAGTGCAACATCCCGTCAACACATAATAGCAAAGCGTGTGGGTGTGATGGTTAACTTTGAGCAAAATTTCATTTTTTACAACGGCGGTGTTTTTGCCACTGTTATGAAAGACACATGTACGCAGAGAATAAATGTTGTTTTCCTATGCCAAATTTTGTTTTTCTATTATAGCCTATGTCCCAGAAAATGCCACGAATTGCGAAGCTCTCGATATTTATCCATTGCCAATGTTCAGGGGTGTAATCGCATTGTTACATAACAGCAAAAGTTTGGAAAGTATGCCGTTTATTTCGTTGCCGTTAGGTTTTTGGACTGATTCCGTTAAGTTGAATCAATCAGCAATTTTTTAATAGGAAATCGATTTCACTTAACTCTACGCATCATCAGTCCTGAAATCTTATTCAAATAGAATCGTTTTGACCAGTATTGAACAAATATAGTACGGTAATTCTTCATTAGGAGCCGATGAATTAATATGCCAGATGCAAAGTTAGAAAAATGTTTTGCTGACCTTCTTGTCTCTTTTAATTTGTGGCGTTTGACAAGGATGAAAAACTAGCAGTTGGAAAAGTTTTGTGTTAAATAGTGAGCTGCTCTGACTACTACTGCGAATGTTTATTCACCGACATACCTTTGCTACGTAAAACTAAAACAAAGGGTTTGTATTCTAAAGGTTTTGCTTATTTGGGACACGGAGGCACAGTCCCACATTGACAGCAAATTTACTTCTTGTGCCAGGGCCGCAACCAGCTGATATTTTCGGTGGGGGCAAAATGATTGCAACTTGTAATTGTACCTAACATCTAAACATGTTTTTGAAAATTTCGGGGGTGCAATTGCCCGATTGCCCTCCTGGTTGCGGGCCTGTCATGTGCGGTGTATGTGGGTTGAAAACTTCCTCAATATGATTTGGCTTATTGATCTCATTTCAAGCAAATCACTTTGGTTCGAATTATAGTTGCAAGAATCATTAAAATTTTAGACTGATTTGCTCACATTTAAAATGATTGAGAAATTAGTTTGCTTTGCATCCTACACAAAAGGAATGAACAGCTTGGAATATTTATGAATTGCGATATTTGTTTTCGAACAGTTCATTTTAGGATGTATTTTAGTTAAACCCTTTAACTGTAAATTAGGCTTCAGGGAACTACTTTCTGATACTAAATAATGATTGGTTGGTTCTTGATATTTATTTTTCATGTGCCAGCGACAAAGTCAATAGAAGGTTGTTCAACGCTAAAGGGTAAGTGAGTTTGTAAGTTTCGCACTTTCGCCGTGTGCTTACACTGAAGATAAATCTTCTTAAGACGAATTTTGCTGCGAAATCTAGCCAGCCTTAAATATTTTTGGAATGGCAAGAATTTAGACTTCAATAGGTTCATTCTTATCGGTGCAAATATGCACAAAGATTTGTGTAAGAGTCTCACAGAATGAAGGGACTTATGTACCTTATAACAGTATAGCGCACTTTACAGAAGCGCTCTTGTAAAAATCTTCGAAAGAATGATGACTGTTTGTGAAAAAAAGTTACAAACGTTTAACCAGCGTTTCTTCTATATCAGGGTTCCCAACCTTATCCTGACCATGAACCCCTTCAGCATTTCGATAAATGAGCATGTACCCCTAAAATTTTTTATGACAAAAAGGCTGAGTAAATAAACAAAAATCCATTGAATTTTTAATAGAACTTTTGAAACAATAAAGGTAGACTCTGTCTTTCTTAAAGTAAACTTGTTGGAGCTATATCAAACATGAACTAAGTATAAATATTTGGAAATAATATCAATATATTTTCCATTTGCTAACCTTAAACGTACCCCTTCAGATAGGCAAATGTATCTCTGGGGGTACATGCACCCTGGGTCGGGAACCACTGTTCTATATAAACAATGTGATTTAGAGCCAATCGCATGGAAGAGCAACAAAGGTCTCTCACGAATAAACTGCTTATGCATTAAGNAGTCCTATAGAAACGCAAAAGGGACATAATCNGGTGCACCTGGTAACACACGCCTGCCTCCGATTTAATCCGAAGTTCAGCTTACTCTAGTAGTCGCAATCTTTCTACAACTAGCAACTGTACGGTACTTTTAGTAAAGCTTGGACACTTTTGCTGAACATCGACAAATGCTTTGAAATGTTTAAGGCTGTTCAACACGCTGGTGAAACCAGGGTGGACTGCTCATGATACTTTTGTAATATTTGTAAGGGTTTCATTGGAGCAATGCCATTATTGTAGTCGATATAGGTTGGCACTTGATCCATGTAGTTTCTAAGAGTCTTGCAGAAGAAATCATATGGCGAATCAACTTTGGATTGCTTCATACAGCAGGAGAATGCTTTATTAAATGTGGTTAGGACTGAATGTTTATTTTCATATAACATGGTATCTCGAATTGTTTAAAAATCTAAACTAGCTATAAAAAATTGTGCGAGCCATTAAACTAAGTTTGTTGAATAAACCAATGAATCTCAACATAAGAAAAAAATTGCTTTTCTAATAGGTCAAGGTAACATGCATTGTAAAGATTTTAATGTCAGTCAAAAACAAAATACTTTCATTTGTCGAGGAAACGTTGTTCTTCAGCACATTACGCTAAATTCAGCTATCAACAAGACCTGATATTTTACGTGTGTGTAGAAAATTTGATGTACACTACCGTGAAAGTTAGGGTTCAATTTTCGAAAATAGTTCAGGAAAAAACAGTAACGAATTAGTTATACGCGTTGCTCAGTTCGTGTTCTATATTTCTAAAAGAAATACCTAACTCCAGCTCCGCAGCACTTTTTCTAACTATGAAGCTACAGTCAGTTGTTTGGAAACTTAAAATATTCTTCGGATGGCGTTGGGTGCCTGCTTCTGTACGTGACAGAAATGTATCCTGAAAACAGCTTAATGGTAATTTAGTGTTGGTTTGTTAGTTGATTTTATTTTTAAGTATCTTCCTTAAAAGCTTTGCAATCGCATAAGCTTTGCAAAAGCAAACCAGGTTTTGCGATGTTGTTTCGAGTGAAGCAAATTGAGGTTTTGCTTTGGACTCAACGTTTTACGAACCTAAAGAAGGATGGTGGCTCGTGGTATAAGGCTTTTACAGCAGTTATTCAAAATGTAAGTGAGAAAAAATACAGCGAATATGGTTGCTTTGATTGCTGCAGTTTGGTGCTACCTTGCTCTCTCAAATATGAAAGTTGTGCGCGGGGTGTTTGGAGAGCCACAGCCAGGGTTGCGTGTCATCTGATTAACAAAAATAGATATTAAAGTTTTAATACGATGAAAACGTTCTCAGCGAACACTTACAACGTCAAAATCAAACCATCTTTGAGTTTCGCAGCTAAACATGAAGAGTCCGCTTTTTGTTTTGCCTTAACCAGGGGCGGAGCCAGACAGTTTCATTTGGGGGGGGCCACTGGAGGGGCCAGTTTTGCAACAAGGCGAGCTGTCAATGGTCTGTGTAGGACTTCATTTCAGTGGCATGACGTCACGCGGAAAATTTGGGAGGGCCACTGGGGGGGCTAGGCAAAATTTTGGAGGGCAGTGGCCCCCTGGCACCACCCTAGCTCCGCCCCTGGCCTTAACTATACAAATCTCGTTGGTTAGAGGGCGGACTGGTACGGGCATTCTTCGCTCAGAGAAAACCATCTTGATGACCTGTGGCAGTAAGAGGCCCACAGTGTTAGCGAAAGCACTAAACCCAATCATCTGCTGCGTGGCGATTTTGGCACCTACACACCTTACGCTGTAATTTGATTTTGATCACCGGCAGACAAGGACTCTTAGGTGCTTGCACATAAAACAATAGAAGATTTCCGTGACTTTTTCAACTCGGATAAAAATACACACAAACATGTGAAGGTTGCTTGAAAATAATCTTGGAAATGCAACTTTCTGCTTGTGTAAGGTACTGCAAAACCTGTCTCCTTTCCATATATCACCTTCTTATGGCAAAAATGTTTTGGCTATACTTCTTGTCAATGAATTCCAAAAGCCAGTTGTTTTTTAAAGAAGGCTTGTTGAGGCAAAAGTTCAGTCAATACTTCATAGATTCACTGCGTCTTTTTTGCTTAGTAAGATTTTAANTAAGTAGCACGTATTACTTGCTGCAAGAGAAAAACTTTTAGTGCCTATGTGNAATCAAGTCAAAGATTTATGTCTCTGTAACAAATTTTGGTTGACTGTTTTCAAGCACCCGTCTTTGATTTCAAGCCTACAGTAAACGTCAGGCAACTGACAAACTTCTCTCTGCAATCTTTGCATGCTTATGTTGGGGAATATTCATTCCCATGTAACAAGATCAAACGGATAGCAGTCCAGGTGATGTCTAGTTTCAAACAAAGGACTTCTCCAGACATTCACCCCATTGACACCCTTCTAGTTTTTTTCATTTATTGAATTTATGCAGACTGTGATTTACGCAGTTCTACTTTCAAACTGTAAGGGAGCGATCTTCGCATGGCTTTCTTTGGCTTGTGCTTTCGATCAAGTCAGGAAGCATCCGGAGACATTTGCCATCGATCAGCAGATAATCACGTGCCAAGAAAATGCGCTTTGAGAGAACGTGATTTAATCTTCGTCGCTTCGGCTGACTGTTGTGTGTCGTGCATTTTTGCTGGCGCATGCTTGGTTCCGACAAGCTGCCAGAACGTGCTAAGTTAGGTTTGGTGATTTGGACGCATTTGTTTACCCGAATGGGTGGCTGGCACGTTCATAGCGTCCTTTGTCTAAGACGGGCACTGCAGTTGTCAGTGTCGCGCAACTTTCTCACACTTCTGGAGCTTTGGACAATCGCTGACCATGTGCATCAACTTTTTTCACCAGATCTTTGGCACTATGATGCTAGGATAAAAATAATGTAAAAACATCACGAGGTAAGTCCAGTCTTTCATGCCGAGAGCCTCGCCTTTCATACTTAAGTCTCCAGGAAATTTTCGTTCATCAATTGCTTTATTCTGCGACGAACGATTTTGATTGCAGTTCAGTTAAGCAACTATTACTTCAAATTATCAAAATGGCTATTTCGTGAATTTAGATTCTTCCTTTAAACAAACTACCACCTTAGGACTCACATATCTCCACATCTACTTAGCACTATTCGGCAAACGCTGTTGATGCATGGATTGAAAACGTACAGCTTTTTAAAGTGAAACTGTCAGCATCCGAGGTAGACTCTGGAACACAGAGGGAAAGTTTCATTTTGTAATTTGAAAGAGTTTTTCACGTAAGTCGTTGAGGTGTTCTGGCAAAACATGGTATTTTTGAAACCCATGCTGCAAAACGTTGTTTAAAACTGCTTTCCCTGATTGAAAAATTAAGGTTCTCTATAGTAGTTATGAAGCTGCTAGAGACACTTAAATTTTCTAGTTGGTGTCATGGTGAAAGGTTTGAAAATAAAATTGACTGCTTTCAGGCACTACAAATTCGAAACACATTTCAAGCATTCGGAAAACACTTCACCAAATCTACGTGTATTATTAATTACATCGTTAAACACAAGTGGATTCCAACTTAATTCGGCCATGCGTAGGATTTACGCTGTGAAATATTCGTTTTTGCATGATTTACCTGGATTTCGTTAATCTACATGGTTTCCATAGTTTTAGGTAAGCTACTTTTGGCAAATTGCATTGATTTCCATGTCTGTTAAGCATGTTTCAGCAATAGCATCCACATTATTATTATTCTGCCCGACGGCACGAGTGAAAACGTCGAACTGCGTGATGTTATTCTGTACGCTAGCTAGCGTATGACTTGGTTCTTGATGTGTAAACACCATTTCGTTGAATGACAACGTGTTCGGAATAATCACGGTCGGTCTTGCTCTTTTTTGCCAATTCCGACGTCACAGGTAGATGGTATCGAACTGTCGTTGCCCATCTTCAGATTTTAGACCACGGCGGTTCCTGAAGAAGCCATCTTTTGTTGACGAATCTCTGAAATTCCTACGATTTTTCGCTTCAAATCAAGTTACGAGCTTTCTTGGAACGAGTCCTATCGCCAACGGGTTCAAGCGATGCTATGGGGAACATGCGTTTGTGTATGGCGCTCCGATAATATTTTTGGGAAAATAAACTTGTAAATATCACCTGCCCCGTTAGGGAACACGTACGACGTGTAACGTTAAAACGTTTGAAAGCGTTTATCCCCGAGGGCAACTATTCTCTGTGACAGCTTTTTACCATCAGGCCGTTGTTTTGTAGCATTTTTTCGTGCAGCTGCCAGGCTATTGGTATTAAAAATTCATTCATTTGTTTAGAACATCTGCAGGTGAAAATATTCTCTGACTCTTAACTTCGTTTGTTATCTCATTTGCTCAATACTGTGAAGTTTAATAGATTAAAGTTTATTCTTTATCTCGACACGCAAGTTTGTGCGATAACTATTTGCTATCACATACTAATGCTATACAACAAAATCCTAAAGAACTTATAATCATGAAAATCGATTTTATGATAAACGCATTGTTTGAATAAATAGGTTGGATTTTTCCAAGCCGTGCTGGTTGTTCAGAAATTTGCTGAAACAATTTTGCTGATATTTTCATACGAACGCAAAGTATGATCCTCACACATAACCAATTTTTCATCAAATATATGATTGATGCTCGAGTAAAATACGAATACTTTTCAGTGTTTAATGTCTAGATATGCTATGCATTCTCAGATTGACTGAAGGCACCTTATTAATACAAAAGGATTTGAACAGGATTTTTTGAAGGAAACTTATTTCGTTGAACATTTCCAAACGTTTTTACCGGTACTGCTTAGAGATTGCTCTTCCAATGGAACGTTAGGCTACACTAACTTTTTCTTAGGTTTCATATCAAGCCATGTTTTCAAAATCAGCTGACAAAGATGAAAATTATGAATCTATTTCCTGGGAAATCGCCAACAAACCATTGTCAAAAGAAAGGATTCGCAATTGTAAGGCTCAGTGGCTATCTCTTGCTTCAGAGCAGTGGTTCTTAATGGGGTCCCAGAAGGAATGCCAAAGTCATGGGCGTCCGCAGGGGGGGGCAAAACGGGCATTTCCCCCCCCCCTGGAAATTGGGACTAAGGAAAAAAAATTTCTGGAAAATGTGAAATCAGCAGTTTAATTCAGATTAGTTGGGTTAATTCTTGCAATGACACTTTATTTGCCGATATGATACTCACACTGCACAAGGGTCAGGTTCACTGTTTTGGTAGCATGCGGTTATGAGCTTGCAGTTCAATAAATCCGCTTCTTTGCCTGCAGAGGCAGGTTGCGAAACTCGCGAGCGAATTGTTCTGCTATTGGCCTTTGTTGCGTAACAATAACAAGGCAACAAATCTTCGATGATGCACTCACGTCACGGTAGTACGCGTTTTGCCGCATGTAGCTTTTGAACGCAGACATCTTGGCAGGTAATGTAGTGAGGCAGCGACTGCTAATAGCGGTAAGCCACGTAGGTTTATACCATTGGTGGGCGAATTGCGGGTCGCCGACATATTTTGTGTGGCTCTTCTAGATGAATAGCAATATCTCAAATTGATAGAGAGTTTTTGCCTCATATTTAACGTTTGTTTCATTTGTCAAAGTGTTTACACAAGTTCTTAACGTTAGCCACCAGCAGTGGGCCAGTAGCGTAGCCAGCCCAAAAATTTGGGAAGGGCCAAAAAAATTTGGGGGGGCCAAAATGCTTGATTTTAGGCAAATAACACTATTTTGTTTCGGAAACCGCCTCTTAAAGCACAAAATGACTTAAATGTTCCGAAAATTTAGGTGGAGCATGAACCCCTAGGCCCCCACTGGCTACGCCTATGCAGTGGGTTGCCCTGTAAGAAACTTTTACATTGAGAAAATGTTTGTTTTAGTGCGCATGCAATTTCACAACCATGTAGACACACAACCAGTGAAACACTTCGACAGGGCTATGCGATGTATATACGATATCAAATTTAGAATGTTGCAAGTGCGCAAGAATGAGATTTCACTGCGCAAATGCTCTGGTGGTTCGCACCTTAGAGGGAACACTGGTCACCAGGGAGTCTACGCGATTTGAAAACAACGAC
>JGI24159J19872_10005203_pt1 | contig 16783 bp, 10 predicted proteins | sample Ectturendosymbi4_FD_19872 | JGI IMG/M metagenome (IMG submission 19872) | reverse complement strand
CCTGGCGGCAAGCTTCTGAGGAATCTGCCTGCTTTCTGCTTTCATTCTTCTGCGACGATTAAAACTTGCAAGCATATCTATTTTTCATAGTTATAGGTCACAAAGATGGCGGCAACTAAATCAGTCACAGTTTATTAATGGGGAAACTAGTTACGCGTTTTGCAACACGACAGGTCAAGCTATGCGTGGCGCAGACAAATAACAATCTACGAAGCACGTTTGAGCAGAAATACAGCAACGATTAATTTGAGGTATAACTGGAAACGGAAGTTCAGTTGCATCGAATGTTCTGAATGAACAATCACGGATGTGCGACCAAACGTGCCCCTAGCTGTTTATGACGCAATCAAAGACATTGTTACGTCACAGAGAAATCGGTAGTGGTGCTTCACAAAGCGAAAAAGATTCCAGCTATACCTCGCAATGTAGCTTTATGTCGCATATTGTCAAGCAACAAAAAACGGGCAACGCTTCAAACCATGCAATGAAAGCATGCGGCGTTTGAAACTGCAAAGCATTCGCTCACTTGTACTGCGTGTAATCCGGGACAATCCTGGCCACGGCGATCAGTGGTCCTTGCGAGTTTTTAATCTCGTACTCGAAGTCTCGCAGCGTGACCTCGAGGCCACAGAAACCAAATCCCTGTCAGAGCGACACGACAGACTGGAGTCAGTTGTCCACACAAATGACGGTATTTGAATAATCTTCAAACGCTTTATAAACCTTAGTCTCTATGGTGCCTCGACAATAGCGCACTTTGCGACCGATCTAACAAAATTTCCAAGTAAATCAGAAGGAAATCAAACCTGCTGTTTGTTTTATAAAATATATGCAACAAGCTAGTTGTATTTTTGTCGATGCACCCAAGCCATATTGCCTTGAATACCTTTTTCCGAAGGATATGAGGCGATGTTCTCATTCTTCCCTTTCTGGTGGTTTTACACGGATCTCAGCAGAACAGCGCAACATCTCCATATGCTTAAAATATTTTGCAGGTGCTTTTGGCACGCTACAGGCCGCTTTCAAGGTTCTCCCCCGCGGCTGACCCCTTGCATGTTGAACTTGCTCATGTGTTCTGCTGGTTTACAAACAAAACCACTTAAGAAATTGCGTTTGCCGGCCTTGACCAAGTTCGCTTGTCCCCGGCAGTTGATCCTTCCACCGTTGTAACACAACAAACGCACATTGGCCTGTGCAGCTGTCGCGTGTTGTTTTACGATGTAAAGCGTAGCGAAGTTGCTCGTGACCGGGATATGATGACGTTAGGGAATGCCGACTAGAGTGTGAAAAGGTCCTAATTAACTTTTGATTCCAACTATGGATGCGTGTGCGGCAAGGCATCTCGCTGAGATGATGACTGCCTTGAGAAATTCCAAAGCGAGTTCGCTCAAAGGTGAGGGTCGCTGAGTAGTTCAAACGTCAACAGACCTTCGCACCACCAGGTATTATTCGCCGCATCGCGCACGCACGGGCAAGTTAAAAAATCCCAAATTGTTAAAGCGCTTGCAGTCAAACATACTGTAGGAACAGGTAGAAACTTTGCACTGAGTCGTAGGAAACAACCGAATTCAGCAAAACAGCAGCGAAGTTCAGCAGGTAGATGTAAGAGATGTCCATTTGTATTTTCGAACAGTTTATTATTCAGAGAGCAGATCACCCGAAACAGATGCTGCAGCTTACCTATCGGCGAAGCACAAGCGACATACCTGCAGCCTGGGAAGATAGCTGAGTTTACGGACGATGGTCGCGTAGAGGCGTATGCCTGATGGAATGGACTTGGTTGGCTGCATGGAAAATGAAGATAAAAATTCAAATTTTTATCTTAGCGACGCGAATACATTAACGACGATAAAATTGTTGATATCAATCTACTGCAAGCAAACTGATCGCATTTCAAATTGGATTCAATAGCCACCTTTGTTTTCAGAAAGCATACGCACCGTGGGCTTTGCCTTAAAAAAACTTGGTTTTAGCACAAAATAACTACTATTCCGAACAATCCGATTGGGATCGCTTGATTTTTAGCCAATTGCTTCGCAAAATTGAAGATGTTCTTCAGCAGCACATAACAAAGACAGAATCGCAAAAAATACACAGAAACAAGTCAGCGACTGCAAATCGTAGAAACACTAGTACAGCGTTGACAAAATTGGCAAACGAACAATTAAGCACATCAGGAATCCATCTACGTTTCTGTTAGCAAATAAAATACCTGCACAAGTTCAAAGTGGTAGGGATGAAACGGTGTGAGCTTAGTGACTGGGATCTCGTATCTGACCAGCTTTTCCTTTGACACGCTGTCGGACACGGTGATGATCACTTCTTCATCAGCCACTCTCTCTTCAGGAATCTGGTGAAATATTTACGACGGTGATCGGTTTCTTGCTTCGTCGCAGCCATTTAAATATTAAAATAACGGCCACCTAACATGGCGCTATGTACGACTTCGATATTTCACAGAAGATTTTAACCATCCATACAACAAAATTTGAATGCATTTAGCAAGCGCTATGAAACAGCAGCGATTAGAAACGCAACAAACAGTAGCTTGTGAGACAACAATGAGCATACGTCCATGGTCATGATCTCCTCCCAGGTCGGCGAGTGGGTCGGTTGCAAGGTGGCATGTGTGGCACACTGGGCGGGGCGTCCCCCTCGATCGTCATAACGACTTTTCCTGATAATGCATGAAAAAGACATTGCTGGTCAGATTTGTTTAGAAAAGGGTGTAAAATGCAATTGTTGTTTCAAAAGCATGATCAGAAATGTAATTCATCAAATGGTGTGTGATCAGCAAGAAGCTTCAAAGTCAAGCACAAAGAGGCACTATGAACGATAAAAATGTTGTCTGCATCGATGGGGCAGAAATATGGCTTGAAACCAAACGGAGGTTTTTGTTGGCAGATAATAACCAATGGATCAAAAATACAGCAAAAGATTTCTTCACGTTAAAATCAAGGGAACTATAAACTTACTACGAGCTTTACGTCAAGCAGTTTGGAAACAATCAGTGCTTTGCGCAAACCGATTTTGACATGAACGAAATGCACCCAGACATAGAACTGTACACAAGGTATTACCAGCAGGGCTGGGGACCGAAGAGGGAGCTAGAGTCGGATCCAAGGTGATTTTGGGTGATTGCAGTTGGAACCAAATCTAAAAACTTTTAAATGGAGCCTGAAATTTGGTATCAGATTACACAGCCCTAGTTTGTGGGACAAGCGAGTTGTACAAATAATACTATGGTGTTCAGTTTTCAATGGACCAAATCATTTTGGAGCCAGAGCCGGAACCAACAACTTTTAGATGTTGGAGCCAGAGCTGGAGCCAAAAGCTTTAGATTCACAGAGCTGGGGCCAAGCCGGAGCCTGAAATTTGAGTTCTGGCTCCACAGCCCTGGTTACCAGCAAGAAACTCGAACACAACCGTAGCTGTGAGGATCGGACGTCATACTGTCACAAACCCATGCCACACGGACTGTGAGAGCTTCATCTGATTTTCTTCCTTAATCGTGGCTTACAGTTTTAAACACTTTGACCCTAAACACGGCCATAATATGCTTAATCCATTGCAAAGAAGTCCGAAAATGAGCACGATTTGGTCGCACTCTCCAGTTTCTCCCCAGTTAAAAACTGTTTTTGTTTTCGCTGAGACATTTCGGTCATTGAAATGTTTCCATAATTTTTCCCATAGTTGTATTGAAACTCGTCGTAACAATATGCGCTGCTCTATATTTTCAGACATTATGACCAAGTTGACTTAAGTTTTTTCGGTCATTTAAAAAAAAATTCGGTCAGTGACCGAAAAATGACTGAAAAAAACGGATTGAAAAACGTTTTTGTGTAAGACCAGAACTTAAAACAAACTTCAACACAAATAGACATGAGTAGAGGGGACAACAACATTGTACTTACAAGGTGGCGAAGGGGAGAGGGTCCGAACCGTCCGAGCGGGAGGGAAGACTTGTGGCTCCATGAATAATCAAGTAAATTTCCTCGTGTCCAGGCTTCGCCACATGCCGATTGCTTGAGCCTTTACTGCTGATTGGACGCGGACTGGTAACAGTGGGGGATTTTGCAAGAGGACTGGTCTTGCTAGCTGCTTTCCTCAGGGAGGTTGGTCTGAATTCTGCCTGAGGCTGGACGCCCGCAGGATTGTCCATTGTTTTCTTAAAAACAAGGCTCTATTTCAAGGGATAGTTTTTTTGCCAATTACAACAACCAGTCCGTGTAGTATGTAAGTTAAGACTGTAAAAGAAAACAAATAATGATTCGCAGTGCAAATGCAAATGGTGCAAATGATTCTCAGTTGCAGCTGTGAAATTACAAGACATCCAAATTACTGGACTTCGTTAGACGACCAAAGAACTCTGTACCAGGAGGGAAAACAGCGCGATTTCTGTGTTAATAAACCCAGACCGCGTTGACCGAGTCAAATCATCAAATTTACCTTCTGCAAACCAATCTGATACACAACTCTGACCATCATTTTCTCAAAAATGCATCATGCCTTTCACGTGCAATACGTCATGACCTATTCAGTAAAAAAGTCGAGGTACGCTGTGGTTTCGTCAAAACAGAAACGACAACAAGGGATTTTATCCGCAAGCCTACACCGTGTCACAGGCCTTGTGAAGTCATTTCTGCGCATGTGGCCGGTTGTAAATACCGTGTTGTTTTCATCCTATCGTCCACAAGGCAAGCCAAACAGTTGAACTGACATCCAATCATGTTTTGCGCGGAGAAATGTGTTTTAGAAAAGCAGCAGCAGTGAGGGATTAACTGTTATGCAGACCACGACCTTCACCAATACACGTTTGACGACCCTCGAAAGCGCTAGTTCACCCCGTTGGGAACTAAATAATAAATGCATTAAAAACCTTAATGCCAAGTGTATTGAATTGCATCAATAATTCTGCCGTTATCAATTATTTATATAAGTATGCACGCAATAGAAAAACATTCATTACTCTGATAAATGAGAATTTCAAATGCACCGCGGTTCACTATAGCACGAGCACAGAATACCAGCAGGAAAGGGCATTTGCGTTCAGTGTCAATATACCAACGAAGCACGCAAAGTTGGAGCTACTTCTAGCTGGTGTGAAGTGTTCAGATTGACGCCAGGAGTCGGTAAAATCAAAGCCAGCACATGCAACAGAGCGCGGTATATGGAAACAAGATACTTGCAGACACACCAAATACAGAAGTAATTTGTGAAAATGTCTCAGCAAAACGAAACAGTCGGAAATGGATCGGACCCCAGCCCAACGAGCACCAGCGCGGCTTCAAGTCGCTCGTCGTCGCGAACAAGCAGTTCTCAGAGTGCGGTAGGTAGCGATGCCTTGTTTACAAGCAATGAAAGTCGATTTAAGATTGAAAATAACAGCAGTCCGCGCAACGTGGAAAACTACACGACTAACTGTGCAGATCAAAGCTCTGCGCAGTGATTGTGTTTATGAGACGTCAGTTGCAAACAATGGTTAGTGTTTAACAGAAGCATCATTTAAAGGAAATCGCAATGAAATATACAAAGCTTGAAGGGGTTGTTCACGTTTACCTAAGACTAGACTTTTTACTTTTTCTGTTGAAAACGCTAAATGCGACACTTGGCTACGAATTGATTTCTGACATTACGCCACAGTTGAAAGTCGACGACAAGACGCTGGCAATCATTGAAGAAGTTGCGAATCAAGTCAAAGCTGAACTGATTGTCCACGCACAGGTTAGAACGATGTACAAATTAACTTCTGTTTGAAGTCTTCATTCAGCGTACAGTACGTAAAGGTCAGCGATGCATGTTCTGTAGCAGTCAATTCGCTTGGCTGGACACGACGTGGGCTCAGTTCCGTCAAGGCCTCTCTTTTCTAGGAGGCTTTGGTTCCGTGGCTCAAAGCTTTGCTACTATTTGCTCACTGGTTTTGCGCAGCGCCCGAGAAGAAGTCACAGCGGGAAACAGTTCAGGGACTTTATCAGTGATTCTTAACCTGGGGTAAATTTACCCCTGGGAATGAATTTCATCTTCTAAGGGGTTAAATTTAGTGAAGTATAAATTGCAGCCAATGTAAATTTTTTTAAACCATTCTAAACTTTAAGTTTGTATTTTCAATAAATGTATTTTCAATAAATGGACACCACTGAGTGTGTTGGGGGTAAATCTGGTAATCTCGTTTGATAAAAAGGTAAGACATGTTAAAAAGGTCAAGAACCACTGCCCTAGGTGCAATCATACGCGCCGGCGGGGTCAAAAAGGCATTCGGATGTTTATTGAAAACAAACGGCGCCAAGTAACTTCACGTGTTGCAAAAGCTTAATTCCTGCCCGGCCTGTTTCACGAAGTGGGGAGTGAATTTACGTTCATGTTCCAAAAACCCGAAGCGCAACCCGGACTGACTGTCGTGGCGCGAACAAACATTTTCATGCGATTTTTCAATTAGTTACGATTATCAGGAATTATTTTTTGGCGTATTTCTGCATTTTGGAGTATTTCTACGTACAGGTTGTGACGATAAGGTCGGTAATAAATGAGCGCCTCCAATTCGGAAAAATTAACAGTCTAGTCTGTTCACCTGAGAGAATTCATTGATTTACATAAATTTAGAACATATATAAATTTTACAATTGCTTAATTCACATTAAACAACTTTGGCATAAATTGGCAATAAACCGTGAATAAGTAGATGATTCGAAGTTTGAGCGAAATCCTGCTTTAATGGAGAAACGAATGCTGCATAAAAAAAATTTTAAAACTGTGCACAAGTAATTTTAGAACATCTAACCACCATTTTCAACACCCAAAATCGCAATAATCGATTATTAGAACGACATTACGTAACAGGTTTTCGAAAACAACTGTTATCATCAAAATTGTCTTGCAGCCAGCAAGGATTAAATGCTGCTCGTGATGAAAACCATTCGCATATGTCCGAAGTCATCGGTACTTGCATTGCTGTTTGTAGTAAAGTCTATTCTGTTCTTTTTTAAACCCATTCTACAAAGCTATTATTTGGCAGAAAACGGAAAGAATAGCGATAATTCATACATGGAATTGAAACTATTTGCCGATCCTTGATGGAGCGTTATTTCTCTAGTAAAGAAACGAACCGCTTAGCGGTGAAAAGTGCAAACACTTATCTTAGTATGAAGAAAAGCACCTGTAAAGGACTGATTCTTTCCATCAATCGTTGTTGTTGTAATTTTTAGTGACTTTGTTTGAGCTGCTTTTGAGAAAAGTCAATTTTACTGGAAGTATAACAAGTCACCGATTGGACGGAATCAGTAGACAATGCCAGTTACACCTGCATTGTCCTGCATTATTCAATATTTATACACACTGATGACCAATTTTAGAAGATTCTTGCTAACGATAAACAAAAGTGTGATTAACATTTGCAATGCTGGTGCAAGTAAGGGTCAAAGGTCATGGCTAACAAACGTGTCCAGCTATCTGACACTGTCCTCAGATGAAAAGCTTCAGCAAAGCTTCAAAAAAAATTGACAGCGTTTTTTAACTCTGCGTAATTTAACACGTTTTGTATTGTGAGATGCTGAGATGCTACCAGTACTCAGTGGTTTTGAACCTATGCTGATAAATTTACGTGGGTGTGTTTTGATTGGGCAGAAAGAAGTGGAAAGCGAAATGCAGCAGCTGCTGAAAGAGGTGCGACAACACTATGAGGATCGATTCAAGAAAAATCTGATAACGGCTTGCGCGAGCTCCTTGAGACAAGCAGAACTTCAACAACAAAAAAACAACGTTAACAACAAACGAAAAATTCGCGGTTTAAAGAATCAAGTTAAGCATGAAACAGAGGAAGAGGCGGTAAAAGTGAGCAAAATGTGAACAAGGAGACATTTTCATTTCTGTTAAAAATATTTAGGAGATTTTGAAGAAATAAAGGTGCTCGTAAAGTACAAAGCGAATTTCCGCTATTGCTTTTCAAAAACCTTCACATATACGCTTTGCTTCGATCACCAGCAGCACACGCCCTAGAAACGAGGCTAATCAATCATATGATCGCCGTCATTTCTCCAACAAACGCGACAGACCGCGTTTTCCTTTCTGCGCACAAACTCGATTGCTGTTACAGTTTAGTCGGAATCGACAAGCAAAGTCACATGGTCGCCCACAAACGTAAAAATAGTACCTGGCTGCCATGGTAAACGTGGCTTTCGCTGTCAAGCCAGAAGCGCAGTAAGTTTGAATGGTAGAAACTATCCCGATGCCTCTGAACAGGACCGTGCTCAGGTCACACTGCAGCAGCAGCATGCAGTAAACATTCAACGCTTCCTAACATAAAATAACCACGAAAAGCTTTGCAACAGAGGAATTCATTCCTGAATTTCTCAAACAATTGAACCTCTCGTGTAGGCACAGCAAGATCAGTTTTCGAGCGAATGGCAGGATGTCGCAAACGACTATACAGAACATATCACAGATGACCTTGAAACCGAACTGTGGGAAGAGATGACCTCCAACTTGCAAAACGTTTATCGATTTTACAGAAATACGGCGAACTCTCTGAAACTGGACAAACAAGTAAGATACGCAAAGTAGTAGTTTTTTCTGATTCCGGTTTAAATATGCTGATCGTGATGCGAGTGTTTTACCGCAAGGGAATTTTGTTAGCTATTTTCCACACATTCATCACCATAATTTCTTTAAATTGAGATTTTTGTGCTACGGTTTCAAAGTAAGTATACCGTCGTCTCCTGAAATCACCAGCGTCAGAAACACAATTCTAAACAATGGAACACCGAGCATAGTGGCAGTCGATCAAACAAACTAACGGAAGACGAAGTGTTTTCATATGACAGTTGTTTTGCGCGGGGAGTCGGTCACCGGAATACAAAGTTGTTAAAACGGTGAGGTTTGTCCACAGAAATCAACACGACTTGGACCAACTAACATCAGTAATCAATAAGACACGTCTTCTTTTTGCGCCCGGTATTCGTAGAAGCCCGGTCGCTGTCAATTTGCCGAACAATAAGCAACAGAAAACAATCAGAAGTTAACCTATTGCGCAGCACCTTGTTAAGAACATGATCTTGCTGGATTTCAGTCGCACATTTTCAACCAGTAAGCTGCATTTACGGTAGGAACCAGAAAACTTCAGCACTACCAATACTGCTGCGTGGTGAAAAGTACGTCCAAATAGTTTTTTTTATTCTAAATTGACCACCACAAAACTTGCTGACTTAATCCGATACCGCATCTCTTTTTTCCATTTTATTACAAACCAAATACTCCTGATATGGTTTTATTAAACCTGACACCACCAGGGCCTGTGCCTTGCTTCAGCTACATCACTTCTATTCATCGAGAGTTTATCTGACCAACAGCAGACTTCTAACTTTAGTACATTTATATTTCGTGACACAAATACATCCTTATTATCCTACTTGATACCACAGCACGAATATTTACTTTTGGGTTTTAGGTAATCAAGGAAAGCCTCGCACTAACACGCCCGATGTCTATGATATGAAAACGGTCATTCAAAAACACTAAACTCTCTCGCGATGGCAAAGTGACTTAGATCTGATGTCAGCAATTTGAATGTTTTTTTTCATGCTTTGCGCATTAATTAATCCATACGTGAAAGGCAAGCACTCAGACAATAACTACCTCGCCACTGTTTTAACAAAAAATACTGAACAAAACCAACTACAAGAATACCGTCCTTGCAATGCGAATATCATAATATAATTAGGGAAGTTGAAAACACACTTTTGATTGATATTCAATTCATCACGTATGGAGGTAGTGTGACCACAAAACTTAGTTTCATTTCTGCACAACCAGATAATCACTTTTTGCGCTAGTTCTAGCGACTCTAACTGTTCAATGAATTGTAGTATGAAGCTTGCTTCTGCCGTCGTCACGTTTAGAAGATGGAAGTGGGATTGCACCAACTTCAGAACGTTGCAAACCCCAGTCGCAAGAACAACGCTTGTCAGAAAACACCAAAATCGCTAAAAGTTTTATATGTAAAAATACGAGAGTATAAACTGCTCCTTACCTTCAAGAAGTATAGATCTCACGTTACATAACTGCAAGAACTACAGCAAGGCAACAGTAAAAGAGCGCCCGCCAATCAACCACAGCAGGAGAGTACTTCAACTATAACACCACAACCAGATAGTAGATAAATGGCTTTATGATGTCATAAACAAAATAATAGCACACCTGAATGCAATGTTTGTGAGATCAACTAACTGTCTTAAAATTACAAGACATCAACGCCTTGCAAAATATAAACAAACCACACAAAATTATGGAATATATCCGAAATCAAGAGGCAAAATGTCTCACGTGGAACACAGGATTGGCAAACGAAAGGCCACCCTAAGGCCCTGATGCAGTGGCTCCATGAATTTGGGGTCCCGAGGCCAAATTTTTGAGGGAGTTGAGCCATTTAACAGAAGTAGGCACTTAACAAATCACAGCAAATGTTAAATTTATATACATCGCATATTGCATACCCTACTACTGCTCGCGCGTTAGGTGACAATAACCTACATAGCATTTGGAAGTGCTGCTTGTCACAGAATACTACATCAAAGCACGGTAGATTAACGCACAATTTTAACGCACAGATTAACGCAAATAACTCACATCTGCATTGTTACTTGCAAATCCATTGTAGAGTTGTACTTAAAAAAAAACTGATACATTGGGTGAATGATATGCTCAAGCATGAGTGGATTTGAAAAAGCGTTGCTATGAAGCAGAATTGGCAGAAAAACCTACATGCATTAATCATCAACAACTATATCGACATTTCATGAAAGAGGGACCCAAGACAAATGCCTCATCCTAAATCCAAACCGATAAATTTCACATGTGGAGAAAACTATATTGGAACTAAATTAAATATTTTTCGTATTGTACTAAATTCTAAAAAATGCTACCTTGACTGTTTGTAATGAAGCTTGTTTTCAATTTTTATGCCAATCTAATGCGTAGACGAGGGCACTCTTTTGGGTAGTTTTTTCAACTAAAGTGAGCCTTAAACTAGTAACACTTAAAAAAACAATTTCCGATTTTTGAAACCTTTTTAATCTGTCCGATTGCTGAATCAACAGGCTAGCGTCGATTTGACCTACAACCGCCTAGAATCCTTGCTGACCAAATTCCGAGCTAATAACAACGAGGGAGTCCGCTGTCTTACCACAACAACAGAGCACTACCTCCGTGACGAAATCAAGCGAAGAGAGCTGGATTTTCAAACGAAGTTGGAATTAGAAGCTAGGACACTACGTCGGGAACTAGCACAGATTAGCCAAGACGCTGCAAGACGAAAAGTATCACAGTCAACAACTTGCTTACTGCTCTAGACGCTGGACAGCATTTCGAAGGTTTTGCACAGAAACACCTGCTTCTAATTGTTTCATTTTTAGGCGCTACACAATCAAGCACATCTCGATACAACCAAACAAACATGCAGTAGCAAGTCAAGTGGTTCAAAACACGACGTTAAATTCAGTGCTTGTGATAAATTTTTGAAAACTGCTGCGAAGTGCGAACTCTCGCGTAGCTGAGACTCTCCCAATCGCACTGCGTTTCGCAACGCGGACAAAACCAACAGAGATTTTATCAGGCGTGACAGGCCAGAGCCCTTAGCGCTGAAAGAGAATAAACAGATACAACAAGGTCTGTTGTGTTGCTAGTCAAACGCAGAAAGTGTGTCGTATCGCATTACGACTTGTTCCGTTTTGAAACAAATCTTCCCGGGAGGCGGCGAACCAACAAAGCGGCCTTCCAAGACGTGGTCGTAAAATCTGACACGCGCACGAGTCACGTGACCACTAGAGATTCCATTTACATTCTTGCAGCTGTCGCTTTTCAAAAACGTTTGCCCGAACCAAAAATCAATATTTCGCACGTGACACATATATACTCAGCTTAGCAAAACCGCCATGATCTTCACTGCGACCTTGGTTGCGTTTTCAGCAGAGCCACTTGCTTGAGTTTGAGGCCATACATGACCTTCATAAGCGCAGATTACGCTTCCCTGTAAGCTCACCCGAACGGACCGACATCTGCGCAGCACCGAAAAGCTCTCTTTTTATTACGCTGGAGCAACTACATGTCAAGGCAAGATACGCATCAGTGACCAGGATTGTTACCATGGGGCGCACGTCAGCGCCGCGAAAGTTCGTTCATCCGTATGCAGTGCTCTCCGTTTTAGGGATTTTGTCCCGAGTTTGGAACTTTTAACCCTTTTCAGGGATTTTCGGCAAAGTTTCAAATTGTGTAAAACGAACCATTTGAGTTTATTTTGCAAACCACGGTTGCCCCTATTTTCAACGCTTATCGTGGCGCTCCGATTTTATGCTGCGCCACCACCGTCTGTAACCCAGTGTTTCTCAACCGGGGGGCCGCGTCACCCCAGGGGCCATTTATAATACTCAGTAGTGTTGAACATGATCCGGTTCCGGATCGTGATCCAACCGGATTCTGCAATTCAGAACCGGATCCGGATCGGACTGGATTTCGAAAAACCTCTACCGGATCAGATATGGATATCCAAACCGCGTTGATTACTGCAGTCAAATGTTTAATCAGAGGTTTATCTTGGTTATCAACCGTATTGAATCAAATATTTGGACTGTACTACCGGATTAGGATCGGACTGGACTACACAATAAAAAGATTGGACTGGATTAGGATTGCAAAATCTCCGATCCGTTCAACACTGACACTCAGGTGAGCCGCGAGCCAATACGTCTTTTGATGTATCATTAAAAAATGCATTTTCCAAATGTCTTCAAACCTAAAAGCAAATTGCTATGAGCTCGCCATTGGGTGCCGCAAATTATATTTCCCTTCTGCAGGGTATTGCATGCCAAAAAAGGTTGGGAAACACTGCTGCAACCTTTCCATTCCATGTGTTGTATTTCCAGCTTTGATTAATAAAATTAACTTCATACTGCATGTGCTTTAATGAAGATCAAAGTGTTGTTGATGATTTGTGTTTCTTACAGAGTTAGGGATTTTTTATGTAAAATAGGGACTTTTTGATACTGTTCTTGGAACGTTTGGAGTTGCATTTGTGAAGGCCTTGTTCGTATAATAACAATTATAATCACACGGCATTGGAGCAGTAGCAGCACGGCAACACCGGCAGGATTGGAGTATCGTAGCAGAGTATGCGGGGTGCTGAGATGTTTTTTTAAAGTCAGCCGTTCTTAAATCAGCAAAGTTCCAGTACCACGCGAATATGCAAGCATCTGTTGTTGATTGAAGAAACACGTTTCAAAGGGTTAATATAAACAACAACAAAATCGGAAGCCAATTTTGTCGCAAACGGTTCACTTCAAGCGGCGAATGCGTTGAATGTGAAGCCAGAAGGACATCGGAATAAAAACCGCAACAACTTTCGCTAGTAAGCGCATGGCGTAGCATTGCACAATAGTGAAGGGCATCGTTCGCGAGCCCTAAGTCAACACATACACACATGCCCGCGTACATAGCGCTGGAGTTCTTAACCCATTGACTCATTGTCGCCGACACACTTAAGTACACAGTTTAGTGCTTTGTCACGTTTTCTCTAATGAAAAAGCTACAAAAGAACCCAAGCTCTGATGTTTTCTTGAATTCCACAGCAACCAACGACGCCGGCAGCCCGTTACTACAGCCGCCCAACACGCCGTAGAGTAAAAGTCACGGTCTTTTAAACCGAAGCCAAAGCCTCAGCAGATAGTAAAAACGCGACGTGCCAAACATGCCAACAAGCATCGCTCGCTGCTGATTAGCATCTACGTGTTGGTAGTTACATAGCTTGTTAAATCTATCACCAGGGACAAAGTGTTGATTGTGAATTGTTGGAGTGTTATGAGTTGAGGGGACAACGCAACTTTTTTTTCTCCATTATCTACGTACTTGCATGTTCGACGGCGAGTTCAAATCATCTGGAGGAGGAGTGGACGATACGCTGATGTAAAACGATTCTTCAGAGGCAAACAGCTCAGGGCTCATCAACACCGCATCGGGCTGGGCCTGCGTGTCTAAAGCAAAACAAAAACTTTTTTAGTTAACCACACATTAGTGCTGGATAAATTGCAAAGAAACAAACGTAACATGTATAGTGACAAACGTAAAATGTAAAGTAACAAACGCCAAATGTAAGAAACTCCTCTAAAGAAACCAACAGTTACTGAACGTTTCCAAGACAACGCAAATAAACCTTGTTCAGCGGGGCTGCGTAAGCTTGTCCTTTTTGAACGATTTGTCTTCTCCGTTTTGTCGCTCATGTTGGAAGGTGGCGCAGGCGACACATATGCATTGTCAGAAATAGGTGACGTCACTTCCTTCAGTGGAGGGCTGCCTGGATATAAACAAGTTAGTCAGGGTCTAACTGAACTAACGCTGCAGCAAAACGAATAGTAGTTTTTTTTACCTGAACTGTAGCGTCCTGAACTGATCATACTCTTCCGCGACTGCTGCTTTCTGGAAACAGGCTTCAGGTTGCTTCGAGGTGTCTATATACCAGCAGGATTGACCAATGAATCACTCGAAATCCAATAACGAGCACCATCCATCTTATCAACACTTACCGTAATCAAGGTTTCTTCGTCCTCGTTGCCACTTGATGCTTGCTCGGCCGAATCTAAAAACTCTCGAAAACCAACTGAGTAGGTAAGTCTGCCGCAGTGCATTGAAGTTGAGGCTCTCGAAAGTGGTCGAAGTAACGTAATTATACCAGAGTACTTGTAGTAATCACGACCTTTCCTGAAAAAAATTAGTGATATTGAAGAACGATCTGAATTAGATTTTTATTCAAAAACTGCGATTTTAGAACTACTCATCACCACACATCATCAGTTGGCACCGTTGCACTATACTCAAATAAGCTGAATGTTGATATTTCGTTGTATGCCTTTGCCAAAGTTCCTCCAACATATGCAAGTAGGCTTCTTCACTTCAATATTTTAACCACAGGCAAATGCAAGGTACGATAACAACAAACAATGGGTAATTATGACGTACTTCGACAATAAAATCAAGCGGTACAACACCTACACGTGATAGATTCTATTTGAATAAGAGCTGATGATGCCTACATCGTAAAGGCGAAATAAATACTCTGTAAGATCTTAGTGTCTGATTCTTTGCTGAGAACGGATTTCTTTCCATATACATTAGGTTGCCAGACGTCCTTGAGCGCCAAGAATTGTCCTTGAATTTGCTATCAAAACGCGTTATGTCCTTGATTCTTGAAAAACATCATGTTGTCCTTGAATATTTTCCGGCGTCCGTGAAAATTCTTGAATAGTTTTTAAATTGTTCATTTTTGAACTATTGATTACATTGAACATTCAAGAATAAACTATGTAAATGAACAGAACAATGTGAATATATGTTTCATCTTCAGTCCTGCAGTAAAGCTTGTTGAAAGGGTGAATGTAGCCATGGGCGTCCGCATACATTTTTCCACGGGGGGTGCAGCGTCGACATTTTGTTTATCTTTTTCAGGTTACTGACGTTACAGTGCAAACGGATGTTCACAAAACGCTTTACTGTTTCTACGCCACAAAGAAAATGCCCCATGAAAGCATGCACTCTATTCGCATCTATTTTGAAATCTTTTCCAAATGGATCTGTATGGGCCGACGAATTTGCCACAAAGAAATACTTTTCTGTTGTCCTTTACAGATTTTGCTGAATTGGCGCATATTCATACAACTGAGTCTCAAATCGACTTCTATCAATAAATACGTTTGCGGTTCTCTCATTAGTCTTTACTGGTTGAACAGAACTCACTTCTGAAATATTTTGTCCGAATTGTTTTCTACACTTCGCCTATCAGAAATGCTTTTTCTTTTCATAAACTTCCTAATATCCATTCTTGAGAGCACTTTCTACAGATAAGTCATAATCAACGACGAGATCAATAATAGCGGTGAAAAACCAAGAAAGTTAAACACTCTCGCAAAATTTTCAAAATTGAGAAGTGGATCTGTATCTTGACACGTCTACCGGACAACTTACTAAAATTAAAACACCACGCAGGCGTAAAAACTGAGTAGATGAATCATGAAAACTCGCCACAGCCTATATAGCTTTGCAGGTAATACTCGCTCAGAAGTCAGAACTAAGCCTTAACGATTAAGACTTATTCCCACAAGCCTTTCATAGAGATATATCTAACAAGCCACGTAGTTTTATACTGTGTGAAAAGAAGCCTGCATTAGCGTAGTTTGATTAAGCTATTCATTCAGGCACATTGGTCGCACTCAAAGCTAATCTCACACTATAATGGATTTTTCAAACATATGGAAGCACTGCTACAGATTCACTCATGCTTCTTTTCACACAGTATGAAACAACGTCTCTTAGACGGCCATGCCCCNCAAAATGTTTAGAATAAGTGGTCATTTTTCGCTTTGAGAGGCGGTATCCCCCAAAAAACACTGTTGCTCGCCTAAAATAAAACATTTTAGCCCCTCCAAATTNTTTNGTCACCCCAAAAAAATTGGGCTGGCTACGCCACTGACTCACTGTATCGCTGCATCACCTGTCAAAGATGTCTGACGTCAACAGTCACATGCGGAAAAGGGCATTAACTATCGCAAATCGTAACTTAAAGTGAACCTTTGAAGATTCCTTGCCATGTTATTGTTACGCAAAAAAGAGCAACAGCAGAACAATGCGCTCGCAAGTTTCGTAACGTTTTGAGTATGCAGACGAAGGAGCGGATATGAGTGAACTGCAAGCTCATCACTGCATCACACTAGAACAGTGAAGCTGGGGAGCTTTGGCTTTGCAGCAAGCTTTT
>JGI24159J19872_10005202_pt1 | contig 16783 bp, 10 predicted proteins | sample Ectturendosymbi4_FD_19872 | JGI IMG/M metagenome (IMG submission 19872) | reverse complement strand
GAAAGTATTGTTATTCACAACAAAAATAATCATCTATGAGTAATAATGCGCTTTTTCTTACGTGCAGTGTAAACAGGCGAGTGGAACACCAACCGCAGTCGCTCCATTTCCGTGAGAAATTAAAGTTACGTGTAAACCCAGTTTCAATCATCGTAGTAGCAATCGAAATGTCTGCAAAGCCTATTAACCCTTTCGAAATGTCAGAGCAATGAGCAAACCTATTAACCCCTAAATCACATTAACGGACCTTTTAAATCACATTCACAGAGCCCTTAGGGGTTCAGGGACCTCAGGTTAAGAGCCCCCGCTGCGGACTGTTTTTACCGCGGACTCGCTCAGACTCAATAGAATATGCACGCAGCGCTTTGTTTGGCGCAGTAACTGTAGAGACAACAGACAAGCAAACCAGCTTACCCAGAAAAAACAAGTAACCAAATCACGAAATGCTCAAACACAGCCCACTAAATGTCGTTATGAAGGTGTCAAGTCACGAAATTAACAAAATGCAGTGATCCCTAGCTTCCCTTCCTTAGCGCGTTGACAACTGTTTAAATAATTAAAAAACAGTAATTTTAATGCCTTGTGCTTTTCCGAAGTTTGGAAAAACAAGATTGTTTGGTAAGTGTCAACTCCAAAGCAGTGTCGGAAGTAAATGTAGATTGATATTTGCCAAGATAGTGCAACAGGTTGACAAGCCAAACCGATTAATGAAAAGCATTTTCTAAACTTTCTGTTTCTCAAAAACTTGGAAAGCTAATTTGTATTGGATATGGAAACTGCGAGGTGAAGGTTGGTGCTATAAGAGTCGTAGCGTGATGCTGTCATAAAATGGCGATAGACGCTAAAATTGTCGCACTTGCACTTCCTTCCGGCACAATTAGAATAATCAGAAAAGATACAAACAATTTCATACAATCCCACGGATAAAAGTCATACAATAGCACGGATAAAAGTCAACTTACCGGTACATTAATTGACATTATTGTTCTGCTTTGAACACATGAATGGAAGGCTTGAAAACTCAGTTAAAACAATAAGCAGCAGTTGCAAAAATTGCCTGCATTTCTTAAAGTACATGTTTTTGAAAAAAGGCAAGTCTGAATGGAAAAAACGTTTTGCTTGTTTACAAAAATAAATTAATTTATTTGCTGGGCAACTAACTATAGTCTCCACCTGCCGACGGTTTTGAATCAATCTACGAAATTTTTGATAAGAAATCTATTTCACGTTACACTACGTGTCCTCAGTCCTGAAATATGCAAGCAATGGTTATGAGTTTAAATTGAAAAGCTAAAGCAGGGGCAGAGCAGAAAAAGCATACAAACTCAAGATTAAAATCTTTTTTGTTGGAATGCACTGGCCTGCCAACATTTTAAAACATCTACGTTAACCCCTATGAGTTCATTGAACGTTAAAATGAAAGACATACCGGTACACTTGTTACCACCTGCTGGTTACATCAGCACCTCACGCTATATTGCATTTTTTCGAAATTAAACTGCAACCTATTAGTGCAAACATTTGCCGAAGCAGTCCAGACGAGTTTTGTCAATATAGATGTCAATATATTCGAGACCTGCTCAAATGGAAAAACCGCCTGATCAAATCTCAGGAATTGAAAGGGAAAAACCCAGGCTTTGTATTGTGGCGGCAGATGTGAAAGCACTTTTCCCAAGCTTGTGTAGAGACACTGTAACATAAGCTCTTGAATGTGCCTTGGATAGACCTTCCATCTTCAATACCAATGCCCGCAAAATAGGCGCCAACTGAGCAAAGTTTGCCTGAACAATGTTGTCACCCATTATGGTGACCAAATGTATATTCCAAAACACAAAATTGTAATCTAAGATAATCACTGTGTTTCATTGGCAAACATTACTGTAGATTACATTCCATAGCCGATTACTGGAGTGCTAAGTGAGGCAGAAATTTTCCGTAAATTCATCGATGACATAACTTGTATAAGCGCATCAGAAACGTCAAATGAACGCATTCGACAAGCACTAACTTCAGCATTTGCCAACAGAGGCTTGGAAGTAACGTTTCGCCAAGTTTGCATAGACGAACAAGCGGGATAAGTGGAATTATTACCCGCTAATTTGCTGCATAACCACTGAAGACAACTTTGTGTTTGTCACTACAGACTTCGTAAAATCCAAAGCGGAGGAAAGCAGTTCATTATCGGGAATTCACACCATTCAAATGTGACACTGAAGTCAATCCTTGTTGGAGAAGCAATAAGATTGAGGCGTCTCAACCAAAGGAAAGAAGGTTACCTGAACAGCTTAAACCGATTCAGAGAAAAAGCGATTCGCTCAAACGTAATGTTGGAGATGACAAATGATATGATAGCAATGCCATGAAATTGGAGAGAAAATTCTTGCATTTACTGTCTACAGGTATGTTCAAGTTTCGATCTCGTATCTCGTTCATATAAAAGTGTAACCCGCGATTTTTGCAGGAAACAAATCTACTGCAATAGACAAAGACAATGATGTAAAACTCATTCCTATATGTTTCCCGGAAAGTTATTAAATTTTGAATTTAATCGAGCATTGCGCAGCGCGATTTCAAGGCAAAATTCTTGCATTTACTGTCTGTAGGTGTGTTCACGTTTCGGTATCGTATGTCGTTCACATAAAACTGTAACCCGCGATTTTTGCAGGAAACAAATTTACTACAATAGACAAAGAAAATGATATAAAAATTCATCACTATATGTTTCCTGAAAGTTTGTTTATATTTGTTGAAACATGTAGCTTTTTTTGTTGTTGGCCTTTTTTGTTACGTCGTTGTTGGTAAATTTTGATTCTATTTTTCCAAACCAATATTTTGATTGACCAGGAATTGTATTATTCTATACTGCCTGTGTGTTTTCTTGATCTGAAAAGTCTTTTTTGTGTGCTCTTTTGACTTTTTTAAAAATGTACCTTCCTCGCATCCAACGAAAAAGTCGGGCTGGAAAAAGTCGGGCTAACTTTACCTTGGTGAAGATGAGATAAGCACTGGGTTGAAAACGTCACAGGGTCTGGGAGCTCGTTACACTTTTGGAGGTCATCAAAACTGGAGCAGTTAGGCTATCCTGCGAAAGTGTTTTTGAAACGAAAGCAAAATTGTTTTCTAATCGAAAATTTTTTTCATTTATAAACCATTTGCGGAGCGCAAAGTGTTTTTGAAATTAAAGTAAAATGTTTTTGAAACGTAAAGATTTTAACTTGCGATTGTATTTGAAAAATTTTTGTATTTAAATAATTTTTTTCAAATGCCACAAAGAAGCAAATTTTAGGATGGCACGTATGGTCCACCACACACGACATAATTTAAATTTACATTTTAAATTTTCCATTCTCATTAGACATAATAAATGCAACCATTTAGGCCTACTGTTTTATGTGCTATGTTTCATGCAAATTTGTGCACGAAAATTGCTACTGCCAATAGTAAGCCCGGTCCTATGATTTATATTTAATTATAGAGCATTTTCCACAAAATTACATGCTCACGAAATGTTTGGGTAGCGAGAATTTATAACTATTCTTAGGGTCGCTCGAAAAAGTATTTACGGGCCCTTGCAATATATAGACTATGCGTGCAACAGGAACAAACACAGTACAGGCGTTTGTGACATCATAGAAGAATGGTATGGGATCTTATTAACGACAAAATGAAAAAGAGCATGGCATAAAGCATATTACGATGGTAGTCCAGCTACGTCAGTTAGAAAGGCTAACTTCGTAGTGAAGCACTGGTGCCACGCCTAGTGATTTTTCACTAGATCTAGTTACTTTTTGGGCTGACTTAGTGATCTACTGATATTTCGGTGTAATCTAGTGAATTTTGGCAAGGTATTTGTTTGGAGAAATCGGTTGTCCTGCTTCTACTTTAGCTTTTCAGGCCGTTTCGTGAGAAAAACAATTAATTTACGTGAATCGTTATGTGAATATTTGCACCAACAGAACAAATTAAGTTTTTCTAATCTCAGTTTCTTACGGTTTTCACTTCTGTGCTGTTTAAAATGCTTCATTAGTGCTGTCGCTCTAAGCTCTTGAAAGAAACCTGAAAGTTTTTAATCTAAAATTTTCCACACTTCAGCCAGGCTCGGACACAAGGGGAATGCAGGAGATCCATCCCCCACCAGACCTAAAGAGGTGTTGACATGGCACTTGATATCATTGAAGATCATCGCCAAAAATATTTTTGTACTGCACATTACTTAATCGCTAAAGATGCTAAATATTAACTTATGCTAACAATCAGTCAAAAACGTTTCTTTGTTTCATTAGATTAGCTCGCCTTGTTTATGGAGCATGATATAAAATAGTCAATGATCGCATGGGCATCCGCAGGGGGTCAAAACGGGCATGTTACCCCCCTGGAAATTGGGATTAAGAACCAAATATTTATGAAAAAACCTGAAGTCGGCATCTTAATTCCGATTAATTGATTTGATTCTTGCAATGACAGTTTTTTTGCTTGTATGAAACTCACGCTGCACATTGCACAAGACTCAGGTTCAGAGTTATAGTGTCATGCAGTGATGAGCCTGCAGTTCAGTTATGTCTCCTTCGCCTGCAGAGGCGGGTTGTGAAAGTCGCGAGCAGATTGTTCTATTGCTGGTCCTTATTCGGTAACAATAACACGGCAACAAATCTGCAAAGGTTCACTTTATACTACGGTGGCAGGCGTTTTGTTGCATGAGACTGTTGAACGCACACATCTTGGCTGGTAATGCAGGCGAGACAGTGACATGCTGATAGCGGTAAGCCACGTGCATTTATGCTTTGTGAAAAGCAGCATGAGTGAATCTATAGCAATGCTTCCACAAAAATCCATTATTAGTGCGAGAGTGACCAATATGCCTGAGTGTCAAACTACATTTATGCAGGCTTGTGGGAATACGTCTAAATCGTTTAGGTTTAGTTCTGACATTTGAGTGTGTAGCAGCACGGCTGGCTGCTGCACACTCAGATGGTGGAGATGCGGTTCTGGACGTTGTGAGATCAGAACGCGCAACGGCGCATTTGGGAATGTGACGGTCCTCGACCTGGCTTCGCATGAGTGCTCACGAAGTGAGTGTGGCTTCCGCCTTGAAAAGAGAAGGGAAATATTAAAAACATGTTCAGTTGTTAGTTCAGTTGAATATATCAGCTGGGTGCGGCCCTGCTTGCTAAGTAAAATGAAGCTATAATTTGTGGTTTTGTTGAAAACTATGGCAATTCTATGTTTCTTTCTTTGCAGAACATGGCAATGCTTGCTTGAAAACAAATGCCCTGCGTTGAAAATCTGCAGATAGCCTACTGTGTAAATTGTCGCAATACTAATATACCTGGCTATTGCTGCCAACGAAGCGTTTTTTTGTAATTGTTACCGTAACATGGGGCATTTTCTTTGTAGTGTAAAATGGATAAACGTTTTGTGAACGTCCATTTGCACTGCATCGTCAGCAATGTTCCGTCCAAGGTGCGCAAATACTCATGACCACCAGAACTGTTGCGCAGTGACATCTCATTCTCGCGCACTTACAACATTCCAAAGCAATGGAAAAGCACGCAAACATGTATTTTTTCCATATTTTGACAAGAGTTTATGTTTATTATATAATTCACAAAGTTTGTAATTCATTGAAAAGTCGACTTACTCAGCCCTAAACTAATCATGCTCATTAAAACAAATGTTTGCTCAGTGTAAAATTATCTTAGTGGGAGCACTGACCATCAGCAATTAGCTCTTTAGGAATTAGCTCTTATTAGCAATTAGAAATTAGCAATTATTACCACAGCTCTTTTGGATTTTTTATTTATGAAGAAGGGCAAAACAAATATTGGCTTTTTTGGTCTGTTTTTGACCAATTTAATTTTTATCTTGGCTTGGCACATTTAAAGATTGTTTGACAGATTTCCGGACACTGCTTGGCAGAATGTTAAATTTTTATCTGCCAACTCTGCATTAGCATATTACAACTTTTTGTTTTGTGGTATCAGGCTTTCAAAAAGAATATTGCACCATCGAAACCACTTTTAAGACGTTATATTAGGCGTTTATTTCTGTATAGGCCGATGTAGATTATGTCTTTGAAAAGTTCTGTGCAACACGTATTGGTGTTTATAAGTGTTGTCTTGATTTTATCTTGTGATTGGCTTTTTAGTACATACTGACTTTTTGTTAAAAGTGTTAATGTGGATTTTTTTCTCACGACTACCTGGCAACCCTGGCCTTGTCTACCTTCATATCCGCTAACCGTTTAGCCAAAGCACGGTTATCATCGATATATAATCGAGTTGCTTGGCTCAGAAACACTATTCTGTGGGCTGCACTTCTATCTTGTCACGTCAGACTTCATACAAATCATAAATGGTTTGTAGTATTTTTTGCAGATTTTGACAAAATCTTGCATTACTGATACCAAAAGATTTTCCTGACATTAGGTCTACGGAAATGTACGCACAAACATTAAAGGTACTAGCAGGTCAACCTACTATTCACAATAGAAAGTGGTCGGACGAGAGTAAGGTCATTTCGTACAACTAATGTGGGTTGCGTAAGGATATCATCTAAGCCAGGGGTGGGCAATTAGTGGCCCGCGGGCCACATGTGGCCCGTCAAAGCGTTTTTAATGGCCCGCGGAAGTATTCAGGAAAAATCTTCAAATCTGAAAATTTTTGAAAAGTGTGTGAGGCTACATCTGTCACATTGAATTGCTTGCAGTGGAGAGGGGGGCGAACGGGGCGACGGCCGAGGGCATCTAAGGCAGGGGGGCATCCAAAAAGTGAAATTAAAAAATTTTAAATGCTGTAACTAGGTGATTTTTCCTTTTGTAAGTCTACCAATACATGCGGCATGGATTTAATTCTTCGAAACTTGTTTTGTTGTCAACACTAATTTGTACATACTCGTATTCAAATGCCAGTAATTCTCAGCTTCTTCAATACCAGGGACCTACCGGCTACCACCTATATTCTAGGCGGGGGGCGCACACCCAATCAAACTGATAGTGATGCGACTTGTTCCACAGTATGATCAAAGGAAAATCACAAAAATGGATTGAAAGATAATTAATCAGGCCTCAAGGTTGAGAAGAACTCGTTTTTTCAAAAAAAAACAACCCACCTGAGTTTTTTTTTTTTATCCGCTTCTTTTGGATTTTTTGAAAAGTAACTGGTTTTTTCTAAGTGTGCTGCTTATTTCACTTTTTACTTCATAGTCCATTTTTCAAAAGAAAAGAGTGGGATTTTTTGGTGGGTTTTATTGTTTTTAAAGGTTTTTTTTAAAAAAAAACAGTCTTTTTTGGTTGGGTCCAACTATATCAACCCTGAAGATATTTATGGACGTTTAATTGAGTCTCTGAGCCAAATTTCAAAACATTCCTGTTTCAACGTGCTTGATTTAGCTGATTTTATGATGCATCATTAGTTTTCCGTTTCGTTTTTTGTGCTAACACAGTTGCACACCTGTGCTTGCAATATGTGCTTCGTTTCGAGCTTCGGCATCAATTGCCAGTTCAGGCGGATTGATCATAACGGCTAACACAAGTCCCTATCTTTTCTTTCACCTTAGTAATTGTACATATAACAGCCACATAATAAAAAACGAAAACTTTCTTGCGTACTTTATGCACATTTTAATTCTCGTGCAGTTTACAAGTTTCAAACTTTCAACCTTGGGCGTCCGCCATTCCCGCCGCATACCTTGTGATCGACTTCTATTCGACAAGACATTCGCACAGCCTTGTATTCTTGCGGTTGTCAACTGCGCTGGCGTAGAACTGAGTGTGTTCTGCTCCCCTGTTTCACCGCATTGCCGGATATTTTTGCAGTTGCGAACTGCNCCGTCTTAGGAGACCGCTGATAATTTATGTTCATTACAGTGACACATTGCAGCTACAACAACGAGTAAAGAGAGTGCGAGTAGAATAATGTGCACGATACGCCGGAGAATGGAGGCATGGCGGGGGCATTGCCTCTGCCTACTCAAAAGGAGGGCAACGGGGTGGAAGGTGCCTTTTCATAACAGTATTATAGGTAATTTCCTGGTTTATCAAGATAAGCTTGAAACAAATTTATTTCAGCTATTCCGGAACCCAGCAAATTCAGAGTGGTTTTCTATTATTTCTGTTATTATTTTTGAGGTCAACATTGTTGATGAACAGAAACAAACGGATTGGGAACGATTTTTTTGTTTTTTATAAGTTTCCATTGCCCTCAACTCTGTTACTACTCCCCCTGCCCTACCGCTGTTCCGGCGTTCTTGAATATGCATGTTGTGTCAACAAGCTTCGTCAAAACGTTGGCTTGCAAACGTGAATATGACGTCATACTGTGACGTCACATACAGCGTATACAAGTCACAATGACCACCATGAGCCATTACTCAATACCAGAATTTGTTAGAGGGCATCCAATCAAGCAGTCGCCCCGGGCTTGACCAGACTTCTGCACGCCACTGATTGCTTGCGCTGGATAAAGTGTATCTGCACAAGAACAGTTGGGGTTTCATAAGCTTTTTCTGTGTGCCGTTATTGTTCGTGTTTTTTTTTATTTACTTTGCGATCAACGTAGAAGGTACGGCCCTCCGCTAAACGCGGTCTTCTCAAAGTGGCCCCCGAGCCAAATTTTCCCACCCCTGTGTTAGACCCCTGATCTAAGCTAATGTATTTAACGCATGAATTACACTCTCAAAAGTTATGATTTTATAAAACGGTGATTGCTCACTTCGCTCTGCAATACCTAAATACACCATTCTCTGCATGTAAGCCACATAAACTACGTTCGAAACAAGACTGGGGCTGGGAACAAATTGAACCATGCCGAAATAAGAAGCTCAGCTTGCAATACAGGTAAGCAAATATTTTCTCATGGTGGTTTTAACATGAAACAAAGATCAACCTAATCTTTCTTTGAAGTTCTAATACAATGCATCAAAATTTCCGAGGATGGTCAATTGACTGGTTTGTATCCTGGCTTCCGATGTGATAGTGCTGTTACTGTATTGTTTAGCTACTGATTTGTTCGAGATAAACATTTCCAATTCAAAATTATGTTAACATGCATGTCACGATTATATGAGATAATAGCATGTTTTTCTTTGTCTTCTAGTGGAGTACCTCGGCCCGTTGGTAGCTGCCACATTTCTGACCCTTACGCAATTTTTGTGTCTTTGCCTGGTAGTTCATTACCCCGTCCACTTCTATTTCATTTCAGTGATAACTAGGGCAACCAAAAGTCAAAATTTTTCTGCCGTTTCTAAAGTTTATGAAACGTCCACAAACGAAATTTCACGCTCATACCATGAAGGAATCCCAAGTTATTAGGTCAAAAAAAGTCAAAATTTATCATTAGGTCAAAATTTATCGTTAGGTCAAACTTTTCTTGCAGCAGAGTTTTTTCCTCTTCATCGATACTTCATTGAAACTACAACAACAGATATTGATATGCTTTTGCAAGTTTAGTTGCAATTCTGTAATAATAGTGGGTATGTTGCGACTTCTAGCGTAATAATGCTGTTTTTCCCACTACTGGACGATTAAATAGTACGTAGGATAGGCANGGTACGGCAAGAAACGTGATCTTACAGTACTTGGTTTGGTAAATGNTCAATCCATTATATTTATGCATAAAACGTTTCAACTTTGTGATGTTCTCAGGTTTGACTCTACTGCAGTTATTTATGTACTTACCAATATACCATCACCGTCAAAAAATTGGTTGCCCTAGTGATAACACTTTTCCGAGGCTAGCAGACCATAGCTGCCCGTCTTGAAATGGCACGGTCTGGTGTGCATGACTCATTAAGGCGTGACCTGTATTTACGTGCCTCCGATTTGTTGTCATGACATGGGTTGAGAATCAATGTGCGTGACCAAACGCCATGACTGGATCGTGATGCGTGCGAGCGTCATGTTTTGGCTTGTGCTGACAGATGCGCTAGCATCAGGGAAAGAAATGTTTTGCTGAGGCTCAGGAAAATACAGCAGTATTCTAAAATCAAGCACGCGCCACTGCGTCACAACCGAAATAGCCCTTCACATTTTTCATTTTTCACAGCGTTATTCTGCTGAGTGGCCAATCAGAACCTGCAGCATGGGCACTGCAGTTCAATTTGCAATGCACTGATGGTGATAACAGGAGTTATGGAAACGCTTGCAATATGTCGTTTGTATTGTTTTCATTGGCCGTGATTTTTATTACAAGTGCTGTAGCTTCTATTCTTTTTTAAGTCTTCATATGTGTATGGAAAAGGAATTGTTTTTGCATATGACTTGTTTGCGGTGAATAATTAATCTAGGAAAGAGCCTAAATAGCTCTGTTTTACCTGTAGAGAAACAAGTTAAAAGTTGATGCAATAAAGGTCAACAGCTCTCAGCCATTAAAAAAACAAAGACCGTAGTAGGCAAAACCAGAATTTCCACCAGGTTTGAGATTGAACATCTGCACCTCCATTAGCAGGTAGGTAGGTTTATTAACCTATTTTTGTTACTCAAATCACGAAATAACGGAAATGCTACTTAAAGAAAAAAGTGAAAAGTACCAAAAGGCAGAAAAAATTATTACATGTTAAGAAAAAAAATGAGAAATGCAAGAGAAAAGGATTTAGGAAATCTGCAAAATAGCTGGAACTGCATATTTGAGACACAATTGGTTGGCGAAAGACATTATGTGTCAACTTCTCAGCCAGTCCGATTGTTGGTTTAAATCAAATAAACTGAAGTCGTTTCATATGAAAGAACAAAATGCGTTAGTTTGAAAATCGGAACGAAGTGACTAGCAAAGGATAACATCAAAGAAACACAAAACAAGCAGACGGTGAAAACCTTGCCTTTGTGTAGAGGTGTACATTGCTTGACTCTTGGTTGCAGTACACTTTCTGCGATGATAAGAATCCCAGGTTGTTATCCTGACTTTTTGGCATGCTGGAAATCATATTCTGAAGCCATAGAAAACTTTAGTTTTCGTGCAAAATGAAACTTTATCATCTAGTTGCTATAACCAACTTCTGTTCCCACCTTGAGGCTATCAAACAAATCAGGCGACTTGCGTTGTTAGCATGCTTTAGGCCAGTGTTACCGAAACTGTTTGACGCGGCACACTGGTGTGCCGCTGAAGTGTGCCGCGAAAGTGTTATGTTTTGGCAAAACCTTATGCTGCAAATCTTTTTGGTCCGCGTTGCATTGCTTTGGGTTTTAACTTGTTTCAAAGTATGTGTGCCGCAGCCAAATGCAGATTGTATTAGTGTGCCCTAACATAAAAATGTTGAAAAGCGCTGCCTTAGGCAGTACTATTAAGAGGGCATTAAAGTGTTTCGCAGAAACACCGAGTTCGTTTTGAGCTGAAAGAAACGTGACTTTGTGCCAAGCATAGCAAGCAGTGTGGGGTGGTCATCTTCGTATATTTTTGTTGGATTTGTTTTTCTGTTCATGGTTCAGTTTAGCCTGTGCGTTTATGATAATAGTGTTTGTTTATGTTCATGGTTCAGGCCAAACTTCAGAGGTTTTGTTGAGCGCATGTTGAAGCTGAAATCAATGTTCATGAAGCAGATGGTCAGCTGTTTTAGCATGAATTTGAATGTTTTTCATGATCATAGAGGTTGCGACACAACCTCTTGCAAAGAATGAAAATTAACGACCAAACCCATGTTGTTAAATCTGTTCAGCACTCGAAACTTAAAATTGATGCGCCAATGGTTTCTTATTCGTTTTGTTTTTTAAATTTAAGTGCTTAGTGCATTTGCTCAGTTACTGCACCATCTGCTGGAATGAGCTTAGAACAAAATCTTTTAGTCCCACCATTAAAGGCTCCAAGTTGGCAAGTTTTCAAGGAATCAGCCGAATGGGCTCTGCGCTTCATCTTTTTGCGATGATTCGAACTTGCAAATATCTTTATTCCGGTAACTCGTCTCCACACAGGTTAAGAGTTTAAATCAATCAGCAAATCTGTGATAAGAAATCGGTTTCACGTAACACTACGCATCGTCTGTCGTACAACCTGTAAGCAGTGCTTACGGGTAGCTTAAATGTTGTAGTGTTAACATTTGCTTACAAGTTATTTAGCTTCAAACGGACAAAATTGAAAAAGCTTATTTGGGCTGCATGTTGATTACAAACTGAGTTTTTTGGAATATTCTATTAAAAAATAATAGAATATTTTGTTCAAATAGAAATATTATACTTGAATAAGATTGTTGGACTGAAAATGCGTACTGTTACCTGAAATGGATTTCCTATTACAAAGTTTTGCTGATGGATTCAAAATCCTTCACCTTTGTGGAGACTGGTCATCTGTAGCATTGTATATTATGACTGTTGCAATAGTTTTTTCTTTCACCTATCCGACCTCGTATTGTGTCTTTGTAATACCTTGTAACGTTGTATATTCTTGTTAGAAGCTGAAATGATTCCTATGAATCATCGATGTTAGCGCTGTAACAACACTCAAACGAAGCCTCGGAAACGGGGTTTTATCATTTCACAAATTAAAAGGATTTTCAGAGAAAGGAACAGCATAATACAATAAACCAGGGGTGGGCAATTAATTAGGCTAGGGGGCCACTTTGAGAAGGTCGCATTTAGAGGAGGCCATACCTTCTTATGGAAATAGAAGCAAATCTCGGTTATAGCCTCGGCACTGATATTTGCTGTGATAAGTTGGAGGAAATTTCCTATTTGAAGATTTTTCCTGAATGCTTGCGAAGGCCACTGAAGACGCTGTGGCGGGCCACATTTGGCCCACGGGGCGCTATTTGCCCACCCCTGCTATGAACGAAACTTGTAGAATGGAAAGATCTGTGCAGCACGCAGTACCGCCGCAAGAATGCAACAAAGGAACGAGGACAGTACGCCACGCAAACAGAATACTGGCGCTGCTCAGATCAACACAAGCTAGGAGCATGATTGCTGCACACAATCATACCACAATATTCTTGGTCAAAAGGAAGTCGTTTCCAGTGAGGGACAAAGCGATATCAATTGACAGGCTTTCTCAGTTGAGTCAATCAATGCACAGAAACATTAGGTAACGGAAAATCAAAGGTTCCTGCAGGCAACTTCAAACTATCTCCAACAGCTGCGTTTTTATGCAACCCGACCTCACACGTACCACAATTTCATTTTAAGAAATAGGGTCGTAAATATCTATGCAAGCAAACAGGCAACCTTCCGATGACATGGCGGATAGTCTTCTCTTGGGGTTTCGTCCAGCGTAAATTCGTTTGACTGGTCACTTTCCACAGAAAAGTAAGGTCAGCTTCACCATCAGGAGCAGCATATAAACCCTAAGAACACAGCAACGTATTCATGCGAAGGAAAACGAGACTCTGCATTAGTCGCTTGTGCGAGCTCCGCTTTAAACCGCCTGCCGCTCAAATTTAAAATCATTGCACCTGATGCTTCAGGAGCCACGGTTTCTTAACCAAGTAGTACTGAGATCCGCATCTTCGATTGGCGTTTTATATTGAGCAAGAGTAGTGCTCGTTAAGCAGGTCATTCGTTGCAGTACAAACGAATTGAATGCAAGGCGGTTCCGTCCCACTGCTTGAAATCTTGACCACGAGATTTATGAGCAGTTTAATGGCAGACCAGATTAGACCGTAGTATCTATCGCACTGACCAAATCCGAGTGCATTACATACAGATGCTTAGCTGCAGACAGCACCACGCTCTGCCAATGATAGTATCAACTGGCGAAAAAACAGTCGATTCTTTATCGAGTGAGTAGTCGGCAAATTGGGCTTCGGCCCAGATGTGGGCTATTTGGCACTTTTTATTGGGCCGCACACACTATACTTTCTTTTGTGGGCCGCGTAGTACGTAACTTGTGCCAGTTGTGTGGGCTGAAACACAGGTTACTGCAGCAAATTATGGAGCATTTGACTGTTTGATGTTAAAAAAGCATTGTTTGAGTCATACGGTTTGTGACATTAACATACCATCATTATGTTGCAGGTATGTGAATACAACATACGTTTGACGCAGGGCCTTCAAAAATAAGCATGGGCTTATTTACGACTGAAAAGGCGGTTTGGGCCGCCATACGGAAAGTTTGCCTATCTATGGTCTGAGTGAACATATGGCCAGTCCCGTCGCCACGGGGGGCTTTAGTGGGCTTAACTCCCCCAAACAAAGTACCAAGCCCCCCCAAATCGAAATATGAAACACTATAAATCAGTGGAGATTTTATGAAATTTTCAATATCAAGCCCCCCTCGCACTAACGTAAATCCCCCCCACACAACCGTAAAGCCCCCCTAGTGAAGACTTTCTGGCGACGGTTCTGCATACGGCAGCGTTTCTAAGAGTAAGAACAACTCGTCGAGGCAGAAAATTACGGTTTTCATACACGAAAGGGAATGGGAGACGCGAATACTCGCTTGCAAGCCAGGCCCGTAGACACGGGGGAAATTCGGGGAATGTGGTCCCCCAATGTTTTTGATGCCCCCAAATCTTGTTCTGGCCAAAACGTTTTTATTAAACATATAATAAAACATAAGCAAAAATAGTGCTCCCCTAAAAATGTATTTTGCCTTCCCAAACCTTAAACCCTGGCCACGGACCTTCTGCAAGTGTGAACAAATAAAGTTTTTTTGAAAATGAGACAATGCCAGCGGTGGCGGGAATGTGAAGCGGATGCGGCAACGGCCTGGTTTCATCCTGATAAGGAGCCTCCTTGTTAGATTCCGCGCACTTTGTTTCTACAATAGTCAAACGCAAAGTCGCAGGAGATGGCAGTGCAACTGCAACGCGTGCGATAGCACCATCACCTTTGTATAACACAATTTACATGTCAAGTTTTGAAAAAAACTGGGCGTTGTTGTAGAAAGCGCACACACGTGGCGACTTTTTCCGCTGGCGAGTTTTAACTCGACGTGCCACACTCACGAATGGCGCATTAGAGAACAGGTTTAGGGTTTGAGGTTAGCTTTATCGCCAAAATTTTCTCGCCAAGTTTGGCGGCCCATTGGTGCATTTCATAAACCTTTACCGAAAATTGTTGTGATGAAGAACAGAAGTGTTTGATTTACCAAGGCTCATGGTGATCGATAGCTTCCATAACTTTTGCAAGAAAAAAATATTTAGTGTCGTCCTAGTGCGCAAGACAGCAATTCAAAGATTTTGTGCAAACTTCATGATTCTCATGACATCTGCAAGTATCCCATCTCACAAACAAAAGAGAAATTTGCAACATCTCTCTGCTTTTCATTGAAGTTCACAACGATTGTTGTAGTTTTTATGAAGTGCATTCATCACCATGCAGTACACTATTTTTAAAAAAGGTGTAGCTTACTAGACAAGCAGAGCATTTATGCATAAAATATGTGTTAGTTTACAAGTTTCCAAAATATCTGGAACATACTCTAAGTTTATAAAAATTATATTACAAATCTGTTGAATTAGCATGTTTATCAAATTTGAGAAAATAATTTCAAAAATATAAATTCAAACGTTTCATGTCAAAGTTGTCAAAATATAGACAGGTTTTGTAAAATTTGATTACGAATAATTTGATTTCCTGCAGTGGTGCGATTATAAAGCATTGAAGTGCCTTTGATCAGTGTTTTTCAACCGGGGTTCCACGGAACCTCAGGGTTCCGCGTGTGGCTTCTAGAGGTTCCGTCGAAACAGACCGAGATTGCCTGGGATGAAATTCACAACGACAGTTCTATGCAGTTGTTGCAATATAGACACTTGGATCATTGCATAGGGTTCCATGAGCAACGCAAACATTTGCGCAGGGTTCCTCTGCAGCAAAAGGGTTGAAAAACACTGCCTTAGATTAAATTGTTCAGTATCACTGTTTCATAAACCTTAATGCATAGTTTGCGTTAGTGGACCACATCACTGGCAGTGTGCAAGGTGTTAGTGTTTCAAAGCGTTTTACTGTACAGCAGTGCAAATTTGCAGTTATACAAATAATTCAGTTTCGTCTGAAATAGGTAATCATTAGGCCCACTTACAGACATGATGATCAATATTTTTATTTCTCTCAACTTTCAGTGTGCTTGAATTTTCAGTGTCTGTATTTTATTTGAGGTAGTTCTGTAAATAGAAATTCATGATTGCAATCGATGTTGAATTATTTCATACTGTCATTCAATCCTTTTTCTTGTCCTATATGCTGTCCATCAAACGTTTCTCAAATGCGTCTTTACTGACCTTCAGAAATTTTGATTTCATGTAACCGTGCATTTTTGTCTAGCTGATGGCCTGGTATTTGCATGGTGTGATCACTTTAAAAAGTAAAATGGTCTTATCTTTCATGGGATTAATTTAAAAAATATTACGGAGCACCATTTGCAGTTTCATTCCATCTTTTCACTACAAGGTATGGGCAGTTTTGATGCTGTATCATCGCCAGTTTTATAATCCAAACTTCCAGTGTTTTCACTAAGTTTTCTTTCATGCATTTCCAATATTGCAGCAGCCATAGTCTCTGAGGCATAGCCATGGCCCACACGCTCCCTGCCAATTGAAAGAAATTGTTGAAAGAAACTTAAAATTTCATTTCACACATTTTTCATAAAATATCACAAAGTATTCGTTTTGAATAAGAACTGAAGTTATGTCTGTTCCGGAGGCGAATTAAATACTCTGAGACTGTGGTATGGCTGCTGCAACTAGAAATGTATGAAAGAAAACCTAATGACAACACTGGAAGTTTAGAATACAAAACTGTCTTCGGTAGTCCCGGCTGACAAAGACTTAGAATACAAAACTGTCTTCGGTAGTCCCGGCCTGAGAAAGATTGTAGTGTCTGAAATTTTGGCTGTGGAAGTATTGTTTTTGATAGATAGTAATT
>JGI24159J19872_10005201_pt1 | contig 16783 bp, 13 predicted proteins | sample Ectturendosymbi4_FD_19872 | JGI IMG/M metagenome (IMG submission 19872) | reverse complement strand
TTAATTCACTTACACAAAATTATTAAAACACTAAACATTCCTAGTAAGCTCGCGGGCCGGATTGGAACGCTTCGCGGGCTGGATCTGGCCCGCGGGCCGGACTTTGGGGAACGCTGGTATACACGCCAAGTGTTTACAAAACATTTCCAGGATGTACACGCCAAGTGTTTACAAAACATTTCCAGGATCTCCAATGAAATTTGTATCATTTTCTTAGTCAAAGCAGAACTTTCGTTTTCCAGNGTTTTCATAGAGACAAGGACCGGAACGAGATGCTTTTTGTTAATTTTTGCCATGATATTTTTACAAAATACAGCANCACAAGTGTTCAGCTATTCACATTACACCCTNTTTAAAAATCAATAGTACATTACATGCATCAATTTATACATAAAANACACTTTTATAACGCAAGTTTGCGTGGCTCATATTAAAAAAAAATGCGTCATCAAATTCGTAAAAAATGTATGTAAACCACTTAATTTGTAAATATGAGATAGCTTACCCACGGGTTCATGTAAACTGGGATCCGGCTTTGCATCGAGTAGTATTTCATATCCTTTGTATTTCTCTTCGACCCTTGGAGATGAATCCTTTTCTGGACGAAGGGCTTTCTTAGTCGCTTTGTGTTCGCTTTTCTGCAATTAAAACCTGCCCAGAGCATCCTTTTTTGACAGTACGCCAGGTGGCAAGGTAAACCTCCAGCGGAATTTTACTCATCGGCAATCGCCAACAACAAAATGATTTAGTCGTTAAAGTTTATCTGCGACAGCTTTTCAAACTAGTACCGGAACCGGTGCTTTTGTTTCTTCAGCAAGATCTTCATCAACTTGTGTGAGGAAAACTTTCTCTCCGACTGGAGCTTCATCTGAATGGAAGAGTGTACACAACATCCCGTGATTTGCCACAAACATAAAGATGACTCATCGTCATGTCCACGCTTATCACTGACAGCAATTTCTCTCTACATGGGCGCGAAAACCCGCATCATCGCGTTGAGGGAGTTCGCACAAAAATCTGTCGCTATTCCACCGAGGAAGTTTTTTGACATGCCAAACACTGTTTAACTTTTAACATTTTTGTACCTTTACACACCTGCTACTAATTACGGGGTGTTTTACTGATCGACAGTAGAAACAGTAGATACGTCACACGTGCCACAAACCTGGAATTTTTCGAAAAGTTTTGCAACTGCCGTATGGTGGTTACAGCATATCTTTGCAATACACTAATATCACTTCAACTACAAATGCATGTTAACAGAACATTAACCATTCGACGGGACAATGCCCAGGACTCCTTAAATGCCGCTTGAATTTCTGTATATTCTTGGGTTTCTATTGGTTATTATTATCAATCATCTCAAAAAATAACTGAAGAGTTTTTAGTTTTAATCTATTGCGTGAACATGATACCGACACTTTTGCATCATGGTGCGGTGCCAGAGTTTTCAATAGCAAAACAAGCAAGATTAACTTTCTACAGATAACAAACATTTCTATTTGCTAACAAGCTCATTACCGTTAAAAGAATGGACAGAGACTTGGTTTAAATAAAACATTTGTTTAAATTTTTAAGCTGCTAATTTATGCTTACAATGCATAGTTGCAGGTTTCGCTAACCATGTTCTTCCCAAGCTGCCTTCACTTCGTGTCACTCACACTACTAGACAAGCGATAGAATTTCAGTCACTGTTAATAACAATATTCATGATGGTTTGAAAACAGGGGCGTCGTGTAGGAAAAAATGTTGACGAACCAGGTATAGTTCTTTAAGTAAAGACCCCAAAAAAGTCATCAACTTTTGTACACCGAAATTACCAACATCATGATTGCGGGATTAGAAAATTTTATTCATAAATCTGGGGTTCAGGTCCTCCCATCTCCTACATGCACGACACTACTGCTTGAAAGTTTTTATTTCGTAGAGCAATGTGCTTTATTGCGATCATCTTATTTACAGAATAGAGTGAACAATGTTCACATGTTCACTGAACATGCTGCAATTTTTGTTCGCAAAACTGTTTGTTCAAAGACTGCAGTCACATATAGATTCTGATTAAACCGCTTTGGGATAATTTGTTATTTATTTTCCTAAGTTTTTCAGATAAATGGAAAGTATGTGGTAGAAACCGGGATGGCTCAAATTGGCAAATTAAAGCACAAAAATATCAGAGGACCAGGAGGCATAAAAACCTCAGTCACCTTCGGCAGATACTTTCGCAGGCTCTGGCTTTTCTTCAGGACGAGGACATATTGGAGGTGTTTGCTCAGAAGCACTTTTTAACGAATTCAACAAAACATCCACTGATTGTTTCGGTATCTTGGGCACCCGTGTTGATACCTTATAAAGACGTTGAAAAAACGTAAGAATTTTCCCAAAAGCAAATCCGGTTTTTCACAACACGAGCAAAATGAGGTAATCCGCACGAAAGGCGCTCTGTTTCAACAGAGACGGCGTCGTAGAGTGATAAACGATTTCCTGCCGTCTTTTAAAGTCTGCTATTTAAATAGAAGGGAAGTACTTTGAAGAGTTGAGATTTTTTTACACATGACAAGACAATGTATGCACACCGGTATGAGTAACCTTCACTAGGCCCCTTACCATTGACTTTTGAACCAACACTAATCAAATTACTTCCAACATTTTGTCCATTTTTCAACAGATAAGATCATAATGCACGTAGGTGATTGCAGGCATTTGTCAACTTTTGTAGTAAAAGAAACCCAGAAAAAAAACGAATTAAAATGACAACAATGATTAATTGATAGTTTACCAAATAAATCGAACTCATGAGCATTTACTCCGCACAGCTGGTCACACCAAACATGGTAAAATAAAACTCACCACTCAATTCACACATTCCTTTGACTTGAGAACTTTAAAATATAGTGGGACTTTCACATAAATGACAGCTGAAAACCACGACAAAGAAATCACGAAGCAGCTTTCAGCAACCTTTTGCTTCGCACCCACAGCACTGTTGTGTTTAGACTCATATTTCCAAAAATGGCCTGAAAACTTACCTTTCTACCTGTGTCAGTTGGCATTACAAGGTGCGGCTTTATTACTGGGGCCTTTGGCTTAAACCTGTGCACACTAATTCCAAGGCGACGTCGCAAATAGTGTGAAATCAAAGATGGTTCACCTAAAAATAAAGCACGTCTGAATTACGTACATAGTTGTTTTTTGTTTAGTTTTACAACGAATTCACATGAAAAAGGTATATCTAATTTATTTACAAACCAGAAGAGAACTTTTTGTAGCTTACAGTTGACTTAAGAAAAATAACATTTATGTTTAATTTTCTCAGAAATACCGCACTAACAACAACTGGTTACGTTATCAGTGGATGATGTCACATCTGCAATCTATGTTCGTTTCACGTCAGGGCCGTATCAACCACCTCGTCGGGGAAGGGTGCACTAGAAAAAGCTTTTCATCGCAAAGATGTCAAAACCTAGATTAATTTGTTTTTGCCAGAAATTTAATATACTCTTAGCATCTGCAGCATTTCCGGAAGCGAGGGCCTCGTGATATTCGGTGAAGTCCCTGTGTCAAGCACTTTCGCAACAATTCAAACCAATTTTGAGAGTTATACCAGTTTTACCAAGCAAACGGAACACAAAAATGAATCAACAATGCGTTAGCGAAAACAAATACAGTGCAGTAGTTTGTTCGAATAGGAAAAGTCAAATACTGAANGGTGAAAATCTATTAAAAATCCAGTCTANTAATCGAAACATACTGCAACGACTTGATAAAAATGCTAAGCGAAGCTAGCAGTTTCGTAAAACAGTAATGACATTGCCAAACTTTTTTCGTATTTTGAGTATGTCGATTTTTCGAAAAGACCTATTCAACAGATATCGACAACTAAAGAATGCATCTACATGTACCGCACACGGTGTGGCCTGAAAAAAAGAATGAAAAATTAGGTCTGCAGTGCAACCAAAAGCAGCATGCATATGCTACCTTACCTTTATTAATTCGCACAATCGGATTTCCATGCAAAACGAGGTGCTTCAGTCGTGGCCATGCCGCCACAGCAAGGACACATTCCTCTTCAGCGATATTATTATTTGCCACACTTAACAACCTGCAAGTGTAGAAGCATGAAAATTTTGCTTGACTGGCTTATAATTCAAAATAAACCGGAGGAAACCTTAGCTGCTGGAAAGGGGGGTTTGGTGTGGACGGTTCAGGCCTCAAGTCAAGAGTACCAATTGATTCTGTTGTCTCCGGTAAAACCTGCTCGGCAGGCTGTTCTTGGAGAAAGGTGGTTGAAGTTGCCATGTTGCGTTTGTTCTCGTCAAGCTGGACTTCTGTAAATAAGAATGGAGAAATGTTTTTTTAATTTCGTAATTGAAGTCGACCTGGAATTTTTCAAAATACTTTTTTGTTGTAAGACCTGGTCGGGACGAATCAAGCGAAATTTTTATGGGAGAGTAAAGCATGTGAATCAGGGCGTGAAAGGCGTGAAATTTTTCAGGTTTTACCAAATGCTGGAAGTGATGAATGTCGAAAGAAAGCGACGTAAACATTATTATCAAACAGCGATAAACGGCTTAACAAGAACTGAATTCGATACTATTTTTGCTGCTTTCTTTTAGATGAAGCCTCAGAAATTCACAGGTTTAATTTGGACATGGTGGGTGCAAGAAAATGTGCAATATGGAACGTTTCATTCGGGGGAAAGACATTAGACTCTCCTTTGGCTTTGCTCTTCCTTGAATGGCAACAGCAGAGGTTGGTATTAGTCAATTGATTAGCAACAGCATTTATGTTGCCAGTATCAGCGAATTTGTGCTCACCGCAAATTTTTCAATAAGTTTTGTGCTTTATAAATTTCAGTTTAAAAGTGCTAATTGTTTTAATCGAGGATAGAACACGTACATTTTAAAAAATCACCTACATCTTTCTCAACCCCTTCGACCTTTCCAATATGATCTTGATTTTCAGTGGTATTTTACAGTTCTGAAATGTACCAGGGAACCAAAATATATGCAAAAACTTAAAGATTTTCAATCGATAGAGTTTGCTACGTCACTGTCGTTTCGCTTAAATCGAATTGTTATGACATTCACTAACCGGTTGTAGATGACTTTCCTTCTTTTGTGCTCGGTGTCCTTCTGGACGAACGGCTTTTCCCTCTGCTTGATTGAGCTGATTTTTTTTGACTAACAGAAGACTGCGCTTCAGACACTACGCGATCGCCAACGACCTAGAGAAGAATCAAATCATTTGCGAGTCTAAATAATTTTTCAATGTTCCGTAATTCACAAATTTTACCGGACGCCATAACGGGTCAGCTTAATAATGGCTCATCCACAGCAACACAGACCCAAATACTTTGGAGCCAACAACAGCTTCTGAAAGCTATCGCCCTGGCGGCAACAATTATAAGCTTACTTAAGATACGGCCGGATACGTCGCATTTTTCCGCCTGTTGCCAACACGCCGATTGTCAGCCTGCTGCTGCTACATCTGACTGAGAAACTGATTTATTAACAAAGTGGATCAAGTTGTCTACCGATCTGACTGAAAGCCAACCGAAAATTCCATAGTATGGATAAAACATTATTATGGATGAATTTATAAATATTGGTTAAAGAATGAAATAAAGATGGGATATGCAACCAGTTCCAACTGTTCATACAGAAAAAGCTTCAAAACAACCTTCAACATGGCCCACCGGTAGCTTGCCAAGAAAGGCGCCTAAACAGAGAATTTATCAGGCTTATCAAAATGAAAGTTTGAAGATGGGGATTTAATCAAGTAATTTCATGATTTGAGCTCTTTGAATTCACCATCTGGTTGCTTGTGCAAGAAAACAGGAGCACGGATAATCTTTTACAATATTGTTTTTAACGAGGAGACTGGCTTTCTGCCAGTGCAAGAAGCTATAAAAGTTGATGAACACTTGCATGTGCAACTTTAGTTTTGCAGTTACGCAGTCTCACCTCCATCATGTTTTGTTGTTGGTAGAAATGCAAAAGCAACGCGGTACAGCATGTTAGGAAATTTTCCTTCAACCTTGAATTGTATGACTAACCAAAACAAGTTAATGGATAAAATGTGCACTCTTCAATACTATAAAGCAACAGGACGTCCACCATATTTCCACACCACGATTGCTCTTTTGCTTTGATACACCTCAGGTCATGCGNATAAGTTGTCATTGGAATATTTTTCTTGGCCTTCAATGTCCTTGTTGAAANAGCTCAGACAAGGTGATTCAGANGCAATGCAAGTGGCAAAAGTTCTACTTGAAATTTCTCCGGATGTGATATTAATGCTGGATGAGATGCATCTTCAAAAATGTGTGCAATACAGTTGTGGGGATTTCGCTGGATGTAATGAAGATGGAAATTTGTTCAAAGGTGTGGCAATTTTTACGATTCAAGGTCTGAACAAGTTTGTACCTGTGGTTATCAAAGCTTGCAGTTATCAAACCAGTTTGCAGTTCAAGGTAAATAGCTGGCCAAAGAGATTTCAGATTCCATAGGTCGGTTGTCAACCCAAGGGTTCAATGTTTGTGCGGTTGTTGCTGACAAACACGCCAGCAATGTGAGTGCATTTTGTATCTTAAAAGAAAAGCACCATGTTGAGAGTTATTTGTATATACAGAATTCATAAAGCTCCATTAAAATTTAGCTTTTTTTTAACAATGTTCACATTTTGAAAAACATTCTTAACAATTTGCCGAACCAAAGAATTTGGTTTTCCATCTGTCTACTTTGTAATTGGTGATCTGGTTTTATTAGAATCACAGTCTCATTTCATTGGAATCACATGAGCAGATCTTAAATATGGTCTTGAGCATGACCACAAGCTTTCAGCTAATTTGAGAAAAGCCCACAAACTGACTCTCAAGGCCTTAAATCCTTTCAATAACAAACACAGTGTCCCACTTGCTCTTGCTGTAGTTGATGTAACAACGATAGCAGCTGAAAAATTACACTTGCCTCATAGAAAAGATGCTGCTAATTTTTTGACACTCATTAAGGTGTTCAATGATGAATTGCAAAATGGGCTTTTCTACCAATAAATCAGGGAATGCAGTTGTTGCTGGAGATGGTAAACTTGAATTTCTGCTTTCATTTTCAAAGTAGTTGCAGACGTGGTCTGATGCATCTCATGATTTTTGTTTTTCTAAACAAACGTTTGATGCACTCTTCCACACACTTCGCCCCCAAGCAAGCCTTTGTGAAGATTTGTTTGCAGACGGATACTGCTTTGTTATTTCATCAAAATTTCACAGCGACCTATTAGAGAAACGGTTCTCGCAATATCGCCAAATGAGTTGGGAAAACGTTCTGGTGTACCTGTGTACCTGAGGGAAGTATTGCACAGTGAAAAAGCTCTTCTCATTCGTTCTTTACTCAAGCAGCGTGTTGACATTTCGACAGCTGTTTTGCTTGTACCAGTTTCATTCCATCTGCTTCAGAAGACTTCTTGAAGGAACTCATCAATGTGCAGTGCGACATAAACAGTGCGTTGCTCTGTCCTGAAAGCGAAGAAGTTGCGTACATCGCTTGCTACGTCGCCAAAAAGATTTTGAAAAGGATTTCTTGCTCAATATGCTCGGAACAGTTGATGGGAAATTCTACCGAGTCTCCGTATTTTCATCACCTTTCACGCGGTGGTTTGGTACACCTTCATGCTCCCCGCCTGAAGTTGTGTGCAAACATTTTGCGCTTCTGCAGTTCCATGGTACTTTTATTCAACATCAGCCTTACCTACCCACTGGTGATAGTGCGTGGTGTTCACATGCTAAAAGACTACCTTGGAGAATTTGACGTCGTGTGTAGTCTTCACTTAAAAGATGGAATCGTGAAAACCATAAAACTGTTACCAATATATCTTCTAACAACAAGCAAAACCTGAGGAACGATGCAGCCAAAAAAGATTCGATTGTAGGGTTTAACAAGAGGCAGAGAGCGAAGTAGTCAAGCTCAGATCGGGACATTTTATTTGAAAGGTAAGTAAAGCTATATGCAGCGTTTATCTACCTGTAGCTTGAATTTATCAATTTCAAAGGTTTGTTTTGATATTTTTTTAATGGCCAGTGAAACTTGCATGATGTGCAGGTCGCACTCAGTGCAATTTGCTTAACCTTTGTTTCTTTCAGGCATTCTGGAAAGGTTTTGGTGAGAAGACTAAGCAAAAAAGCAGAAATGGAACCGGAGGCTCTTTGGTAGGTAACTGACTTGTTCGGTAAAGGAGTTTTACGAACATTTGCACAGCCAGCATTGCAGCATCAAGCATTTAGCCGTTTAAAATATTGTAAAAAATATATGATTTGTCCCATAAACCGCTACCGCCATTAAAATTGCTGTTACAGTCATGAACTAAAGGTACGTGATCGATGTTACTGTACTTGTATCTTGAAACAAACCAAATCGACCTGTTAGCGATGGCCTGCAAAGTGTGACATGTCTTAAGTAGGCCGTGCTCAGCTCACAAGGTTCTGACGCTTGGCATGATCAAACTTTGTTGTGCGTAACCACTAGCCACTGTGATGAATGCTACGTTACTGAAGCCAGAGAAAATATTTGCATACATAATAGGAATGTACTTGCATTATACGACTTATATAAAAAAGAAAATTTACAGTTTGAAGGATAAAAAACATCAGGTTAGTGTTAAGCATCGAGAGATTGAACTCGTTTGTACGATTCTGCGTTCCTTTTGCTTTTCAATTTAGTATATTATTATCACACAAAGTTCAAAAATAATGATCCAACAGGTTTTTAAGCCACAACCACAAATCTTATATCGCAATTCACCAGTCAAACTGACATTACACACACCTGTGGATACGTCAAATACGATTCAAATGAATATTAACTTGCCTTCAAGTGTGGGATCACTTCTACACCATTCTTATCCAGGTTCAGTTCGCGTAATTCTGGCAAAGCGGCTAGTGACGCAAAGGTAGATAAATCGGAAAGATGGTTGTCATCCAATAACAGCACTTCTAAACTTTTGAATCTCACGTGCACTACACTTTCTCCAGAGCTGCAGAAAAACGCTGATGTGATTATGATCATAAACTAACCAGCCAAACTTCGTTTCACCGGATAGGTCTTCGCTTACGGAAAGAACCGAAAGAAACTTGCCTTTAGTTTCACGACAACTTTCTAGCATTCGCAGAGCTCCTTACGTGAGTTTAAATAACAAATGAAGGCAATCTGTTTATCCTGATCCAACGTTAATGATGAACCAGTGGTGGATTTAGGGTGATGCAAATGAGGCACTTGCCTCGACCCCCGTTGCTTTCTTAAAATGTCGATAATTTTTGCTCTTATTAAAACATGTAGGCATTCTTGCCAATTCTGCTTCATTGGAATGCTTCATAGTTACTCAGGTTTGAACATATTTACTGTCATATTTACTAACATTTTTACACCAATGCATTACTGTTTGCAAGGTGCAACTCTAAAATAGAGTTGAGGAAGAAAGATGTACCCAAGGTGCAAATCTACTTCTGATAAGCACATGGTCATTTACACTGAAAAGTACAAAACGGCAGTTTAAGTCCACATGAATTTGCAGTGTGTACTGACAACGTTTATGCGTGTGTGGGGCACAGACAAAGGCATAGGTTAAGTCACAACATAACAATCTGAAGCCCGAAAGTTAATGACATTGTTGATGGTCAGCAGAAAACATCTACCGCGTTTGAAGTAGCACTCTGATTAGCAGCACTTCCACATATAGGTTATGGTTACAATACGCATATCATGCGATGTATGTAAGTCTCATATTTGCTATAATTTTTCATGTAACCTGAGTGCCTACTTCTGCTGAAGGTCCCCCCTTTAAAATCTTTGCCTCCGGCACCCAAATTCCTGGATCCATCACTGCGTTAAATTCTTTCCGTTTCAATAACACGCTGTATTAAAAGCCGAACCTGTGCTGCATATCCTCGGGGATGGTTAGTCGCTTGTGCACATAGAGCGTAACCGTAATTCATTCAGCACTGATCGATCGTTCAAGCAGTGGTGGCTCCACAAGGGCATTTCGGTACAATTTCCCCCCAAGATGATAACTGCGCCCGTGGTTCCCTTGTTTAATAATGTTGTGTCTTTATTAATATCAGAATAGGAGCAGTCTTTGCAACGCTGCAGAGCACAAATCAGGGTTAACAAGGTACAGCAAACATCAAACAAACAAACAAACATTTGGTAAAATTCTGCTTGAGAAAAAACGGATGACATTTTATTTCTTCACTGCTCATCTTTTTAATCAAAATTACTTGTGCGTTGAGCTCAGCTGGTGAATTTTTGAAGTCGTGAAAAAGCTTCGCCTGCAGACTGAGCAATTATTTGTGTAACTACTGTAGTGCATTGTTTAACTTTTTTGATTTGGAAATGTACTCTGGCACTCCTTTTTTTCGACTGCCTTTTCCCCAAACNCCAAGTGTGAAACCACCAGTATTGAATGCAAGCCCTCAGTTAAAAGGTTATTTTTTACCACAGAGGCTGCGAAACTGCTTAGAAAGCAGGAAGAACAAACTTTTTGCGCACAATCGAGGATACTGACGTCGAACAAAGATCCGGCAACAAATCTGCAGATGAATGTTTGGAAATTCAAAGAGTATTGTATGTCTTTGATATATTGCATTTGGTAAAAAGGACCGCTATTTCGGAAAAAAGTTCCAACCAGTCAAAAAGAATCTAAAAACAGTTGGAAAAGACTGGCCAAAATAAACTATCAAGCTTTTGGGTTTGACACCTTTTAGTTATAAGTGCACTCACATGTTTTACAGAAACTGAAGCAAACAGGATAGCTTCCTCAACTGCAATTGCAGTGAACGCAGCGTAAGTGTTTTGACACAGGGCGGTATTGTTATTCAACCATTTACACACAGATCCAGTCGGTGCAGTATTCCAGCTGCTTTAGAAAAACAAACCAGAACTATCGTAATTTCTGACATTTCAAATTTAGTTTCAACGGTTTTGGAACAGTCTCAAAACTCTAGCAAACAAGATTATAGCAAAATAATTTTGATGAGAGAGTATCGAAGAGAGTTTCAAATGCTCTGCTTTCACGCTCAGATTCGGTTTGTGGGTGCTCAAGCAGCGGGGATTCAAACTTTTTGGAAACCTGCCGAAGACAAGTCAGTAACCGCGTTCAACTTTTACGTTTCTAGTTGTCATAACGCATTTTTTTTTAAAATACCTCACACTATAGCCATATTTCCTCCACCGGGTCTTCCTAACCAAAGTAAAACTTTTCTTCTTAATTACGGAACGAGCATTTAAAACTCTCTTCAAAATTAAAATAGATTTGTTTCTTGTTGTAGCACTCGTATTTGGCAATTCCATTCATGTAAAGATGGAGAAAAAAAAGAACCAATTCATTTGTTTCATAACTTTCGTATATATTTATAAACTCTTTAAAGTTTATGTGTGGCAAAATGCCTTAAAATTTTTACTTACTATTTTAGGGGGTATGATGAATGTGAATTAATGTCACTCCGTTTCTTCATTAGGTTATAAAGCTAACTTGCTAACTATGTTGGGAGAAGCACAAACTACCTTAAGTTTTTGATATTTGAATATGCTTTGATTCGCCATACATCACTATGCCTTCATTAGACGGTGACCGGAGAACTATATGCCGGTAGATCCACGATTTCAGCAAAAGGCAATTAGACACCTCTGGGTCATTTTGCTATAAAAAGACAACTTAAAGTCAACGTAAATGTGAAGTTATTGATTTTGCAACATGTCCTTCTTCCTCCAAGGTCGCAAACATCTATACAACACGAACTAATGCAGCATAAAAACTGTATAAGGTAAAGGTTTTAGGTCACATATTTCTTAGTCAAAACTGCTTGTTCTGATTTTTGTCAAGTTAAAATGTTTCTCCCAGGCTCAACGGGTTTTCTTTGAGTCATGGCCAGTAGCAGTGAACAAGCGCTCGGTGACTTCACGTATTTCTGAAAACGAGTCGTAAACGCCCCGGCAACAACTCACGAAAGTTAACATGACTCGCAAAGATCTTTCAATGATGTTACGCTACTCATATTCTTGTTGTGTTTTGGAAGCACATCTGGAGTCTTCTTTCTAATTTGTTTCCAGGTCATGCTATCATGCACATTGCATTCAGCATAAAGGGCTGCAATCATCACTCTTCGCTGGTACCCTCTTCGCAACATCATTGTTGCCGTAAATGCTGGGACAAAGCTTCTCACAAGTGGTGCAAAAACGTTGCTATTTCGCAGAACGAAATTTATTGACAATTACGTTATCTAGATTCTAGAACAAAGTCGCAGACAAACAAACAAAAAAATAGCAACAAATGAAATCTTTATTCGACCTTTAAAAAATTGCAACAAATGAAATCTTTATTCGACCTTGCTTACCTGTTCACTGTCAGGTGTGGCCGTGCTAAATCAGCTGGAATTGTGCGTAGGCCATTTCCAGTCAATGTCAAAACTTTTAAATTGGGAATAACCCCCAGTGAAAAGACATCTTGCGCGCTAAGGTTGTTGTAAGATAAATCCAGCACCTTCAAGAAAGTTTTTTGCACAACTAAGATTCACAGCTTGATAATTTCCAATAGGATCGCAATCAGAGCATCCAATGATGTTTAAAAAAATGAAACGATTTAAATTCTGCTAAAATTTTCGGGAAACAGCTCGGTCAAACAGAGATACTAAAGACGATAATTCGCGTAACGAGGCAGGTCCAAAAACATTTCTTCGACTATTCACCAACCAAAAAAATATACTTGTAAGTTTGGAAAATCTTCATGGTGTACTTGAAGATCACGCAGACCATTGACCGGCAGTTCGAGCTCTCGTAGATTCACAAAATTTCTTAATGGTCCTATATAAACAAGACTAGCCTTTAACTTTTCGCTGTGGATATTGTGTATGTACTTCGAAGTTTTTCACAAAACAGCATCGTAAGTCATCAAAGCAGTAAAGTGAAAAAAGTTACACAGGTGGATTAAACCTGAAAACTACGAAACAGTCGAAATCAATTCTTACTAAACGGCAAAATATTTTCAGCTGCGTTGACGTAAGCAACGTTGGTAAATTTCTTCAAATCTTCTTCATCCACGCTATCTAGATTCTGATCCGAAATGCTCACACTACATAGGTCGAGAGGTGTTTCAATGTGATGTCGTTGCATCTGGAAATTAACAGAATTAGGCAGGCATCTCTGAGTTACCTGGAATGGCAACTAGTTCCATTAAACCTTAAGTATAATTGAAAATTGAGAAGGAATTGCAGGTTTAGACACAACATAAAAAATAATAGCTATGTAATCCCAGTGATGACTATTGACTGTTACGTCAAGTTCCATTGTGTGGTGTAGACTGGTTTGGTAATTTGAGAAGCGCGTTGTTTGGTTTCAGCGTGAATTGCAGTGATAATGAAGTTTTTATTGTTCCCCAAGACGGTTCTTCCCAATTGGCCTTGTAGCCTTCGGGCGCACGGTGGACAGGATGAGCTGGACCGTTCTCTTGCATGAATTATTATGGGTTGGATATGTTGCGTTGCACTCTTAATTGTCTCTGTGGCAGGGTGGCAGATTTTCCTTCGCTACCACCATGTCAAGTAGTGAAAGCCTGTTTAGTCTGAGTTCTGTACCAAAACGAAGCAAACTCGAAAGATTTCCAGTGAAAATTCATGTATGGATTGCTCCAACCCAGGGCCGGGTTTAGCTGATGTGAGGCCCCAGGCTAATCCACTTGCGAGGCCCCCTATCCCACTGTTACGAGTAAAAAATGGAGAAGCGTTAAGCAATTTGCGCAAAACCACAAATGACGATATTGACNCTTTAAATGCAATCCCGTAAGTAGGGGGTGCGCAGGGGTGATTAGCCCCCTAAAAAACTTTTTTTTCCCCCTGGAAAAAATGTGTTGGACATAGTTTTAAACTACTGGATATAATTTAAAAAATTGGGGCCCCTCCCAGACAGCACTTCGCCCGGTCTAATGTCCCAAGCTGGTTACGGGCCCGTCTAAATGCACTGTCAATAAAAGATTCTAAATCATGACTACAGTGCTCCACGACCACTGCGCTTGTTGCTGCCTTGGACACAAAAACGTTCAAATACACGGAATTGTTAAAATCGTACTTGGCTGGCGGGAACAGGATCATTAATTTTTGCAGGCAAACCAACCGAAAACGTTACGGTTAAGTATTTGACAAAATACATGGCCTACGTTTTTCATAAATTTCAAATCTGTTTTTTCTTATCTGTGCTGAAAAAGCAAACACACTGCGCATATGTGTTGGGGCATAAAAACGTTAAAGCACAACGTGAGAACCACATTGCGAATCGCTTACCACGGCTGTAAAAATCTCACACACACGAGCAAAACACGTCAAGTACAACGCACCAAATGGTTGCAACTGCTAGGTTCACGATTCGCCTGTTTGTTACTTTTTCTGACTGCTAAGAATCGAACGCAACGAAACCGTCGCGCGAAAAGATGTGAAGCTTAAACCAGAACAGTCGCCAGATAGTCTTCAATAAGGGGCTTTACATTTACGCAGGGCGGCTTGACATTCTGAAGTTTGATAAAATCTCTACAGATTTATAGTGTTTCATATTTCAGTTTGGAGGGACTGAGCCCACCGATGCTCCCCCGTAGCGACGGGACTGGTTTAAACTTCCCTTATGTTGTCATTATTGAAATACGTATTAAGACATGATAAGCTACAATAATCGAATCAAGTAAGGCTGAACATAGCACAGTAAACAATTAAAAAGGTTTTGTTCTGGCCTTCTTCATAACAAAATCATATAGGAATTCATTAAAATCTGTTTGCCTAAGTTTGTTACTTTTAATGCACCGAATGCTTTGTGTGGACCTCTCCTGGAACATTGCGACCCAATCACTCGTTCATTATTAATTCTTTTTAATTTTGAAAAAGACTTCTCCTGAGCAGTTAGTGACCATCAAGCTAAGAAATAAGGGTCTGCGTGGTTGGATAAACTAGAACCACTAAATGGGCGTAACGACGAGGGTCAAGGGGGACACAATTTCCCGGGCGCCGTATCACTGAGGGAAGGCCCGAAAAGTCCCAACTAAGTCACAAGTACTTTCTTCAATGCAGTATATTTGTTTCCGAAAGACCTCAGGTTCGAACACGGGGACACCAAACTTGCTTCTTGCCCCGGGTGCCATCTAACCTCATTACGCCCTGACTAAACTAAAGCATGAGACCTAAAGGTGCTTTTGTTATTTTCTTGCTGTTTACTTTTTCTTTGTCTCTTTGAGATACAATTCTATGGTTGCCAGTTGGCAAAGTGACTTTTGCTTGCTATTCAAGCTCATTAAGATCTTCTGTGATTTGCTCAGCATGGGAGCAGTACAAACTTGAAGTACTCAATAGCAATCTGATTTCCGAATGACCTTATAGGAAATGAAAAAAAATCACATCTAAAAATACCAAACGGGCTTTGCGTAATAGAAACTCAAACAAAACTACAGTATTGCTCAGTAGAAGCAACTATGCTTTTATTGTAGGATAACGTCCTACACAGCCCTACACATACGCTAGCTCTTATCTGCAAGACAACCTTAAGCTTTGATCAGGTGCATTTCAAACACGAACAGCCGTATATTATTTCGCCTGATTTACACGCAGCAATCGGTACGATTCACCAAATGCAGGACGCAGCCGAAGTGCTTTGTGTATGGCGACACTACAGTATAGTCGGCATGTGTCTTCACCAACAGTCATGTTGAGATTCATGGAAACTCGTTGGAAGACCCTGGCGTTATCAACACGAAATCTGATCAGGTCAATAAAACTCAATTTCATGAATAATGAAGACATAAACTTTTGACGAATATTTATCGAACTGACCATATACCGGCAATTGACTTTATGCGTACCACAGTTTGCTGGAGCCCCCCTTGGATCTTGAGGCCCTAGGCTTAAGCCTATATAGCCTATTGGTAAATCTGGCCCTGCTCCAACCCTTCCGGAAGTACTCCCAAATTCACATGAGGCAACACTTGACATTTGTGGCGTTTCTCCCTGATGTCATCAACCACGCATTAGCCCTTTGGATCCCGAATTTTGGCCACGTTCGGCAAGTCATAGCTCGCCAGGCGATTGAGCTAGAGAGGCGTTCAAACCTTCTAAAGATGCGNAAAATCATGTAGATTAGATTGTTTTTAATTTGGATAGTTTTGGACTTCTTTTTTTTGTGGATGACGTCAAAATGGAACAGGTCTAGACGTTTTTGGACCCTCTTATCGGGCCCTAGGTCNTAACGTCAAGGCCCAATGTTTTGTTTGTTTTTTGTAAAACTAGGTTGAAATCCACATCTTTAGTGCACTTGATTGCCTATCTAGCGTTTGTGGTTAGGAAGTTATGTTTTTAAGAGAACAAAGAAATTTAGATCCCTAGGGAATTACAAACTATTTTTAGCATATTTGGTACAATTCGCCAACCACAAACGCTAGCAGGGCTACCAAGGGCTCAAAAATGCAGATTTTAGCCTACTTTCATTTTTAAAAAACAAATAAATAATTACCCTTAGGGGTTGGGGTCCTGGGTCAGGTAAGCGGAGCAAAAAGGCTAAAACTCATGCCAATTTATGACGTCACCCAAAAAACGCTAGTCCAAACATCCAAAACTTTTTTAATCTAAAGTACATGTCTAACCGGATTTTTTTGAGGGTTTGACCAACTCTCTAGCAGTGTTTCCCAAACTGTGTGCCGCGGCACACTGGTGTGCCGCTGAAGAGGCTGAAGTGTGCCACGAATGTTTTATGTTTTGACAAAACCTTCTGTA
>JGI24159J19872_10005200_pt1 | contig 16784 bp, 11 predicted proteins | sample Ectturendosymbi4_FD_19872 | JGI IMG/M metagenome (IMG submission 19872) | reverse complement strand
GATTTAAAAAACATGCTTTAGAACTATTTCAGTATAGTTCTGTTCTCTTTGATAACCGAATCGAACTGAATAGTGACCTAAAAGCAATTGTAGAAATGACCTAGTCAAACATCAGTCCACAACTGCACGCCAAATTGTTAAATTGCCAAGCAACTTAATGCTGTGTGGAGCTTGCCAAACAACTTCATGCACAATTTTTTAGCAAATTGCCAAGCAACTTCATGCACAAGTTTTAGTATGCTACGCAAACTGTTGGCAAAAGATCACCATTTTTCCCTAGGCAACGTTTGGAAATATTTAGCATTATATGAAAATAAATCGCTTGAGTAAATCACTTTCGTTTAAAATGCTTGAGGACAAATACAACTTTTTCCTGCAAATTTCGTTAAAATTAATGCATACTTCTCACGATTTTATTGCAACAAAAACTTGCCCTAGTTATGAGTTTTAAGTAGTTTTCGGACAGCTGCGGGTTTGAGACCGAAAAAGTGCGGGGCGGGCGCGGGTTGGAAGTGAGCGAGTGCGGCGCGGGAGCGGGCAAGATTTCTCAAATTTCTGCGGGAGCGGACAAAAAATTTCAACCCGCGCAGGACTCTAGAATATATCCACTGTACACGGTTTTATCACACCCAAAGTAGCAAACACCTTGACCAAAACATTGGCTTAATCAAGCACAAACTTAGCTTGTTGGTCAACGATAATACTGCGGGTATAATGTTTCTCAAGAAAAAAGGAAAGTATCACGAAACTATCCACGATGCGCTATAGGCATAAAAGAAACTATCTAGGATTGCGTTGTATAGGCATGAAAAGCAAGTTTGTCCGCCATCTTTTCTTGAAACAAGCCAAGAATCGCATATGTGATTGATCTTTTCGAAGCAACGCCATCGCGTGCTGTGTGCTAATTTCCTCGTGCTGCCATCTTCTCAGCAAGAGCGCGAGACTCATCCCAGTCGAGAACAAAAGAACGCAACTGTGTTTACAAATGGAATTAGCTGAAGAAAAATCACAACCATTTCAGTCACAGTAGTATCCAATGAACACAACAAATGTGTGTTACAAAAGAAAAAAAATGTTGCTCTGAATGTTATAAAAAATGTTTTGAATCCAAGCCCGAAATCGACCCGAAATATTTTGACAAAGTTAAGATCAAGCGCGGCCCGAAACCCGGGCCGATCCGAAAAGCCCGGCCCGACTTACAACTCTGATTCCCGTACTATAGCTTGTTGTGGGTATCTGACATGTAACCAAAAAGTTTGAATGTACACAACATACATCAAAAAAGTAATCGCCAAATTTTATTCCAATACTCTGAGAAGCAAAATAACTGACAAACAATAATAGGTCAGAAATTTCGCTTGACACCGGGAACCTGGACAAATTGTCAATAATGGTTGCTGATGTAATCCAACCTTTGCGATTGAGAACAAAAGCATTCCATGCAAATGCGCTTTTATTGCCAGCTCTTTGCTCAGTTTTCGCGGCTTTACCGATTGTCAACCTGCCTTCAAACATTTTTTTCGTTTTTAATAAATATTCACAAGCACACAACTTACGCTTGTTCTGCTGCAAATCGTAAGAAATAATGATTATCACTGAGCGAATTTCACAACCTGGTGATGTTACAGGTTTAAGTCTCGATATTTGCTGCTAACAACTTCGTGAATAAATCTTCGTGTTGTGAAGCAAGTTGCTGCTTATGTGCCAGCGTATGCAATCCTCTCGATGCTGTTGCTTAGATACAAGCAAGCCTTCTGCTTACAAGCGGATGCCTTGTGGTCATCCTCAGTTAGTTGTGCACGTCATCTGCTGCGCGATTGTGTCACACTCAACAGCTTCGCTACTGCAAGAGAGATGAAGTATACTTCACAACACTGCTGTGACAAAACAATGGGCGAGAAAACGGCTTGATAGCGAATACTGTTTTCCGAATTGTACAAAATCATGGTGAAGTTACTTTCGTAGGTTTTAGGGGGAGTGATCCCACCCCCTGGATACCCCCTGACGTGTCAACAACCGTGTGCTGATGTATTTTTTCCCACCGGTTCAAACTTATTCAATGCCTTACATGCTTAGTTCGAGAGTAACAAATGCACTATTAAAGCTGCTTGTTGATTATGTTTCAGGGGAGTTCTTCGGAATCCGGCGGCGATCCTGTCGTGACGGACAAACTGGAAGCGCAGAATGTTGTAGATTTTAAGCTGTTCGTCAATCTCGTCGACCTGGTGTGGGACTTGCTCCCGGAGGTGATGACGCAACACACACCGGCATCGTCCGCATTCAGCACACATTGCTGCCGACTTGTGCTGCACCTTGTCACCATGTCAACCAAGTGAGCTTGTGTGACTGATTGCTGCACGTGGTTCCGAAATGGCGCGAGCACCCTCGCGCGTAGAGCTTTAAAATGGTCTGTATTGAAATGTTTGTATTGAGGCTGTTTTCGTATGATGCAGTATCCCAAACCTGACGCTTTTTCTGTTTACATGTTTGGCCATTTGCGAATATCGTAATTTTCTGATCAGTTTTTAGTTTTTTCTTTTTGGCTGCAGCGAAATTAGCAGCAACGCGTGAAACCTGCCACAGAGTTTAGGTATTATTCAGGCATCCCTTGGTGAGCGGATATTACAAGATGATGGCGACTGTCATGAGAGTTGCTCTGAAGTTGGATTATTTCGTGGACTTGTCGGGCGCGTCCACCGACAGCCAATCAGCGGAGAGCATGGACACCGTTGACGGGGAACTGAACCGCTTTGCTGTGGACCGAGAGCGATGTTCGTTGCTCGTGCAGAAGTATTCTGTAGAGGTGGGACGTTTCCTTTCCTTAAACGTTTTGTCTTGAACCTGGTGATTCGAGCGATACCCCTGCTTTGTGGTGCAATGGTTGAACTGAGCTAAACGATGCGATGTTTTTTTGCAAATTTCTGGTTTCCTTGTACAGTAATTCTTTCGGCGTTTATGCGGCATCCTGCGGTCGTTGTTTACTCTGGTATCACCGGCCTGATGATTTTTTTCAAGTGTGTTAAAAAGATTACAAGGTTTGTACTCACGCAAAAAAATCGGTTTAAATGATATGAAAAAGAATTGAATTGGCCATGACTTAATGAACATTTCAAAGCGTGTGCGTTTCATTCAACTCTCTCAGGCTGTGTATGAAGCTCTGTGAGTTCATTCGCTCATGTCAAACCCTCTTGTTGACAAACTTACCAAAAATTTGTTTCGGGTTTACTGTAGCAGCGGTTCCGCCACAGGCTTTTTGATTTGCAAATTAGTTTAAGGTTTAAACAATAGCAACCCTCGTCTGCAAAACTCACTCGCAAAACTGAAGCATCACACTTTATTCAATTTTCAAAATATACAACGGTTGTTATCAGGTGGCGGTGCGTTTACGGCTTTACAAGGACGATCTTCTCGCCTCCTGTTTGTTCTTCATTTTAAGTCTTCCACTCAAAGCTGCTTCGGATATTCTTCCACAAGTCATGCCTGCTCTTGAGGTGGGTGGCTGCATTGCAATTGGTCGGTGGGGCGTCCGCCTTGCTTGTTATTTAGTAAACGTGCGCGGTCTGAAATTAAATACCCGCCAATTACCTTTGTCGCTCAGAGTATTATGTACGCAGGTTGCAAGGAAAAGTATAGCGTAGATTACCTGATTTATCTAGCGTTTTTAACAACGCTTACAAACACGCTTCTGAATGTTTACTGCATTCTACTGCTGAGTACTGGCCACAATATTTCAAAAAGTTCTCACCGCCCAGTCTAAGATCTATGGAGTGGCCGAACTATTCACGATTTAGGGGAGTGAGTTGTGAGTCCCAGATGATCTAACTCAGGGGCGGTGAACCTGCAGCCCGCGTGAACATTTGATGTGGCCGCATCAGAATTTTCGTTACCCAAGTTGAAGAGTACAACATTGCGCCAAAACGAAACTCCATTATGAGCCGGTACTGCGACAGTAAGCCAAGAGAAGTCACTCTTCCTCATAGTTAGATAAAGGTAGAATCTTAGTTGTTTATGCGGCCCGCCAGCGATAATCCACAATTGATGCGGCCGGTGATAGTAAATAGGTCCCCCACCACTGATGTAACTTATGGCGTCAGTATTTTTTATCTGTTGCGACAGTTATAGCTTGTAGGTGGTACAGTTCATTGTGTCATCTGCACTATCAGAAGCAGTGCTTCTCAAACTTTTCAAAACAGCAAATCCTAGAAACACACCACTAGGTTCGTCCATTATTAACATGCGTTGGTTTTACACGATCTTTTTCATTTTCTATGTTCAGCGGGCGTGCAGCTTGGCCATAACTTACACGCCCATGGCTGAAGTCATTCTGAGTGCTTTGGAAAGGTGGAAACCGTGCCTGGTACAGAGCGAAGATCACCTCCGAAAAGTTGTTTCAGCCCTTTGTCCTTTCTTGCATTCTGCCACAGGTTTGTTGTTATCTGCGATTTGCCGCAATTCCTTTTTTCATCTACTCTTTTGAAGTGTTGTCATTTGCACGCTGCAGAAGTTTTGCGTTTAACTCCCCGCTTCCGGACCTATACGCGTCTTCATTGCGCGTAATTTAGTCATAACCGTGAGACAAAGATATTAAAACCGCTTTTTGTAATTAGCTGACGGTGATTCGGATTTCCTGTTGGATCTGGAATGTTAAAATATCCGCTTTCGCGCTATGCATCAAAAGCTTCGTGTCTTTCCTGACTGTCTCAACCGCATGCACCACTTTGCTGTAGGTTTGCTGGTAGTAGTATGCCACGGTGCATGCCGGAAAAAGTAAACAAGGCGCTATTAATCCGGACGAACGTGAGATTGCTGGTGATTTCCTTTCAGCTTTGCGGCAAATTTGTTCCGAAAAAAGCGCATCAGATAGAAACAAGATGAGATGAAAGGGAAGCTTGGTTTATACCAGGGGACTCCAAACTACGGCCTGCGAGCTAACTTCGGTCCGTGAAACCATTTAATCCGGCCGCAAAGACATTGTGTCAATGACGGAAAAATAATATGTTTATGAAATTTTATTGATTTGGTAGAATGTAACATATCCCGTAACAATCGCATTACGTAAGATGTCCTGCCCTCGAAGTGTTGTGTAATAGCTTGTGTTGCCCTCTGACAAAAAGTTTGGGGACTTCTGGTTTAGACTAATCACTGGTTGAGCAGATTACATGGTACTGATTATCGGAAAAAGGTGAATCTTGAGTAACAATACAAGGTCATGTCTTCTACATGTTGCTGTAAAACGAAGCTTTGACCACAGTATTTGCGAAACGGGACATAAATAGATACGAAAATCGGTCCAGCTATCCTTGGAAAGATTAAAAGTTAAAATCTGAGCCAATTCCAGAATATTTTCAAAGTTCTTAAGTCACTTGCTGATTCGCAGGCCATATTCCTGCTGTCCAATTGTATTGGAAGATTGTCTTTAACAGGCGATGTCGTACCAGTCGTTCAAGCATATAATCCAAAGAAGAAGACAAAGATTCCGACGCTCAAGAACACCGACGAGTCTACTAAGAAGAAGGTTGGTGTTTTATAAACCGCATAAAGTTGTCAGAGTTTTTTGTTTATTGTGAAATAAATAGTTTCCTCCCAACCAAACCTGCATACAATTCAAGGTGTATTCAACAAATAAAAAATAAAAAAACTTTACACAAACATGCCCAACAGTGAAATATCAACTTCGTGCTCCAACGCTTGTTTTTAGTCCGCGCTGTTGAACAAAAACTCCAAGCTTAAAAAAATGAAGTTGCTGTCCGAACACAACGTTGTTTTGATTTTTTTCAGTTTGTTTCATACAATGTTTTTCAAAAAAGTTGCTAATTTCTTTTTTCAAAAACTGTTTTTGAATTTTTTAGTATGTCCTTTTTAGTTTTTCGTCAAATCAATTAAAAACTTTTGAAGTTATGAACCAAAATTTAATCTTAACAAAAAATCTGATTCAGCAAACTTCGGAAGTATTTTTATGACGATACGAGTCGTCCACCACTGTAGTATGCCCAACTATCGTTTATACGAGTGATGTAAAGTCACAGCCGTACCAGTAACATACGAAACCGTTAAACATCGTTTTCTCAGCATGAAGCAGCCACGGCGTTCGCTAACTCCACAAGTATTTGAGACAAAACCACCTTTCTTTTGCAAGATAGAGAGCTACAGGGCGTGCATTTTTTCATCACTCGGCGGGCAATTTGAGTTTCACGAGAAGCCAAAACAGTATCTGGCCATAAATGGCTGCTTTCATGACGTCAGCTGGTTTGTAGATTCCGGCTAATCATCGTTACCTTGGATCTTGTTTCCGAATTGACGAGCAGCGCTTGACTGACGCTTGCAGAGGCGACATCGCGTTTTCATTGCAGTCCTGCTTTCCTACGAACCGCGGACATGAGCTCAGCTGTTTTGCAGCAACACCAGCGCACTGCAGTGTTTGTTCGCGTTGAGTGGCCCGCAAGTCATTGTGTGGCAATGCTGATGACGTGACGTCATTTCCTTTTCTGAGCACCATCTATGACCGTTAGTCATGTTGATATGAACTTGTTGTTGACGCCTATTCACACCAAGCATATTTCGTTTTCATCCATTTCAGGCGTTCAGCGAAATAGCAACCTATCAAAATTAAACAACGCTTGTTTTTCGTCAAAATCATTGCGTTGTGTTCGTATTTACAAACCTTCGGTGCCCCTGTTGAACACTTTCGTCGTATGATGCAAGTTTCCCGAGCCATGGCTGGTTTGCAAATGCTGACATGGTTTTATTCGCATGTCAAGAGAACGTTGAATAAAAATGCCGGACTTACATGTCAGTCGTTCCCAGTTGCTTGTCTGTACTTAGAAACCGCGCTTCCTCCTCCAGATTCACTCCCGCGTGGTGAGATTTCTCGGCAGCTTGGGCGGTGGATCCCTGGCTGTTCTTGAGCAGAGGGGTGAAAGAAAGAAAGCCGTGCTTGAGTGGGACAAAAGCCTCGACATTAAGTATGCGATGCCTTTCCGAGACCTGAAGCCAGAAGTCAAGCTAGGTTTGTATAATGGAACATTAACTGCAGTACATGTGCCGTGTTCTAAAATAAAAACTTCGGTAACTTTTTTACACCTAATATTTTCACTTGAAATCGGTACGTTGTTGTAAGACCGCAACGGCAACGTGTTTTGTAATTTTCAGATGTTTAGTGTGTTTTGAATTGGTACAATAGGCGTTTCAAAAACAAAAAAGGAAAAAACTCCCCTAAATTTAGAGTTTTGCGCCCCCAAGTATTTTTGCAAAGTTATGGTCACGACTGACATTTTTATATAGAATCGTCTTTTCCAACGTGCGTGGTTTTCGCTCCACGGCTAGGGGTTCCCTCTAAAAGTACGTCATAGTGACGTCACAAGTACATGTAACTTACTCAAAAAATACGTTGCTGTCTTCTGCATCCGAGGATGCCATCTCATCAGACTTTCTGGCGCAATCCGTTCGCGAGTTATGGCCGATAATAACCTTAAAAGCCATTACAGTGGATTCCGCGGACCTTAAAGGGTTTTGAGGTTATAAATGTTGCGTCGTTGTCAAATGTCAAATCACACCATCTCTCTTTGTTGAATGTGTCTCACACATGGCTTCATGTTCGCCATGTCACGCACTTCGTTAAGTATGTCCTGCGGCTCGAAGAAGTGGGAGGTCAAAATTTTTGCAGACCGGTGTCTTTTCTGGACCAACCCAGAGCACAGGGTCAAGTGGCGCTGCTGCGCAAAAGGAGCTTGTCAGAGTTTAAGGACTGCGTTTTACCGTGAAATAAAGCGAAATAACACGGGGTGGCGCAAGATGCGTTTGCTGCTCGGAAAACTTTTCCGGGGATCATCAGCTGGAAATATTTTCGATTGTCATAATTTGTGATTCGCTTGAGTCGAACTTAGTTCGGTTATTGTCTGGGAGGAAAATGCTAATTCTTCCCCTTATTTTTTGAAAAGTCTCACTTCGCAACTTTTTGGTTTGTAATTGGCTGGTAATATTTTTTGCATCACGCCATAATGTTGTAGACATCATGCATTAATTTCAGCGTGTGTGAATGTCTGTCTGTTGAAAGAAATCCTTTCTCAGCACAGAATCAGACACTAAGATCTTACAGAGTATATATATTCGCCTACAAAGTAGGCACCATCAGCTCTTATTCAAATAGAATGTGTGAATGTCTCTCATGATTTGATACGATTATAAAGCAGGTTTATAATAAACATCGCTTTTTGAAAAAAATTTAAAAAATCTAGTTTGACATGTTAATCCCTGTAATTTTTGCAGGCTTTTCTCCCCAGTTACTTGATAAAGAACAAAATGTTTTGGCTCTGATTATCGAAACAGTTCACAGTGTGTTCTCCATCTGATGTGTATATTGTTAGTGCATTGGTGTATTTCCCCTGCAGACGCATTCCTTCCGCGTCTGATGGAAGTTGCATCAGAATCGAGCGATCGTCGATCAAAGATCGCGGCGTGCGAACTCCTTCACTCGATCACCCTCTACACGATTGGCAGAAACGCCCAGACAACCAGCATGGAGTCAGTCACCAAGTCGATCGCTTCCCTTTACAAGAAACTCTTTCCTCTGCTGCTGCGACTTGCTTGCGAAGTGGACATGGTGAGTGTCCCTCGATGAAACGCATCGCTCGAGCATTTTTCGCTGTTAGTTTCCAACAGTTCCGGGTGAAGTCGTTCTACATTACAAGCAATCCGACAAATGCATCCAAATGACGCCTGTCTTCTGGACTGGTATTATAAGAATTTCTGGTCTGGTAAAACTCTGATAACAGTTCGATTCGCTTCGTCGGTTTTTGAGCGGATTAACCCCAACTGGTTGTCAATCTTTCCTCTCGTCAGCGCATAACGTAACTGTGCACTGCGTATCCAGCCGTCAGCAAAACAAAAGCGAAAGCTTGAACCTTGATGAACAGCAATGACACTCTAGTCTTTTTATCACTTTTGTGACGTCACTCTTCAGGTTTGCAAGCAGATGTTCGAACCGCTGGTGAAGCAAGTCATCCACTGGTTCACGAACAACAAGCTCTCTGAAAGTCCATCGACAGTCGCCCTGCTTGACGCCATCTTGGTGAGGACAGGAAATTGTGTGATGGCGCGAAAGAAATGAGACACAAGGGATGAACGCTTGTACTAAAATGACGTTTTGCGCCGTTGACTGCCTATATGACCCACGTCAATTTTCGTAGTTTGTGCGTTTGAAAATGTCTGCGACCTCTTTGTTTGAAAAATACTGGCGGGAAATGTCTGGCAGCTTAATTTTTTTGTTTCGGATCATTGGTCATTCATTCTGTACTTGTTCCAGATCACCGGTCACAAATCACAATTCAGCAAATTTGTTTCGCAATTTTACGCAGGATGGTCTGGTGGATGAAGAAAATGCCTCGCTGCGGGAAATGTGCGCTCAGTCTGTTTGCGAGTTTCTCAAGTGGTCAATCAAGCAGAACACACAGCGAAGCGGAACGTCGCCTAGCAACGCCAAGTCGATTTTCAAGCGGATCTACAGCATGGCTCGCCACCCAGCGTCTGCTGCACGACTCGGCGCTTCTTCTGCGTTCAATCATATTTACAAGGTGTTCAGGTGAAACAAAAGGTGGTAGGGAGATCAGGCACTGAGCATTATGCGCATTGTCGTTTTTGGCATTACCTTTCTAACAATGGCCGTGCGAACCAAATCAATTAAACTTGACGTTAAATAATGGAATTCGCAAAGGATCCTTAACTGAATAAAACAATGTTGTGCTGAAAACAAAAAGTAGCAATAAATTATACGCTATTTTTATTTTGCTCCTCCTGAAGGCGACTCTGCGTCGTTGGACCTATGACTTGTTGACTGGAAAGCAAGGATTTAAACAATTCACTGTCTTGTATACGTTTGCCGTGCTGTACCTTGTTTAAATATTGATGTCAAGTTCTTGTTTAACTCAGGGAGCAAAGCGCACTTGTCAACGATTTCACGCTGGAAATTCTCGTCACGTTCATTGAAAGCTTGGCTCTTGCACATGAAGATGATGTTTCCATCGGAACGCAGACATCTTGCGTGCAGGTGATTCAAGTTTGGAACAAGATGGTGACGTGTGTTACCCTGCGAAGGAGTTTAAAAGTTTCATGGAGCGAACGTTAACTTAAAACAACTGTTTGCTAGATTCAAAAACTTGATCTGTAAAATTTTGCTTTGTTTGATTTACGCTTGTTACGTCTGCCAGTGGTGCTTAATTTCAAGGTTAGCTTGAAAATTTGCGCCTCAGTTTCTGGAGCTGCTGTTGCACTCTCTCAGTAAGATTCTCTGCTGAGAGTAAGGTCCAAAGCAACTTACACTCTATGGTGCCTGATTTTAAAACCTGAAAATTCGAGCTTTGCGTAGTACCTTAAAAGTTGCGTGTAGCAGCTGCAGTGTTTGTTCCGCAGGCGATCCAACATCTTGAGAGGATAATAACAGTGAAGTTCGACGTATTCAACAAACCTTCCAGTACCCGGAGAGTTCCAAGAGGTTTAACGTTGCAGTCGGTTGTGCTGGCGGACGTCGTAGAATGGCTGTTCGAGCGATGCGGTCTCCCGCAGACAGGTACACCGCGATACCTAAATTATCTTAAGATTCCAGCAGATGCAAGTTTGTCTTGTCAGCACAGAGAGCTGCACTTCTTTGACGACGCACATTGCAATTGTGACGTTTGCATTTATTATGAGCGTTTTCGTTAGGTCCTAAAAAGCAGACCCTAATTTGTCCGAAAAATGAAACCCCGCATGAAAACGTAATGCTGTTTCCTGATTGCGATCAAACGTGAATAAACAGATGAAAAACTCTGCGGAAGTTTAAAAGTGAACAATGCATGGGTGCAGTGAGGTTTGGACAAATTCGCCATAAAAAAAACATTTGCCAAGATATGAGCAGTTTGATGTGACGGAAATTTTTGAAGGTTTCGCGTAGAAAATGGAGTTAATTTTTCGGGACTTACCGCATTCCAACCTTGGCCAACCAGGAAGAATTTAAGAATTCAGTGACCAGAAAATTGCATACCATTGTGCTTTGCTTGTTTTAAACCGTTGACTGTTTATAAAATGCTGCCTCGTTCCTCAGTAGCACAGCCCTCGGAATTTTTCGCTTTTCACCACTGTGCTTCAGAGTGTCGACACCAGTGCATGCGGCTCTTCTTCGATCTGGTGAAGTTACTGCCTGAAACAAGGAAGAAGTCTCCCGTTCTCTGGATGAAAGAGAAACTGGACGAGCGTGGACCTGAGTACTTCCTCGCTAAGTACGCTGTCAACCTTGTGTTGTTTCTTGTCTGATATATGGCGCTTGGCTGAGTAGACACAAAAACCAGTGCCCGTTGTTCATGTGGTGGAGAATGACTGAGTTCCCTATAGAGAGTTGGCCTAGTTCCGCGAGTAGGCCGGAGCAAGGCTTGACGAATGCCCAACTTGCCTTTGGGCGTACGGTCCAAGTGGAGGCATTTACTTCACTAATGGGTCAAGTGAATCTTCCACCTTGGAGGGAGAAAATCGGGATTATTTCTGTATTGATTATGAAGTCCTCTTTAATTTTACATTTGTTTCATGGAGCTGCTGCTTTAGAATGCGATTGGTGCTTGTTTGCTTTGTGGAACAGTTGTGGATCCCGCAATCGGTTGCAATTTCCCAGTTTGAAAGTCACTACAGTACAACAGATCTCCACCCATCGGATGTGAAACATCTGAACAGTTCTCACCGCAGGTAAATGATTGTAATGCTGTCTGCTTCACGGGCAAACGTTTTTGTATTTCAGGTTCGAACGTGGAGGGGGCGCGAGTGGGATTTGGAAATACCCTCGTTGCTTGTCCATGTGCGCGAAATTTACCACGAAAGCAGTTTGCAACTGGATTGAACTGGCTTTAGCCGCTTTAGAGTGCTATTCGTGGATTTTCGACGGCAAGCTGATTCCACCTGCGGATATTTTCAATGGTAGGCCGTTATGTTATGAGTATTCAGATTAAACCAGTGGTTCTTAACCTTTTCTCCATCACGCCCCCCCGAAAGTAATTTTCTTTGGCTCACGCCCCCCTTACATTTGTTAATGTATCTCTTGGTGAATTTGTTTAATTTTAAGGTTTTGTAACAAACACTAAGTCCAGGGTTTTGTTAAGGCGTTTTAGGGACCCCATTTGGGTCTATAGAATTGAAAATCGGGTCCCTAGAATCAGAAATCCCGACCCTACAGGTCCATACCGCTTACCTAACATTTCCGTTAGCAAAAACCCTTCTAAGTGCGTAGAGTACAAACACACACAGTCTGCACAATGCAGATTGGTAAAAACAGACACAACAGAACAATTCATAGCGAGTTTGGAAGTAGAACAACAGGGTTACAGACACTTTCCTAACACTATTGTTCACTAACCCGTAACACTTGGTACAATTCTACATCCAGAGTAGGACACTGAGTCCAACCCTGGTCAAGGCCAGGTAAAGTACGGAAGTATTGTGGCATTCACACACCATCAAACGAAAAAACTGCAACGTCCGAGCACTCAGTCACAAAATAAAATGCGGTTGCAGTGTTGAAACAATAATGACGAATATAAACAATTTGACTGCATCAAAGCACGAAACCACACGTTGTTATAATTTCTGCATCGTTCAAGAAAGTGGTATATATTTTTTCACAATAAGGCCTCAAGATAGGAATGTTGCATTGAACCTGATGGCTGCCAACACTCGCTCGCCTCGGAAGGTTGTATAGAGCCCTGCACCCAAAATTATAGGCTACTGATTGTTTGACAATTTTGGCCAATATTTGGTGCAACATTATTTTTCAGCATTAGATGAAAAACGCTTTCTTTTAAGCGACATTGTACAAGATTTACCGGTAGTCACAAAGATGCATGTTCCCACTCTAGCCCCGCTTGCTTAATGTGTTGCGGTTGCTTGTTCTTGACTTGTGCGAACCTTTGCACATTCTTTGTTTTTTTTATCCACTCTGCATAACTTTGCAACCGCACACTGCTTCGCAGAGTGAATACAAATTACTCTGACTAATTGCAAATCCGTTAAACCAGTGGTTTCCAAACACTCTCGAGCCGTCACCCTAATCAAGGTAGAGGTTATGTCTTATTAACCTTATTATTTCGCAGTGATCGCTCATAATACAGAACAACATTTGGGTTCCCCGGTACCTCCAAAAAATCGCATATTACCGCCGGGGGGTAATTTACCCCACTTAGGCAACCACTGGGTTAAAACATTCAAACGTGAAAAAAATAGCACCGGTAATCGCACAAACCGGATATTTCAATAGAAATGTCATTTTACTTTTTAGATTTAAACATTTATTCCGCGCTGCTTTAACGTGAGTAAAAGACACGGTTCCGAGATTAAGCAGCTGAGTGTCGACATTGGGATGGCCAGAAAGCAAAGTTACTCTTTCTTTGGCCGAGAAGTCGACGTCGCAGGGTGGTCTGTTGCTGCCAAGCCGCAGATAAAAACTTATTCTCACATTCAACAATAGTGTGGCTCAAGTGCAGTTGAATCGTTATGAATATACATTGTTGCATCACAGAAGAACATGGCGGGAGTACTGTAGAAAATTAGTACCATGCAAGTGTACGGCCACATTGCAGAAAGCTCGTCGAATTACAGAAAGGCAAAGCGGCATCACACACTGCGTGGAGCTCTGTCAAATGCGACAATGGCACAGATGTTATTGTTAAAAGGACTCGGCATGCCGACTAAACAGTTCCCCTAGTTGCGCCCCTGAATGTTTGCATGCAGACTCGGAATGAGCCTGCAAAATTTCAAGATACTTATCCCGACTTCCATCTCTGCCGGAACTAAACCAAATAACATGTAGCGGCGTAAAATTAGCACCGGCGTAACGTTTTAAAGGAACACATTCCCGTTCAAAATTTTTCTAAGTTGTAGAGCATGTAAGGGTTCGCGCCCCTCTAGAAATTTCTTGACGCCCCCCCGGTTAAGAACCACTGGATTAAACAATGTTGTGTTTACTTCTAGTAAAATCTGATTTTATTATTATGTTGCTTTATTTTAACTGCAATATTTGTTCTGCAAATTCTGCTTGTTGGATTGAAAGCGTGTTTTTCATGAAAGTTTTTTGTTGTTTTGTACGTATTGTTTGTTTTTTTGCCTGAGGGTGTTGTCTAAGCGTTTGACATGTTCATGAACTGTAACTAGTGTGTTTCTAGTGAGGCAACGCGTATACATTTCACATCTCATCATTTTTCTAGTTTTATAAACCGTGAAAAGCTTCTCTGAGTTCCATTTTTGAAACGGTGCCATTTGCCAACAAATTTTTGAATGTGTAGGCCTCAAAGGTATCAAAATTCTTGCTTCTAGTAGTGATTTTGACTAGTTGGCTTCGGTTAGTAGAGAAACGGCAGTGACAGAGTGTTCACTGTTGTTCGAAATGATAGTCACACAATTGTCCCCATCAAATTGTCATGGCGACACTTCTAACAAACAAAATCTTAACAAAACGACAATTCTCGACGCAAATTTGTAACCGCGACATCTCTGACCGCAAAATATCCGTTGCGATGACAAATTTATTGTTGCTGGTGAGATACTGTTTGTGGTGAGGGGTGGCGTGGTGACAACTTTTGTGCTGCGAACTGTCGTGGTGACAGTTGAATGGTGGCAACTGTCACGAATTCCTTAAAAACAACTTTTCACACACAATGCTTGTTGCCAACAAGTTTCGTTGAAACGAATTACAGTTTGCTTCATTGGAGTAGGAAAACACGAGATGCATTGACTGGCGCTGACTCGTAAGGCAAAGGCGATCAACTTTCAAAATAAAGAAGTACTTTTAATGCATTACTGCGTTTTTCCCATCTCGAGTAACAAAACCCGCAATTCGAACATACCCCGGATGTCATAATATACGTTGTAAAGTATTACTGCATTTCTTGCAGCATGAAGTCGATATTGATGAACATTGTAATATCCGATCTCTTATCAGCATTGTATCGATTTCGCACGGTATAAACTGACTTTTGATTGCGAACTTATGTGAAATACTTCCCAGTACTTGCGATATGCCAAAACCGCCGAATCCTTTGAGTAAAGTCCATTAGGCGGAAATGTCCGAATTCGTTGGGCAAAAAAAGATGTTTCGCGAAACTTCGAAGCAAGGAAAGTTCGACTTTTCACGAATGGCCGTTCTATGTTATTCTGGTTCCAGCGTTAACGTCATGTGGGTTAAAGTGAAAACTGTCAGTGAAACTGGCTACTTTTTTTTCAGAAAAAATTTTACAGGAAAGCAAACTTTTACCAAGTCTAAGAAACTTCATCTACGACGTGGCACCGCTTTCAATCGAGAAACTTGCTGAAAAATATGATCTGCACAAACAAAAAGGTGTTGTTGATTGGTTGATATTAAAGAATAATGTATTTAACACGTTCTAACAGTCTGTGGTGTACTTGAAGGTATCTTAATAGCTGGATTTTAAGACAACTTCAAATCATCTTACTTCTAGGAGATGTAGAAAAGACATTTCGAATGTGTAGGTAGTTTAACACATTGAAAAACAATGAAAGTTAAGGAAATGTTATCGTGTAAGAAAACGTACAGCGACAATAGCAGGTCGAGTAGCAAAGTTGGTTCTTTCGCCACTATGAGAAAATCCCCATTCTGCGCCGAAGTTAGGTCTAAGTTTTTTGGGCCGCTTTGTGAGGGTTTAGTGCCATTGGATATGCTGCAATGATTTGCTGTTTCCTCAAGTTTCAAAACAGTTGTGGATTTCAACGCTTGGAAGATTTTGCTGCCACTAAATGGCCTTGTTATATCCCGCAAAAGCAGCTGCTGGTAATCAGCAGCAGCTTTGGTTTTGTGCAACAGCTGCTACAACGGCGTATTCGTTAATGATTTGACAGTTGCCACAACTAGATAGCCTGGTACTGTGTGACCGCTGTTGGTGCTAGGCACTCATGTTTTGATTTAACTGAAGACAATTAGACAAAATTGAAATGTTTGTTTTTCATACAATGTCGTCGCAGCAATTGTGTTCAGTCCACAAGAAGTTCAACTGTTCAACAAATCAAAGTGTTCGATGATCAGTCGGGTTGTTCAGTTCATTTTAATTCTCCACCAGCAATATCCGACCCAAGCTAGCGAAGTAAGTATTCTTTCTCAAACGTTTCTAAATTTTCCAGCGACAGCTGACGCTTTTTACCCATTTAGCGCAACTTCCCTTTCGGTCGTTGCCAAACGCGCAGCTTGCTATTGCGATCGACCTGATGAGTTGTTATCCGCAAGATTTTCGATATGGCTGCGGCAACTGATCGGACAATCTTGGTTTCTTACTGGCTTATGAGTGTACGCTCAACCCCATTCGTCGCAACATGGGATTCTGTGGTTACTGTATGCTGAAGGGTCTGACAGGATCTATCAGCATCGTAACTGCTTTACAATGAGTAAGTCGGACGATTAAAATCAACACGAGACTTGTATTTGCGATTGGGGCTTTGTGTATCGTAAATATGCATTCATTTCCGATTCGGTTTGTGTGAACACAATTTCCCTTACTTACAAAAGAGCGTCACGCTCGATTGCGAATTCTGGTTTTGTGATAACACGTCCACCAGCGTACATGTCAAGTCATTGCTGACATTCGTATACTGAAATCTTTACTGTACAGGGTGTTTCACAATTGTTGAAACAAAGCGATTGGGCACAAATCCAGGATTTTAAATGATACCACAATGATGATTACATTTATTGAAATGTGAAAAGATAACATTTTATAATCTGCAACTGTTTGTCCTCAAATCAGAAATAATATGTCAAGAAGAGTCCT
>JGI24159J19872_10005199_pt1 | contig 16784 bp, 9 predicted proteins | sample Ectturendosymbi4_FD_19872 | JGI IMG/M metagenome (IMG submission 19872) | reverse complement strand
CCGTGGTGTGGCCCGCGCGGCTCTCTGGAGTGGCCCGCGAAGCAATTTTCATTGGAAAGAAAACTTAACACTTTAATCATTTAAGATAAAACACTTTAATCATTTAAGATAATTTTTTAGAGAATTTTTATTGAGATTATTAATTCTTGTGCCCCGCGAAGGGTTTCTGAAAGACAAATGTGGCCCACGAGCCAACAAGTTTGAGCAGCACTGGAGTAAAGCATTGGAGCAGTGCGATGTTGCTCCATCCTGCTGATAAATCACAATATCCATGTCCACTCCTTGCTTCAACCTCAGTGCCGGGATGATTTTTTTCTCATTAATTTAATGTATCACTCTGTATTCACAGTTGCCGGACGTACATCAGTATCCTCGAATCAGTTTGGCCAGATAATGCCATTACGACCTAACGCACATCAACAGTCACTTTCTCCACACTAAGTGGGTGATACTGATGCTCATGGGGCTGAACCGAAAAGCACACAGTCTGTTTGTTCACGTGACTGCCAAGACGGAAATTTACCTCATCACTGAAAAAAATGAAGTCTAAGATACCAGGGTGGTATGCTATTCACTGACTGGTGGTTTGCCCAACCGCACGTCTCTCAGCCCTATTTGCATCGGTCTGAAGTTGTAAAATCTGTATCTTGTACGGAAACAGGTGAAGATCCTGGTGCATTATGCGAATGACTGAACTCCTTGAAAGATCTGTCTCCTGGGACAGACGTCCTCCTTGAAGACACCTCCAAACATTGTCTCACCGTTATGATGTGATTTTCTTTCCTGACTGACGGTGGCCGGCCACTGCAACCGTTAATGCTATCCTGTACACTTCCCGTCTCCCTGAATTTGTCGAGAAGGCACTTTATAGCAATGGCGGCTCGTGACTGTGATTCGTGGGGGTTCTGCAATTTCTCACAACAAAGATTTTATAATGACTAAAATGCATCACGTTTTCCATGGCGGCGTGCGCTGTTACGACGTATGACATTTCTCTTTGTACGATCCAATTGTGAGACTTCCGCATATTACCACATTGCCAGGGGGTACGCGACTTTTCGGTCTGAGCCGTTTCGGTCACGGGACTTTTCGGTCTTGGTCGTTCCGGTCTCGAGACATTTCGGCCAGAATATGAAATCTTGCAGAAATCTTATATGTTCACTTTTTAATGCAAACGTACTTAAATCAACGAAAGGTTATATTTAAAACAACTACAAACATGATCCAAGATCCAACAGTTAATTAGTAGCATGAACATATGATTTTCATTATCATCAGCAAGCAAATTGAATCATTATCGACATTTTCAATTAAATACAAATAGTTCAAACTCATAATTATAACTCAGATTTAATCGCAATCATGACTCCTCAACAGGGAGTTGGTATAACACCAGCTAGCGTGACATTTCGCCTGCCTGTATAAATCATTTAAACAAACAAATGCAATCAGTTGTTTATGTACAGAAATGTCGTGACCGAAACGGCCCAGACTAAAACGGCTCAGACCGAAAAGTCCTGTTCCGATTGCAAGGACATGCAATGGGGTGAATGACTGGTGTGGCATTGGTATCTTCAAAGTTATAGGCACACATAAAGTCATTAACCTGACGCAGTAACAACATTCAACTCGTAGTTTGCTGATCCACTGCAGTCTGCCCTTATCCCATACGTATAACATTTCCTACACAGGCAGTGAAAAAGAACGATTGCTTTACACCACGGTGGTGGTCTTAAAAACGTCACATTTTGCCAACTGTAATTGTCCCCGTCACATAGACTGAATATATCGAGAACAGGAACACCCATCGGTGGTCGTATCACACAACCCTCTGAGAAAGGAGTGCCTTATCGCTTAGGACAGGCAATTGTTACTACTGGAAATACTTAATCCGTTATTTGATGTCACTCACGAATAGAACGATACTGCGATCGATTACCATTTGCGTGTATTAATTTTCAATGATTAGGCGCAAGCAGTGATAGTTTAGGATTTGCTGAAACATTAGTTGTTTCTACATGCTTTACAATTAAATCGTAAGACAGTAGGCTATTTAAGTCAGAATTAATTTTGATGTTAAGGGTATTTTTCAGAAGCATACTTGGCATTTGAACTATAGCACGAATTTGAGCTTGTCTTTTGAAACCTGTTTCACAACCGTAGGCCTACTCCGAAATGATATTCTACGGTGTTACTAATTTGAGGTTGAGAAAACATCAAGTCATGTCTGGAATACAGCCCATACACTTTCTACCAATCAACCCAAAAATCCAAAATCACCTTGCATTGCAAATCCGAACAAATCCACATGCAACCACCTCAGGAAGAATTTTCAACCTCTTGTAGTATTAAAAGCAGTACACACACTAAAAATCACTACATAGCAATGAGGTATAAAGGGTCTATGGTTTACTTGTAACAGAAAACATCTTGCGCAAACAGGCACGACGCCATGTTTAATTCATTCTTACTTTTTCAGTTTGGTTTTCCGCCGTCATGTAGAAAATACATACCAAATGTAATCACTGCAAGTAAGCCTCATTGCCAGTTCAATACAATGGGCCACATCACGGTACATTGTAAAGCTTCAGAGCCAATTTAAGTACGCTGCCTCTCACCAGCACTACGATGAACAAAGTGATTCTGCTGCCGGGCACAGTCCAGTGCGTGCATTGCCAGCCCGGTGCTGCGGAAAGCACAGCTCCAGCTCGCAGTTCCACTTTGGCTGTGCTTGATTGATAGGCCACAACCCTTCTAATACTTTGGTATAGCGACACCGGCGCTGGAAGCGCACACAGCCCCAGACTATCGTCATTTCCAGTGCTTCTCGTACAAAATCAAACAGATGTCTGATATTTAGGTTTGTGCATGAAGTTTGGGAAGGGAGGACACATTGTCAAATCTTATTGTTAATGCAAATGTAAAAATCGTAGTAGAACAGTAAAGTGACCTAAAAACGATGTTTACCGTGAAAATAGGGGGTACTGCAGGTCCGCAGTGCCTACCAACGAGCCGCCACTGCAGTTCATAGTGAGTCTGGTTGGAGCGTGGTTAGCGTTCTGTCTGGAAAGTCCCTCCGAAACTGTCGTTGAGTTTGGACAACTAATTTCGTCGTGAAATAGGCCTCAACAATCTTAATCCTCTCCTGCAAGGATTATCTTGCTTCTTGATCCATTGAAGCTGGGAAATAAAACTTTGGAGCTCTAACTATGATCTACCTGTGAAACAGAAGCCTGGGTTAATTTTGTTATGAAATTACAGCGATAATAAAATGGATACAATTTTTATACCACCCTTTTTGCCTGATCCTACTGATTTATCATGGAATTAACGATATTTCCCAGCAGTGGGAACACCCACATCCCACAGTGCTCGAATGCCGGATGAAAGCGACAACATTTCGTGAATTTCTGCATCGCCACCTGCTGCCTTGGAAAGAAGACGTGGCGAACTCCCAGCCTCCCTGATGTGTTGTGCAATATTTTGCTGCAAATATCTAGCATCAAGCACGTACGCAGAAAATTAAGCTGGTGACTGTAAACCTGGGGCGTAAGTCATTCAGGAGCTTCACAACTGCAGAGTTTCTACTGTATTGGAGAGAAGCAGGGTATCTGTAATCCATTCCAGAAACCAGACCCAGGTGTGCTTGCGCTGGATAGGTTGAGTTGCACCAAAAGATTGCTGACGAGGTTTGTTAGTGTTCGCTGTTTTGCTGCACTGGGGTCGGGTTTCCCGCTCTGCAAGTTAATCGCAAAACTGCTCGTGGTACCCGCTGGTCCACTGATAGTTTGTTTCAGCAGAGCTTGTTCACTGGAATACGCTTGATGTAATTGATCGAGAAGACTTTTGGTCGATACGTTTAAGGTGCTCCTGAGTGTTAACTTTTCCGCACTATCGCTTGGCCTTGCATGGATCGTCGCACGCAACAAGATTTTTCATACTAGTCAGTGAGTCTGAATATAGAGATTGCCACATTGCTACCTTTTCGTGAATGGCCTAAACAGGACTCTCTTTATGGGATAAAGTTGTAACGCAAATACCTGTAAGAGCTAGATTCCTGACGTTTCACTTTAACCATAGTAGTGAGAAATTTGGAGCTCGACCGATACACTGCGATGCCGACATGAATCGGTCGATATAGCGGTGATGCCGATGAACTATAGCGGCAAAATTCCGCTGATATCCATCGGGAATATTTTCTCATGAAAACCGCTACGCTATTGTTTTGCACGAAGACCAAGCTGTTGGTTCTCTGATTTATTAACGTTAATTCGTTGTCCTACACCTTTCTGCACGCAGCCCTTCGACAACTTGAATTAATTCCTGATGCATAGAGTGTAATTGTTCCAGAAATAAACCGGTTTGTGACGTAACATACTTTCGTGGTGCGTTTCGTGGTAAGCAAGTGACATTCAGCGAACAAGTCACGGTTTGCGCTGTGATGTTTGGCTGTTTTAGTGACCCATATCTACGCCGAATGTGGTTCCTCATCGCAGCGAATTGCATGTTTCCACACAGTTTTGAATGAGTTTGCTCGCTCGTGAGATGATTCCTTATGGCTTTGCCAACTCATAAAAGCGAGTTGCCAGCACTGGCTTGATTATGATGACATAAGATGTTCATTGCAAGGGGACGCTGCTGATTAACTGTTTTCTGAAATATAACGTAAAATTGTTAAATTTTGATTATTATTTTGGAGAAATGCTAACATTTCCGTGCATTTCTTCAGTTGTGAGCTATTCCCATTTTCTTGCGAGTTGGCTTAACATGCATTGTAATGTTTTGTTGTGGCTTGAGTAATGCAAAAATGTTGTTATCAATTATCGGCAATAAAAATATCGCTCTCAGTCCAATAAGTCTCATTGGTCAAGTTCTGGTAATAACTGCGCTCAGAAAAAAATACATCAACAGGTTTGTTGACTGCGCAGTACAAGTGGAAATGAAAACCTAACCACTACCCACTCCCGCATTGCACAAAAGTGGCATGATTACATCACCTACCTGACTTGGTCACGCCAGTGTGGAACCTGCAGAACCGATGTTATTACACACAGATGCTATCGAAAGGGAAAAATGCAAGGGGTTTATTGGTTATTTGTAGCATGCAATGCTGCAGCTAGTTGTCTGATCACTCATCTTTACTTTGGCTTAGTACTTAACGGGGCCGCGAAGTTAACCACGACTTTCACCACAAGAACTTTATGCACCACTGAATCAGTACGACAAAATTATTGTTTCTTAAAACTGATCTATTCAAAGATTTTAGTTGTACTTGTAATTTGGAAAAATACCAGCCGCTTATTGAACTGATGCAAGCAGAAGAAACTGCACAGTTATCAAATTGTGTTGAACCTGATTCTTAAAGTAGGGGCGTAAAAGGTTCGCAAGGGAGGTGCGAGTATGACAACGACATATTGTTGAAAAGCAGGATAGTTGCAAATATATTGTGGTTCTGTTTTTTGTGTTTGATTGTGAGGTTAAGCGAGGCGCGAGTAACTTTGACTAACGCCAAAGGGCGCGCGACTGAAAATTTAAGAACCTCTGCTTAAGAAGCAACAGTAAAGCTGAAGAAAACGCTGTCTTCCGACGTGGCAGACTTTAACCCTGTTGTGTACTGTAGCCCGAAACGGACTTACTTACCTGTCATTATAAGTCGCATCTCCCGCTAGCACCAGACCTTGGTATAAACGACACACCAAGAAGCGAACCACCAAAAGGGGTGAGATAAGAGAGACTTGCTGAAAGACCTCAAACAATGCTTGCTGTGAAAAGGAATGTTGTTTATGTAGAACAGAACTTTCTCCAAACTCTGTTGAATGTTGCTGTTTAATCTTTATGCAAGTGTGTTGAAAATGGTAAAAACGTGCAGAGAAAAAAGTTACTAAGAAGTGCCACAAACTGACCAAAACGTGTCTCCCGGCTCTGGCCAAAGTTTTTGATCGGGCAAAACTTCAGTCGCTGCCAGAGCCGCAGTAATATCTGAAACGGCTCTCGGCGTAAGGCTTCGTGACAAAGATCGTAATTGTGAAATTCGTAAAGCCCTGAATGTCGAGCCACTCCCAGATACGTTGGTTTGGCCATGCGACCAGAATGTCCCAGGAAAGGTTTGATGAGACAAATCCTGCTGGCTACGCCTACGGGAAAGCGGCCCAGTGGTCGACCAAGGACCAGTTGGCGTGTTTACATCTTCAGCCTTGCTTGTTCGCACCGGCGTGGCGCCTGCAGAACTAACGACCTATAGAGCTGCTGCCCCGGGACTCTCCCAGGAGAAAATGCGCGTTTGAAAATGAGTGAATGATCCCTTAATTCTCCGGACGGACGGTCATCGTTTTACCCTTTGTGGGGTTATCAGTGGAGCACAGAACATAGTTACGGCTTCGACCGCAAAACTCTTGTTTAAAAATCTAAGAACTTTCTTCTTTTGAAAAGATATTTGTAACCAATGTGGTCGTTGAGCTGAGAAAGTGGACAGGATACGATTACACAGCAAACGTTGCAACTAGACATCGACCGAAATGGCTTTTTTGGGGCCGACACCGATGTATCGGCCATTCATGGACCGATAACTGATATTTCTAAACTTTTTAAATTTTGTTTTCTGCTTCATTATCAAAAATATAATGTATTCTACGCGTTACCTTTTTTTCAAAAACTTCAAAAATAGGATTTATGAGCTAAAATTTTTCGAATATGCAGCAATTTCAATATTTTCTATGATTTTTAGTTAATCTGATTAATGGTGATGCTTTTTGTTTCGGCTGCGACGGCCGACGCATGCTTTATGGTTAATCTTATCTGTTTGTTGATGAAAACACACCTGCTAGCGTTGCTGCAAGATAACTGTCTTGTCTCGGTTCATTGCACTTTCTTGCGCAAGTTGTCTGCATGCATGGGGAATACAACAGCGTTTTGTCAACACCTACTGAGGCCGTTTTGGCCCATATTGATATATCGGTAAAACCCAAATATCGGCCGATGTATCGGTCTGTCTCTAATTGCAACTTTGCCTGACTCATCATGTTGTATGGTGAAGTATGGCTGCCCTATTCAAATAAACTGATAATTGATGAAGCTTTTCTAGTGCACACAACACGTGTGCATGCTGATGCAGCATACAGTGTGCATAATTGCCAGCCGGTAAAACCGTCATGGACCGTCCGTGATGTATGTGGTGTTGTCGTTGCTGCCGTTGTTGTGAGGAATCTGTTTTTTTTGCATACAGCTCCAGGCTGTCCACCACTAGAGATACTGAGAAATGGAGAAAAAAGGATGGAGTTAAATGGAGCTGTTGTTCGTTATTCCTGCGATGCGAGTTATGAGTTGATAGGCAGTCAAATTATGTACTGTGATGGAATGCGATGGAATGATTCGCGGCCGGTTTGTAATTGTAAGTATCGCAAGTACCAGTTAATATCAGTATCCGATGGCTTGCATGGTTTTGCTGCACTAGCTGATTTATTTGATAGTGAAAGCTGATGCTGAAAACAGAAACACTCCAGCTCCACGGCTTCCTCCACCAGAATTACAAGCAAGCCAAAGTTCCATCTCCAGCAGCAGGGTAGGTATCAACGTGGTGCGCGAATATCAAGAAGAGTGGAGTCAACTAAACATTTTGCAAAGAAGATATCAGCCAAGCTCAAATGATACGCTTCCCATTTTGAAGCCACCGTTAGTGTCCCCGTCAAATTTAGGAAGTGCTATATCGGACCAGCGTCCCAAACTTGGCGGCGTTCACAACGCTGTCATTCAATCTCCAGGTGCGTTTAACTGTGCTTTGAGCATCTTCGGAAAGTTTTCACTGTTAAATTTCTGGGTGTTTTTCCAAGAAGTTTTGTGGTTGTGTTACCTCAATTGATAGGTAACCAATCATAGGTAGAATTACGCGATGGAGTTGTTATTTTTGTTAATTGTATATGGAACTGCTTGTAGGCCCATCGTTTGAGCCTTGGGCGTGTATCATGGTAGTTCTAAGAAACAGACACGTCCCGTGTGTTTATGAAATGCACGAACTTTTCCAAGTTTTCTTGCAACATCATTTTTATACCTTTTTATACAAATTAGAAATGCTACCCAGTACATGTCATTTGTTACAACATTTTGCAGATTGTATTTTTTGTCTTGACGTACTAGAAAACTTACACGTTGTAAATACTTTTTTGTACTTGAGTGAAATCGCTACTGTTCGAGGCGGGTTCGAGTCAAAGGATGTTTTGTTGCCGCTCTGTAGGAGTTTTCTAGAACACTTTGTTTATTTAAAAAAGTGTATTCATGTTAAAATGACGGAGATTTTGTAATCGTTGCTGTAGACTAAAATCAGCTTAACGAATACCGCTGTTCAAGTCCCATCACGAAATAAAAGGCCTAGTGCCTGGAGATGTTTAAATCTTCCTAAATTACCGTTGTGAGCATGTTCCTTTCCGGCTCTACTTTTTCGTTTGAAAGTTGCAAAGTTCCTGTAAAATGTCTGATTGTATTGATTTAAGTTAAATGGGCTTAAATCAGCGGCAAACCAGTGCTGGCCTGCGGTGCTTTGTTCATTTGTTGAATGATGCCGTGGATGACATTGCAAAACCGAAAACAGTTAACGTTTCATGTTTTTGCAGCTGCTGATGACAGGGCGCGGAGACCTTTACACCAGGTTTGTAGAATCGATTCTGCCACGTTGTCTTGGTAACATCGCATCACAGATATTCAGCATCGTGGTTGCAATCAATTCGCGCGAGCTAGTATTTGAATCTTGCGCGTTGTTTGGCCAATGAGATGGAAATTTTTATTTTTATTGTCTTTTTTGCCACAGTTCTTTGATTTTTTTGCAATTTTATTAAATTGACTGTGTTTCTTAAAATGTTTTCAATGGGTTCAGATTAACGATATTAATATATGCAACTAACAAAACCAAATGGAAGATGCTGTATCCTCGCTTTACATCGGTGATTACTTGTATGGGTCAATGATTTAGATTGTATAAAACTGTCCAGACACGTTTTTGTAACATTGCCAATCACGCGAAGACTGTTTATTTTCATATTTATGCAATCTTTGACCCAGTTGTATTTTGGCGCATATTCGTAATATCAACGTTAATTCTTTCAAGACGGTTTCGTTGTGTTGCCACTTGATATTGTTTTTAGCAGAGCTCGACCGATGCATCGGCATGCCGATACATATATCGGCCAATATGGCGATGTTGCCGATGTAACATATCGGCAATATTTTCTCATAAAAGCCGCTACGCTATTGCTCTGCACAGAGTGTTCGGAAACTGAAGTTGTTACTTCGTCTCTGATTGGTTAACGCAAACTCTGTCCTGTCCCGGCGCGCAGCCCTCCGACTACGTCAAGTAGTGCGTAATATACAGACCGTTGTGTAGTCGTCCCAATAAACCGCTCTACGACGTGACATTTGCTCGCAAATTTTTGCGCGGTAAGCAGATGACTGCAGGGTTGCCAGTTTGGCTTTTTTGAGGCCAAATTTGAAACATTTGGCCTTTTCAACTTCTTTAGCTTCTTTTATTTTTGAAAAATTTTTGCTGTTTTATTGCTTTTAGTTTGCTGTTTCAAGTTATTTCTTACTTAATAGGACCAAAATTTTCGAGGTGTATTTTAAAAGCGTGTTGGGTGTTTAAAGGTGTTGTTGTGTATTTATCTTGTATTTGGCTTTTCGGTGCTATTTGGCTTTTTTTAAGGTTGATGTGGCCTTTTTTACTCATGACAACCTGGCAACCCTGGATGACTGCCTGCGAACAAACCAGGGTACAGTTGTGGCAGTTTAGTTCCTTACAGTGCACAGCCTTCCGACTACATCAAGTTGTGCGTAATGTACAGAATGCCGTGTAATCATCCTAATGAACTCTATGATGAAACATTCGCTTGCAGGTTTTTGCGCGATAAGCAGATGACTGCCTGCGAACAAACCAGGGTATGCGCTGAGGTGGTTGACTGTTATAGTGATGCAGGTTTGTGCAGAATTCAATGTTGTGCGGTTCTTCATTGCAATGAAGCAATGTCTTTCACCTGTGGTTTGAGTAATACAAAAATATCTGCATTGGCTATTGGCAATGGAAACTGAAAAACGTCTGTATCGGCCCGATAAACCTTATCGGTCGAACTTTAGTTTTTGGTATGTGTGTGCAGGGTTGCCTATGTTCTGTAGTAACCCGGCTTGTGATTAGTTCTGTTCTTGTTTGCAGAACACTGCGAAGCCTGATGTTAGTGGTGAGCTACGACTGGCATGTCCACCGCCAAAAAGACCTCGCCGTGGCTACCACATGTTCGTAACTCCAGAATTACATTACTAAGATGTTTGTACTTTGTTATTGGTTCGTTATTCATGTACACTGTTTTCTTCTCGCCTTCAAGTGCGTCTGCTTCGAAGGCCTAAGTAAATCAATTGTAACTTCCGCGCTNCTTCGGAGGACTCAAAACACCTCACGGNTTTCAGCAATGTCAAATAGTTCTGCTGATTCCACACCAAGACCGGGACCACACAGTCAAAACACGCCACCAGGTCCTTGCCGATAGGGCTGTGTTCGCATGGGCGCAGCCAACAGGACTCGCTTCCCCGAATTCGCGTCACGACACCATCGCCCGAGGAGGAACACAATGGAAGGCAGTGGCAGTTGGCCGTCAACGCTGTCGTCCTGTACAACTACCCACAGCTTGTCTCGAGGAAGCCGGTCGATAGCTTTTCCGAGGTCGACAAAACAAGCGTAGACGTCTTGACATAGTCCCCAAGATTTCTGGAAAATTTCTTGTTGGTCTGTAGCACTACGGCCAGGACGAAAACCGCACTGGGTATCATTCAGCCTTTGGGTCAATTGTTTCGCGGCATCTTTTATCAAGACGCATTGTATGCGCTTTTCCAGGAAGGCTTCGGTGAGATACGCCCTGGTGGCTAGTGCATTCACTCATGTGTCACTTCGAATAGGATAGAAAATTTCTTTGCTCAAAATTTAAGTAATTCACGTCCGATTTCATCACAACCTGCAGCCTTCCAAGCTATCCATGTCTATTCCAGTTTAGGAGACTGGTCGCTTTGATGATGTTTTCCTTCTCATGATGCACTTTCTGTGTGTCTGCTGGTGATAAAGTGACTTGAAGTTACCCTCCCTACCCGCCGCTGGTGTTTTCCTCAGCGCTGGTTTGGACACTAGTTGATCGTTAATGGGTCTTACATTAAAAGATGCTTAACACAGTGTTGGGTCTTTTGTCGGATGGTTTGACAGAACACTTGGTTAGCTTGGCCATTGAACTAAGATCTAGTTCATGTCCGAAGTTACTTCAAGATTGCGTTTTAGACTTTTTTTCCACTTTGGCTGCGGATTTCTGCATCTCAGCGTATCGCGAATGCAGAGATGGTTCGGATTTGTTTGAATTTCTTTGCTCCGGTGGCGTCTTCACCTCCTGGTTGAACCAAGAAGTAGTTTTGTGCTACCTATCCAAATATTCATCAAATGATGAAATGACAGCTACTTTGAACGACTGCCACTCCTACATCCGCTGTGCATACCCGAAGCTCTCAGGACAAAGATATGTTGTCTGCAAAGATCTTACATCATTTTGCACAAGGCCTCCCACTGATTTGAAGAAACTTTTAGTTCTGCCTGTTCGTGTAAGCCTCGCTGGTTTCTCCAGACGCAGCTTGCAGGCCACCAAGTGGTGATCGGTCGACGGTTCTTTGACATTGACACGAACGTCCGACGTGATTGTAACGAGTCAGCTGAAACTATAGAGAAATCAATGAGTGACCGTTGATCCAAACAATCTGCGGTGCATACCTGCGCACCAGGTGTAATCTCTGTGTTGGAAAATAGTGTCCGTGATGCACAGTGTGTTGTTACAGCACAGTTGCAGCAGGAGCTGTTCGTTGTCATTTATGTCATCATCAACATGTCGGCCAATCACCCCTTCCATGCCTTAACATCGTTCTCACCCAACGTGTGCATTGAAGTCTCCCAAAAGAATCGTGGATTCGTTAGCTTTAGCCCTCAGCAGCGTGTCGCCAGTTTAACACCGAGCCACTGTCGACTTTAACGTCAACATGCACACCCTTCCTCCTAGTGGGATCAATTGATGAATCAGTACAACTTGTCAGCTGAGAGCTTACCAGTATGCCCGCCTATGCCTGGACTGAACTTGTTTTCTAATAACCAGAGTATAAAAGTTTCAACACATCACCCAACTCCACATTGGCTTGGTCGACGAGATGTAAACATAGGATACTTAGGTAATATCAATTGCCTGTCCCAAGCAGTTCGTACTCTTTCTCTGTTTGTGAAGTGATGCAATCACCAGCTTGTGGCAAGATTGTTGTTTACGCGTGGTTTCAAGTCACCCACAGTAGGACCCCGCACTGACACCAGATGTGTAGCGGGCGCAAAGTGGGGCCATTCCATGCTCGATGGTGGTGATTGTTTTGCTATTGCGTGGAAGTAACTGCCCAATTTATACCGCTGGACAAACTGACCGCGCCATTTGCACAGCAGCTTTTGCAGAAGCAGGGGAAACGAAATGTTTCTGCGGGCACCTTTGTGTAGGAGAGGCTTTGCATTGAGTCTACTGCAGGCGCAGTTATGCAGCAGGCACTAGACCTGAGAGAAAGAGGTGATGTTTTGTGCTGTCACTGTTCTTGAAGGGCAGGGCGAACGACATGTTTATTTCTTCTGCCTCATTGTCCCTGTAAATGAATTGCCATAAGTAGAAAGATTGACACCCACAGTAAATCGATTTTGCTGTCTTTTTTTGTTGTTGCTATTATTTAGCATTTGCGATTTGCAAATTTGTCTTAACAGTTTGTGGCTCAGTCGAGGTAGCGCTTTTTCCCACTGTGCTCAAAGGGAAAACAATCTCTCTTACGTTTGAAGTGACACTGAAATGGTTGGCGCTTTTATTGTCATTTATGTGACACGCTTAATAGAAAAGTGCTCTTAGCATTTCTCAACAGTACCTAGGATTTTCTCGCAATGGAACGTTCCCACACTTTTTCCAGCGCTACACCCCTGGCTACTGGTCGCACGTTTTTGTCGTAAGGAAATAGGAAATGCTTTATTGGTGTAAATCGGTTGTGTCCAACCCAAATGACTTACTGGGCCAAAAAGTATGTTACTATCTTGACCAGGGCCGCACATTGAATGACATATTAATGAGGGCCGCACAGTGAATGACTTACTTTGATCTTAGCAAACTAAATTTAGCTTAACCTAAAGCACTGACAGTGTTCGAATCCTAACTGCAATAGTAACAGACGTGACAAAGTGGATCTGAGGACCACCTGCATCAAAAGTGTCATATTCAAGATTGTCAAAATATGGACTGGTTGTCAGTATGTAGGATACTTTTACTACAGCGAAAACCTAAACTGGGCCGCATGCGGGCCGCGGGTTGGACGTAGCTGGTCTAAATTTTCCTATTTCCATGACAGTTGCCAATGCGTTCTCAAGACGTTACGCAATGAAGATAAGTAGAACAACAGACTGCAAGCATGACCTTCTTTACACACCGTACTAAATCTCCTGTTTGAACCAGCTGAAGTTGACATCTTTTAAGTCCAGGAAGCAAAAGTTTGGCAACCAGAACTTCGTGTCTGATATCTTTTAGTCCTACATGCATTTAAATGCAACAGGGTTAGGGTGTATTGTTGCGGTGGAAGCTCAGTACAGGCTTGCTTCTGATCGAAATAAGCAGACATTTTTGCGCCAAGATTTATCATGATTTCCTTCAAAAGTATCCCTGACACCTCAGAGAAAAAAAGCAATATCTGTTGGAAACCTCCCAACAAAGTTGATCGAAGTTTCAAGCAAGATCTTGTTTGCAGTTTTTTTATACTGTTCAACCAAAAGTTAGTTTCAAGTTAATCAATGTGTTATTATTTTTATCGCTATTGTCGTTTTTGTAAAAATGAGCATATTTTCCATCATTTTTGTTGGGATTGTTGCTTGTGTTGTCCCGTAAGTTCATTGCATTGCATGAATTTTGAGAGTTGATACGCTGCATTTCCAATAATTTACAGAACGAAACCACTGCCTCTGGAATACGCCGACGAAGATTACGTTTATTACATCGAATATCACTGCCTGCCTGGGCTGACCATGGTCAGTGGGGATAACACGAGCTACTGCCTCAGGAGTGGTAGATGGAGTGGCCAGGTTCCAGTATGTGAAGGTAATTGCGTTTATGCTGTTTCCACTTCATGCTGACGTGCTTAGTTGTCTCTTGGGTGACGATGCACGTCGTGTGCACTGAAAGTATTTGTGGGTGCGCACGCGTCACTTATGACGTGGGTGCACACGCGTCACTTATGACGTGGGTGCGCACGCGCCATATATGACGTGGGTGCGCACGCGTCACTTATGACGTGGGTGCGCACGCGTCACTTATGACGTGGGTGCGCACGCGTCACTTATGACGTGGCATCGACGAACTTTGGCCTCACCCGAAAGAATTGTGAATTTTTCGGAAAGATGTATTGAGACTGTGTTCTGATGTCAGCAATTTTGCCCGAGTTAGATTCGAAAACGTATGTTTCTGTGGCCCGCTGCGTTCCGGCCAGTCCATCTGTTTTAGTATTTTTTCTTTCCTGATGAGCTTAAAAATAACAAAGCATATTTTTAAATGTTATTTGTCATTCCTGGTCATTTTTTGTTTGTTCTTCACAATCTACCCACCTTTTAATGTAAAACGCAGGATTGAATGTGAACGTTTAATATTTCCATAAAGCAGTTGCCAGTAATCATTTATCATAGCAAGGTGTATTTAATGTTTATTTTACAATTTAGGTTTTCACTGCAAAAAATATGAAATGAAATATCAACAATACAACCAATGATAACATCATTTTTGCAAATATTTTCCGCTAATATAATCTCGTTATTTAGCCGGTTTCGTGAATTTACTTCTCAAATGCCGTTCTCGCTTTTGTTCTCGATAAATGATTACTTGGTGACATGCACAGCCGCAAATATTCGAGAATTTGAGAATGAGAACCTGTTTCTAGGGGTCAAAACGTCTAGAATTTGCTAAAAATTAATAAAGATAAAAAACATACTTCCATGTTAAGGTTTTGAAGAATGCAGGTGACATTTGTCCAGCTTCATTCCCGGCTGTGGCTCTGGCTGCGAATGAATACTCGTCAAACCAAAGCCTAATGGTTGATTGATTGGGTATGTGTAACTGGCTGTTGTATTTCAGATGTGCAAGGTTGCGTGAAAGGCTTCAAACGGTCCATGTCTGGTGTGTGCGAAGGTGGGTAAACTATTCCACTGCTCGTTACATCTTCAGTTGTCACCACGTGTGGTCTGTAGCAAGTTTTACAGATTGTATGATATTCTGTGCGTAGCAAATGTTTGCAGTCGCTTTTGAAAACCAGCGTTGAGCTTGACATTTCCTTGACGTGAGTTATCGATTTTCGTGCAGAGAATGTGAAGGAAACAGTGAATTTGAGAGAAGATTTAACTGCAGGTTCAACACTTTTCCACCTTGCTTCGGCCTATTTTTTTCTGGTCTTAAATAACTCTTATTTAAGATTAAAAATATGCATTTTCTTGTTTTATCGCCGTCTGCCCCAGAAAGTAGTAATTTTTTATCAAATTGCTTCCAAGGGTATTTTCAAAGGAAGTCGTTTCCAAGGCAACTCATTACCTCAGACTTTACCCTAAGCAAAGTAAAGCACACTTGGTAGCCTTAATCAGAATTTTCTTGTTTTCAGTATTTCCAGCGTCTTTTCACAATCGTGCATACAGTGCAAGCGAATGTTTTTAAAACTCACTCAGAAGTATCCTAATTTCAAGTAAAACGCATGGAAATTTTCGTTACTTAAAATAAACGACGTGAAAGAACGTTGCAAACCTGTATTTCAAAGTCACGCAATGACGCAATGATACAAATGTAGTTAAAAATACTTCGACTTTCATCAGCGACCAAAAGCAATCGAGCATATACACGATGGGTTTGTGTTGTGGGGCAAAAAGTGTAAAAGAAGCAAATAGTTTAACGGGACCGAGAGATGGAAGTGTAACGTGTGGAAAGTCCCGAAACATATATTCGTTTGAGCTTCAAAATGTCGGGATAAGTCCAATGGTAAAAGATATGACCATCTGGTTTATTTTACAGCTAGCGTTTTGATCATATGGCACATAATTTAACAAATCTAAATCGCAAGCTTTTTTCTCTAGGCGCTGTACAAATGTTATAGGGCTTTGCAATTTATCTAATGTTTAATTTTTTTATACTCATCTAGTTGAATATGGACACACATCTTAATTGAAAGTGCACGCGCATTGTGCGATTGTACATGTGTCGGGTTACTTTATTAACTGGTGCTTTAAAAATAATTGAAATGGATGTTTGTTGCTGAACTTTCAAGGTATCTGCCTGTCATGCTCTGCTTTCATAACTTAACGATGATTCCGCTGCACGTATCAACATTTCACTGACAACTCACCACAAGGACACAGCAGATACATCTAATCGTCAAGTGTTTGAGGAGAAAATAGATTTTACGCATCTTCATTCCAGTAACTTGCAAACAAAAGCTTATGTGTGGATGTTTGGTGATAACGTTGCCAGATATTGATGAGTGCAAGCGCGATAACGGCGGGTGTCCCCATCAATGCGCTAACTTCATTGGAGGCTTCGCTTGCAAGTGTCAGCACGGTTACCATCTACCGGAGGGCTCACGGTCTTGCGTGGGTAAGTTGCGCGATGAAATAATGAACAGGTAGTGTTTAAATTTAACTTGGTTGTCCTTTTGCTTTGATTGCACCGGAACGTGGTACAAAGTTGTACAGG
>JGI24159J19872_10005198_pt1 | contig 16784 bp, 12 predicted proteins | sample Ectturendosymbi4_FD_19872 | JGI IMG/M metagenome (IMG submission 19872) | reverse complement strand
ATCAAAAGACTCGGATTGTAGCCTAGTTTCCAGTAAAAACTTCAGCGAAATACTACCACCTAACGGTTGGCGCCCAGGGCCAGGAAAAGTGGGCCAAGGTGACCTAAAAGTCATCCACTTATGACGTCACTCACAAAAAACCCGCAACCCCCAAGCAAAAAATTTTTTTTCGAGTGCAGACTAGAAGACTTGCCACGTCTTTTGAGACTTTTACCGGGTCTGTAGAGCATACCAGACCAGGGAAATTCCCACGCAAAGCCACATGCGTTTAGGCGTTGTTTTTTTTGAAAATCCCTGAATCCTAGCAGACGCCAAAGCGTTAAGAAAAGCTTACCACAGATCCTAATGAACTATAGACATCACCGCGAAGACCACTCTGCTATTACATGTTCAACCTGCTATTGTCTGTTCAACTTTCTATTATATAAAGAAAGTCTGTACCTGCTGCTTTCTATTTGTGGTGACTAAACCTAACCATACACTGAATCACATGGGTAAAAGGTCACCTTAAGTATAAAAGGTCCTTCACCTACCATGCACAGGCACAACATTGCATGAGAACAGGGGTCATTGCGTCATTGTCAGAAGAACAGCTAAGGAGTTAGGATTTAACCCTAACCCTAATCTTAAACCCCAAACCTAACCCTAACCCTAAAATCCTAACTCATTATGAGTCCGCAGACAAAATGACTCTCTATATTACAATACTATGCTGAGGTTTTTGGTTTGGATGTTATGGTGTTACAGCAGTGGTTTAAGATTTTGCTACAACAGAACCCTCCACAAATGTTAGCGTTGCTCATGGAACCTTATGCAATGATCCAAGTTTCTATTATTGCTACAACTGCATAGAACTGTGACTGCAAATGTCTTCCTAAGCAATTTTGGTCTTTTTCAGCAGAACCTTGGCAGCTACTCGCTAAACTCATGGCCTCCTGGAAATTTACTGACACCCCCCGTTAAGAACCACTGGTTTAGGGCTTTAGGCTTTATGTTTAGGGTTTTAGAGTGACATAGGTTATTCAGTATTCTGTGGTCAATTGATCAATACTAGTATAGCTCCCAATTCTCAAATTGTTATGTCTCAATGACCGTATCTGGTTTCGCTTTCAAAGGACTGAAAAAACATATCTGGTTTTGTGCCATGTATAAAGATGAACCGGACGTGTGGCCTAGTGGTTAGAGCGCTCGCTTCATGTCTGGTAGGTCGTTGTTCGTGTGGTTCGAATCTCGGCTGGGTCATGCCAAGACCTTAAAAATTGGAACTTGCTTCAGTCTGGCCAAGCACTCGGTATAATGACTGTAGCAAGGAAATTCTCCAATGCGGATGCAATCTTCGGAGTCCGGTCGTGTTGCCTACTGCCTTCCCATCGGAATAACCTCATCGAAGACCAAATGTGTGCGGTTGAGAAATGGTCGATCTCTTCAACACCCTAAACAAATCTCTGCCCAGGCGATTGTCGATGCCACTGGAAGGACAATTCTTGTGTTGTGCATTGACTGTGCTCGCAATTGTGTTGTATAAGAACTTTCCGCAAAATGTTCTCGTGTCTTCGTCGTTCTGCTCGCCGCGAAAGCGACGGCATGGGCCATGTATAAAGATGAGTTCAAGACACTGGCAACGGTGTATATTTCCGCTATGCAAGAGGTTGTCCATTTAGCAGTCACCATGGTTGCTTCATGGCTTTGCTAATAGAGATACCACTTTGATGTTATAAGATCAGTTTATATGTTTTCACAATCTTTGTCTGGGAGCACTTTTGATGTACTTGAGGTTTAGATTTATGGTTTAGGAGTAGGGTTAGCGCTTAGGGATATAAAAAAATATTCATCAGTTCATTCTTTTGTTCTGAAAAACAACTGGCATATATAAGAATTGGTCAGATATTTCACAGAGTTCAACAATTTCGCTTGATACAGTTTTTTTAGTCCTTCCTTTAGGCAAACAGCAGATACAATCATTTAAACACTGCCTTTTGCAGAGGTCAGCAATTTCACTTTCAAAATAAAAACTGGACATGGTTGTTTAGACACTGCCTTATCAAATTTAGTTGAATTGAGTTAAATTTATTGCTTTTCAACTAAAAGTTTACATTTCTACAATTACCAAGTTTAAGGTCATCAAAGCCATGAAATTCTGAGCCTTAACCACAAGTAATGTTCAATTATGCCTCATGACAGTGAATCATGATCAGCGGTGTAACTGTTCAGCTCGACTTACACTAGGCCATATATAGTCAGCTCCTTAAATTAACAGTTGACCTTGCATAGCCCTAGTCAGCAACCAAGCCACTGACAAAAAGATTTGTCAATCATGAAGAAAAGTTTCACAATGACATTATTTTTGAAGTCATTACTAAATAAAAACCCCCATGACAGGAAAGAAGGATAATTAAAAAAAATTATTGGAATAAAATAAACATGGAAAATTATTGTAGTACAATGCACGGCTGTGGAGTCAGAAGTCCCATCAACCGACTCTGACTCTAGGCAATTTCGATTATCTGACTCTAACTCTGACCTTCAGCTGTATTAGTTACTTTAAGTGACAATTCTTTCTAGATGAGTTCATAAACCCCACTTGCACTTTTCAAGAATAGAGAAACTTGTTTCAAATCGATGTAAATGCATGTTCATCTCTCACTGTGGCAAAATATGATCAAGCATGAGGTGGTCTTTTAATTTTACAGGAAAAAATACTCATCTAAAATAGCCACAATTGAAATTATTAGAGAACATTGATAATTGATTAAAGCAGATGCCCTGTAAACGATATCAGTAAACAAGCAAAATTAAAAAATGCATGCATCCTACTGGTGTGCATATGCACATATTGCACAACGTGGTTGAAAAACATGCTCAAGAATACCATCTCAAATGACTTCATTGACACAACTTTTTTATGGTCGAACGCTGTCAAGTGCCAAGCTTCAGCTCTGCTGAACGCACATGTGCTACAATCTTTTNAACATGTTACAAGTAAGCTCTTACACAAGGCAAAATCTACAAACTACCAACAAAAAAAAAACTAAAACAAATTAGTTTAGTTTTTAGCTTGGCCACTTGGGAGCATTTACTTTTCTCTTTTCATCTAAACGTTTCATAGTTCCCTGTCTTCAGTTAGGCACAGCAAACTTGCACGGTTTAAGAATCAGTCAACATAGATTTTTTAACGCAAGAAGTTGCGATAGAATGACAGAACTCAACATGAATTACCGTTACGAAAATCACTACAGTTTAACTTCAAAGCGACTGCAATTGGAATTGTACAACAAAATCACCTAAACTCATTTCTACGTTTTAAGGAATATTTGTTTGTTTTAAGAAACTCATTTGCACGTTTAAGGTTTCAAAACCCTAGGTCCCATGTGCACCACTTTTTCTGCATTTTTGGAAAAGTTTGCAACGCCATGAATTGCCAGCTGTTTGAACTGTTCGAACCCTCTACAGATGCAACAAGTCTTCGACTGCAGATTAAAAAGAATTCTGGGGGTGATNTCACAATGAGAGCATGTGTTTGGCAAGTTTATCGAGCCCTGGGGACTAACCCATTTAGCCATTTTTTTGGCTGAAGATTTTTTTGGAAACTAGGCTGTGATCCACGTCTTTTAGAGCCCTTGATTGACTTGCTAGCATATCTGGAGCCAAATTAGGGCTCAAAAACACAGCTTTTGACAAAAATCAAAAAGTTTCACAAAACGTAACATTAGCTATTTGAGGCTAAACTTTGGCCTGCCACAACTCAGCAGTAGATTGAGCTAGAGAGTTATTCAAACCCTGCAAGGACTCATGAAGTTTTGCATTTTAGAATGAAAAAAAAATGTTTAGTACTTGCAGTTTTTGGTTGATGACGTCATGAGTATGTTTTACCTTTCTTTTGATGACATCACCGCCGATCCAATGAGTCGATATTGTAGCTCAAGTTTTATTGGATTCGAGGCTATAACAAGAGTCTTTAGAGCCCTTGATCGACCTTCTAAGGTTTCTGGTTCAAAAGTTATGGCCAAAAAAATTCCAAATATTTTGGGAATTTCCCAGGGTTTTAAGGGATTCCCTTAATGAATATTCGACAAATTTGCCACAACTTTTCAACCAGAAAGGCTACAAGGTCAATCAAACCCTTAAATTACTTGTATTATAGCCTAGAATCCAACAGAACTTTCGGCCACAAAATCGGCTCGATTGTTGAACTCACACAGGATGTTGACATCATCCAATGTTTTGACAAACTTGTCAAAACATCCTGTGGTTATGAAAACATCAACGGAAAACCTGACAACCCACACTTAAATTTTTTTTTAAATTCTAAACTACAAGACTTTCCTCTTCTACAGAGGGTTTGAACAGCTCTCTAGCTTAATCTGCTGCTGAGTGAAGGCCATATATAAAACGGGTGCAATGTACCCAGGACAGCGTTTGTAAGAGTGCAATTTTCTACCAATCTTTGCTTTTTCATCCATAATTTTGGCTCCAGATATGCTAGGAATTAAATCAAGGACTTTAAAAATGCAGATCACAATCTAGGTTCCAAAAAAAACTTGAGCCAGAAAATGGCTCATTGGGTTGGTGCCCAGGGTCAGGCCAAGTTGGCCAAAAAGTCACAAAAACATCCCCATTGTCGTGACATCACCCCCAGAAAACCCCAAACACAAAATGAAATAAATTTTTTTAACCTGCACTAAGGACTTGCTGAATCCATAGAGGGTTTGAACAGCTCTCTAGCTCAATCTGCTGAGTCATAGCGTTGCAAACTATTTAAAAAATGTAAAAAAGTGGTGCACACGGGACTAAGAAGGTTAAGGAAGTTCACTACTGTACGTAAAAAAACAAGTGAAGCAACTGTGTTGTCTTCAATTAACACCTTGAGAGGCGGCGTACGATATATTTGTACCTAGAAATCGGCCTAAAACCAGCAGTTTTCGATTGCCTTACCAATGCCATAGCTCCGCCGATTACACTAGAGAGCTGTTGAAATCCTTGCAAGATTCCACAAGTCTTCTAGTCTGCAATGAAAAAAAATTTTTTGGTTGGGGGGATCGGATTTTTTGTTAGTGACGTAATAAGTCAAGTACTTTTTTGGCCATTTTGGCTCATGTTACCTGGCTTAGGGCTCAATTGCTAGGCCAAAGTATTTCACTGAAGTTTTCATTGGAAACTAGGCTTGAGTCCAAGTCTTTTGAGACTTTGTTCAACTGTTTAGCGTTTCTGGTTCAAAAGTTATGATATAAAATAAACAAAATAACTAATTATCTAATTATGGAATTAATCAAATATTTTGTTTACTTTAGATCATAACTTTAACCTGAAACCCCAGCAGGTAATATAAAGTATGAAAAGACTCAGATTTTAGCCTAGTTTCCAATAAAAACTTTAGCGAATTACTTCCATCTAACAGTTTGGGCCCATGGCCAGATGAAGTGGGCCAAGGTGGCCTAAAAGTCCTTCACTTATGACGTTACTCACAAAAAATCTGCAACCCTCAACCAAAAATTTTTTTTTCATTGCAAACTACAAGACTTGCTGAGTCTTTTCAGTCTTTGAACAGGTCCCTACCCCTTTCAGCGCCAGAGGTACACTCGCGCAAATCCACATGTGATCCGGCTGTTTTGGTGTGAAATGCTCGAAACAGGTCGAACGTGAAAGTGTTAACTGGAGCACAGCGTTGCAAAGCAGTAGGAAAATATGACCAGAAATTAAAGATCAGGATTATCGTTCGCGGACAGACAGATACCATGATTCGCCCATGCTGTGCGATAAAGACCACGGCAACCTGGCAAAGTAGCGAAATTCGAGTGTCTGTTCTAGAGGGGATTGACTTCACACTGTGTTTTTATTTTGAGTTGCCACTTACTTGTTTTTATCAAATCAGACTGTGAAGAGAAGAGTGTGGACAAGTCAATCAACGCCAGCACGTGTTTGCGGGGTAAAGTCTTTGTGCAAAAATATTTAAATCAAGTGTTTAAATCAAATGGATGTGAATAAGTGTTGGCAGTCGCGACTACAGCACTCAGGATCAGTCTGAGTTTTCGACTATGGTTTATATTGTAGAACGCGAGATTGCTCGCTTGGCATATTCGTGCCANCACCCACTTCACTGGTTAAGGTTGTTAACTCAGACTCTTTCCATTGGGCCTTGTCAGTGTTCATATATTTTCGTTTCGTGTTGACCTTCCACGTTCATTTTGCAGGTGACCTGAATCAAAAAATATTGTTTGTAGCAACAGTTCTCTCAAATACATTCACTCGCACTTTACTCGAGCTCATCCCTATGTATTTTTTCAAATTTGATTCATATCAGATTGAATGTTTTTCTGAAGCAATGGGTTTGCATAGAACATTTGAATTCCAATCCAATGAACAGTCCCCATTTGAGAATAATTTCAAACAAATGGCAATTGTCTAGTAACTCGGGCTAATGTGAGTGAGTCTAGTATGCAGAAGATTAACTGGCATTATCATGGCTCTGTGACGTGTGTTACACAACAATGGATGAGTTCCCATGAGAACTTCTCACTGATTGTTGCATAACCACTGCCACAGAGCAATGATGGTGCCAACCAGAATGAGAGTAAATGGAAATTTCAGTGATGCAAACCTGGAACAGTTGCATTTACTCAGAAAAAGTTGCGTGATGAGCCCAAGTGATGCTACTGACCTGGAATCGCCCCTGAGTGCAGGTGTGCAAGCTGCAGCCTTTCTGAATAGCCATGATCATCTCTTGTAGAAACGATAAGCTGCTAATTGCCAAGTGTGATGCTTACGTATGTTCGTGGCACAAACAGCGAGCAAAAGGTCAGCTAGAGTCGGAGAAATTAAAATTTTCTGCAACTCTGACCCCTCAGATTGAAAATCCTTCCGAATCCTTCCGGTGTCGCATGTTCTTGTCACCCACATAACAGTAGCTTATTAGCCTATTATGCACTCTTTCATCACTGCGAAATATCGAAGGTAGGAAGACACAATCGCCACGTTGATTTGGGTAACGGCTCGAACAAGTTTGGGAACCACTTCTCTAAGCACATATTACCCCCACAAAAGCGACCGCAGTGGTTCGCTAGCTAGTGAACACAAACGCAAACATCCTGCAGGATACACTCAATCCTGTTCCCGTTCTGTTTGAACAACTCTCCTAGGCTGTAGTGCAGTCCTTTACCCGCACTCCCCAGCCTACCCTCCTCAGTTCCTTGTCACTACTGTTGTACTGCATTTCCTGCTGCCCAATTGAATGCCCATGTGGGCAACAGTGGTAAAATCCGAACGACGTTCTGTTCACAAATCACACCTAGACTGTCGAACTCAATACATTTCCGGTTACCGAAGTGTGAGAATGCAACTACTGTAGTGTAACCGACAGTAGTTGCCATCTCACACTTCGGTGACCGTCGTTCGGTCACCGAAGTTCCATTCTCACACTTCGGTAACCGTTTTCCGGATCCCGTAGTATGAAAATACCACCTGTGTAACCGTTTTCCGGTTCATGTAGTGTGAATATCACGCTTGCGGGAACCGTTTTCCGGTGAAATAGTCAATTCATTATTAAATATACAAGGCAAGCGAAGTGATGTCCACCTCCAGAACCTCACGGACATTGACTTCAGCCTAATTCCTAGGCCCACAATCATATAAAGCTGAACGATGGTGTCAGTGACATGACAACAGTCATATCTGTGAAATAAGTGGTAAGTTCGTACAGTATAAGTCGTGACTTATGGAACTCTACCTCAGAACTAAATACCTCTATTCCTTACGAGCAACCCTGATTGTAGAGAAAAAGGCACATAGGGAAATAAAGAAGTGTTTCCCCATAAAATTTTCTTCCCTACGTTTGGTGCCTACACCAAGCGTAGGGAAATAGGGAAAGCAATGCGAAGATTTCCCTACGTTCAGGTTCAGCACTAAATGTAGGGTAACAGGGAAAGCAAGTCGAAGACTTTCCCTCTGTCCAGGCTCAGCAATAAATGTATTGAAATAGGGAAAGCATGGCAAAGACTTTCCCTACGTTTCGTATCTACGCTAAATGTAGGGAAACAGGGAAAGCAAGGCAAAGATATCCCTACGTTCAGGATAAGCACTAAATGTAGGGAAATAGGGAAAGCAAGGCGAAGACTTTCCCTACGTTTAGAGACACCACTAAATGTAGGGAAATCAAGGTGAAGACTTTCCTTACGTTCAGGTTCAGCACTAAAAGTAGGGAAATAGGGAATGCAGGGCGAAGACTTTCCTTAGGTTCAGGCTCAGCACTAAATGTAGGGAAAGCATGGCGAACACTTTCCCTGCGTTCAGGTTCAGCACTAAATGTAGCGAAATAGAGAAACCAGGGCGAAGGCTTTCCCTACGTTGACAGCCAGCACTAAATGTAAGGAAATAGGGAAGACGTGGCGAAGACTTTCCCTACGTTCAGGTTCAGCACTAAATGTAAGGAAATAGGGAAAGAATGGCGAAGACTTTCCCTTCGTTTAGAGTCAGCACTAAATGTAGGGAAATAGGAAAAGCACGGCAAAGACTTTCCCTACGTTCAGGTTCAGCACTCAATGTAGGGAAATAGGGAATGCAGGGCAAAGACTTTCCCTCTGTTCAGGTTCAGCGCTAAATGTAGGGAAAGAGGGAAGGCAGGGCGAAGACTTTGTCTATGTTTACAGTCAGCACTAAATGTAGGGGAATGGGAAAGCAGGCCGAAGACTTCCCTACGTTTCGGATCTACACTAAATGTGGGTAAACAGGGAAAGCATGTCGAAGATTTGCCCTATGTTTCGGATCTTCATTAAATGCAGGGAAATAGGGAGGTCGGAGATAAAATTCCCTACATTTACGATCAGCACCACGTGTGGGTAAATAGGGAAAGCAAAGCGAAGATTTACCCTACGTTTCGGATCTATGCTAAATGCAGGGAAATAGGGAAAGCAAGGCGAAAACTTCGTTATGTTTAGAGTCAGCACTAATTGTAGTGAAATAGGGAAGGCAGGGCGAAGATTTTCGTTTTGTTTAGGTGCAGCACTAAGTGTAGGTAAATAGAGATAGCAGGGCGACGGTTATCCCTCCATTTAAGTTCAGCACTCTATGTAGGCAATTGTTGCAGTTAACTGCATCGCCTTGAACTACTGAAGCAAGCACTAGCAAGAGATGGCAATTAGGGGCATTAACTAACAGGAAAGCAACCAGCAGCAATAGAGCTTCCTCGACGAGTTCACTCTGCTACTACTGGGTTGCAATATCATTATATAGGGTTAAGTGAACTACGATAATTCGCTTGTGCTGACTATCACAGTGATTTGTAACTTATGGGCACCATCCAACGGTGACCATTTGTTTACATGTGGCGCCATCTACCTGCCGCCACTAAATTAGGTGGAAAAAGCGAACATTTTCCCTACGTTTTGGTTCAGCACTAAATGTACGGAAATAAGGGAAGCAAGGCGAAGATTTTCCTTTTGTTTAGGTCAGCACTAAATGTAGGTAAATAGGGAAAGCAAGGTGAAGAATTTATCTCAGTAAGGAAATAATGATAGCAAGGCGTATACAAAACTCTACGCCTCTCAAGTTGAAATATGAAGCACTATAAATAAGAAAACCCAGTGTTTTTTCAAGGTTTTCAAAAGGAAGGCGTCGTGGAGCTTTAGGGTGTCAACACTATTTTCACTTCTGTGTCCGATACTTTTAACTCACTTTCACAAAAACGCAAGTGTCCGTCCAAATATGCTTAATTACTTGAAATCGACATTCACTTGTGGCAAACAAACTAAAGACAATTTCATAAATATAAAGTTTCATTGTAGGCCTGCATACTCATTCATTCACTCATTTTCGTGTCTGCTTTATCTTTGGGGAAAGTCGCGGGAGGCAACAGCACTAGGAGGACCCAAAATACCTCACGATCAACAGTAATCTCAAATAGTTCTGCTAGCTCCACACCAAGAAGTGACCAAGCAAGGTCGAAGATGTAGTCACGCCACCTGGTCCTTGGACAACCTTTGAGCCGCTTTCCCGTGGGTGTGGACTGCAGCCAGAAGGACTTTCTTCGCCACTGTTTCACGGGACATTCTGGACAAATGGCCGAACTAACATAGCTGTGATCTCTCGATTCGGAGATGTGGCTTTGGTGTCCCAGGCTTCATCGATTTCATACCTGTGCTCTTTGTCGCGAAGTGCCACACCGAGAACTCTTCGCAAATATCCCATCTCTGCTTTCTGTTCGTTTGACAGTATTCTTTCAGTCGTCACCTAAGATTCATGACATGACCACAGGTGAGGATCCCAAAAAAAAAACGATTTAAAGACTGAAAGCTTTGCCATCTTTGCAAACTCCCGTTTCGCAAGCATGGAGCAAAAAAGCTCACGCAAAACTGCGTTTGCTTTCCCAATCTGTGTATTAATCTCTCTGTTCCTACTTCCCTCACTCGTGAATACCACCCCAAGGTACTTGGGAGTCTCCACCTGCTGCAGTATATATCCGCTCACTTGCAGCATACACTGTCTTGGGCGTCTTGAGAGGCACAATACCTCGATCTTTTTAGCGCTGATTTTTGTTCCTGCTTGGTCGCACGCAGTATAAAACCGATCAAATGCGTGCTGAAGACCCTGTTGAGAAGATCCATGCATGCAGTACCAATTCGTCCGCAAAAAGCAAAGCAAACTGTTCATCCTGCAGTTTCCAACAGTGACACCCTCGCCGTTGTGTCTGAGACTGCCTATCAAATTCATATAGACCAGGGCTCTCCAAATTTTTGGGAGAGAACGACATAAGTTACTGAAAAACAGTTTATGGGCCGGACATCTTGCGTAATGTGATTTTTTCGGGATATGTTATGAACACATTTTTTGTACATATATTATTTTTTCATTATCAGCAAAATGTGTTTTGCAGCCTGGTGAAATGGCTTCACATGTCGGATTTGGACTGCGGGCTGTACTTTGGAGAACCTTGATATAAACTGTGAAAAGGAGTGGTGACAGCACACACCACTGTCGTAGTCCAACACCAACAATGAATGGTTGTGATTTCACTCTGTCGACACAGACACAATCTTCTGAGCAGAAATACAGTAACTTGACGGCCAGCAAGAGGCACCCGTCAACACCGTACTCCTGCAACATCCCCCAAAGCATTTCACAAGAAACCCAACCATATACTTTTCTGAGATCGACAAAACATGTGTATGAATCCTTGGCAAGCTCCCAGGATTTAACGAAAATTTGCTGGAAAATGGAAAGTTGTTCTGTAATGCTACGGGCGCGACGAAAACCGCACTTTGTGTCCTCCAGATATCCTTCAATTTTTCGCCTTGTGTTTTTTTCAACAAACTTGGCAGGCACTCTTCCTGGGAAGCTGAGCAAAGAGATTCCCCGGTAGTTGGTGCATTCACTCAGTACCGTCGCCACGGGGGGGATTTTGGGGGGATTAGTCCCCCCAAACAAAGCTCCAAGCCCCCCAAATTGAAACATGAAACACTATAAATCAGTTGAGATTTTGTCAATATTTAGAGTGTCAAGTCCCCCGCACAAACCCAAAGACCCCCCACAAAAACGCAAAGTCCCGCAATTGAAAACTTTCTGGTGACGGTTCTGCACTCACTCCTGTATCCCTTGTTGTGTATGGGGATGATCGATTTGCCAATCTTTCGGTGTCCTTCCAAAACGCCATGTCAATTGACACAAGTGGGGAGGAACAGCGTTCACACGCGTTTTTCATGTTTTGCTTTAAAATGAGTTTGAAGCTATTTAAAAATGGATAGTAGTTTGGGTGCGTTCCCACACCTTTTCGTTACCACTACATTCTTGCTTGACACACACGAACCAGCCAAACCATCTGGTGTTCTAAGTTCTAATTCACTATCAAACTTTTCGCAATTAGGTTCAAGCTCGGATTTAGCAGCGGCATAAGAGAGCTTCTTGATGCACAGTTCTACGGAATCTTTCATCTGTGCAAAGTTAAAGCATCCTGCTGTTGAGTTCGTTGTTTCTCCTCAACATGAAACGTCTTGTGACCCTGAAACAACAACGAAAGAAAACCGATGGATTCGCGACGATTCGAATGAAGCAGAACACTAAACAACGACTAAGACATTGACTTTTTGGAATATTGTTATGAGTGTCTATTTGATTTATTGCAGAAATTGTACTTACGCATTTACTGTACAATAATGTTAGGAGAGAGTAACCAAAACCCTTATAACATAACACTACCAAAACGTAGTCCAAACCATAATAAAAACGGTAATCGAAATTACTAACGATTTCGATTGGCTTTCATTCCTAGAAAATTGACGTCACGCACGCTCGATTGCGCAAGAGTCACGTGCTCAAAAACGTGATCACGAGACGGAACCAACCAATGAAAATACACGATAAAATTGATATATACCTGTGTCGCTGCTCAGTTCAATCGAGCAGTGGGCTTACCAAGCTTTTCCCTTAAACTGGAACAAACCAAATTGACGGATAGATAGTTGGCGAACTTGTGGGGTCTGGTAAATTCGTGAACCAGAATACACTTGTAGCTAGCTATTATTCCAGAAGGATTAGACTAACGGATTCACTGAAGTTCTAACCAATTCTTAAGCAGGTCAAAGCGCAACTGCTCAACAACATGGGTTACTCTCTCTCACCCTCTATGATATTATAGAACTGCGCATTAAACTTTGATTACTTGTAACAAAGCTTATATAGGATAAAGCATATTGTAAACCCCTGTTGTGATAGACAATCGCAGTGCTTAAAATTATACTAATAAACCATTAGTGAATACAATCTTGTTGTGATAAACTGAGCGGTGTCGAGCTAGACCGGCGAGTCCAGGTTTCTTAATTGTCAACTTGGGCGTGCTATGGACATTCCTACGGACCAGTGCTCTTGCGGAATTGTCCTAAATGTGTAGTGGTTCGCTTCTTTTAGAAGTGGACTGCCACACTGCCTGAAAAACTTTGCTCGGTTCTGTCAGGTGAGGTGGCAAGGTTGACAAAAGGAAAGCAACATGTCGAAATTTTTTTTTATAAGTCGCAGTAAAACAATGCACATTCCATCATTTTTATTTTCTGACAGCTGCTTCAGTGCGGCCCAAATACCCAACACTCACTTCTAGCTCTCACTCTTGCCTCACTGGACAACCGCCTTGTTTTACATGCACGCTGTAACTTCCGGCTTTTTGTCTTCATTGAAGTCTGATGCACCGCCAGGCGAGCCAATCGCAACGGTGAAACAGTAAAACACTTTCTTAATTGCATTACAGTGGTTTCGCAGTTTCGTACACCATACTGTACAAATCTGCAGCAGGAAAGTAACAGGCCGAAGCGAAGAGGTGCATATGACATTGCACAGATACCATACTAACAATTGGTATCTGCGCCAGAAAATGTTGTCGGCCAGTGACATTGTAGCCGTCTGTTGCAGTAGCCAGTTGCACGAAAACATGTTTTCTTCAAATCGTTTTACTTCATGGCGGGGTAAAATCATATCTTGGCCTTCAGAATTAAGGGTGTCATTGCAAAATTTTAGGGTGTCATTTTGACACCCTAAAACGGCTGAAAAAAACACTGAATAAGCCTATAGTTTTTGTTAAATTTTAGATTGCCAAGCTTTCCTGTGCAAACGTGAAGCCCTATTGAAAGTTTTATAGAGACGGTTGTAGTTCAGCCCTGAATGCAATGAAATAGGGATGGGAAGACGAAAATTTTTGCTGTGTTTCGATTCGGCGTTAATTTTTGGGAAAGAAGCGAATAGCTTTCCTTTACATTAGGCAAGCCAAGAAAAACAAGCCAAGAACGTTCTTTGTGTTAAGGCTGAACAGTTACCACGAAGTGTAAGATAAAGGGAAAGGAAGATGCAAGACATGTACAAGTAACAACATATTCGTTGAAGTTATTAGGCTAAATAAGTGAGATTTCACATTGTAATATCTTTAACTTTCAACATCCCGATAGCAAGCGTTTGTTTCCACAGATGTATTTCCTGGAAGATATTTAATTTGAAAATTCAACACAGTAAAAGATGTTTTTTAATATTGATTTCAAATGTGTTTGTTGAACTGTTGTACAATTTTGAAAACAACAGCGATGTTTCAGCCAACTTAGCCTGCAGTAGGTTTTCATCAGTGCGAATGGCAACAGGAACAGAAAAGCAATAGATGTCACCGAAAGCCCGTGGTTGCATGACGTAATGATAACGACAGTGAAAAAGCAATGTAGATAGTGCGTTGTGAAGTGAAAGAGGTAAGAGCGATAAAAATGAACTGTACACTCTACTGAAAACAAAGTAAAACCATGCAATCTACTATTCAACCAAGTATGGCCAAACGCTATTTTGTTTACTTGGAAAAATATCTGAGAATTTTTAATATATTACCTTGGGTGAGGAATTGATGTGAAACAATTCGGTAAACTATTTTTTTAATCATTACTGAACGCAACAACGAGATTGCTCACATATTGCGCTGTGTCCCAACTCCAATGCATATTGAGCAAGTGGACTTGTGTGCTTATAACTTCAAAGATACCAGTGCAACACCAGTCATGCACCCCAGAGGATATGCTTGCAATGTAGCAATATACAGAATTCTTGCAATTGGGTCACATGAATAAAAATGTCATATGTCATAACAGTCTGCGCCACCATTGAAAACCTGATGCTTTTTAGTTTTTATAAAATCTTTCTTGGGAGGAGTTGCAGCACCCCCACGAATCACAGTCACAAGCCGCCACTGATTTTAGCTTAAGCAAATTACTGATAGATGTTTATGCAAAATCAAAATGTGCTCATTCTGTTTAAAAAAAATGGTTCCCAATATGCACTGAACCATCGCATATTGTCTTTGCAGTATACTAAAATATCAATATGATTATGCTCAATTATATGAAATACGTTGCATGTGACTTGAAGTGCTCCACGATCCTAAACAAATTTGATGCTTCCACTGACTAATCTACAATCTCTTCCTGTCTTTGATGCAGAACCCACATGGACATAAGATCACAAGCAACAAATGGATGGTACTTGGAACATGCCCAACCATCAAAACAAGATGACAGTAGCTGTGGAGTATATGTTTTAATGGAAAATACATTAGCTTGTTGTGATACTACATTTCTTAGTCGGGATTTGGTGCAAGAATTAAACTGTGCATTGCATGTTGCAATGTTTGCATGAGATGAACTGTAAATGAGAACTGTGCAGAGTCTGAACTTTTTCAAATGTAATCAGGCTGCAATTAGTCCACGCACACCTCAGCATGGACATTTGGCCACGACCAAAATGCTGTAATGAACAAGCTTTCTCCAAGCAGTGTCCCATAGTTTCCTGTTTTTTTTGTTTTTTAAAAAATATCTTTACATCTTGTGTTTTATTTAGTGTGTTCAATATTTACTGAGGTAGTGCTCTGTTGGTCAAAGTCTTTGTTATTTTGTGCAGAGAAGTCAACAAGCTTGTCAGTGTTTACTGTTTTCATAAGCAAACTCACATCATGGTGCTTTTGCATAGAATTCAAAAGCAATTGTAGAACATCGCACTGGTTACACAGCTGCCCATGTGGAATTCATTCGTAAGTGGGTGCTTCATTCCATTACGAAGGCTTCTAAAGTGAATAACAGTGAAGTTTCTGACCTAGATCATTGCTGCAACAAGGGTGGCATTAACTGGGTGCAATGTAGCACCTGCACAAGATGGCTACACACAAAGTGTGCAGGATTGAGCCGACAAGCTGCAGTACAGTGCGAAAAGTACACATGCTTTCTTGCAAATAGTGGTTTCTTCAGCATTAAATTGCAAGGGGTTAATATACATGAATGCATAAACCAAGGAATAACCGCTACTAGCACAAACTTGATGCCCAACGCACAACGCTCTCTTTCTGGCATGAACAATGCCCTACGTGCATGCATTTTCTTCAATCCTGTGTATGCCAGTCGTTATTGCGTATTTTTTATTGGCTCTCTTGCCTTCACTTGCTATTGCAGTAATATTTACCTCTATGCTATTTTTTTNNTTNANGGTCGAACGCTGTGCTCATCTGCCACGTTCCTCGAATGTTCTTATCAGTACTGNATGTACTGCTGCTTGNTATCAAGACCAGTTAGAAATTAATTTTTTGGTTNAGGGTCACGTGCCTATGCAAACATGACAAATAGATAGCATTGGCATTTGGAATATGTTTACCGCTGTATGTAGCCATTGTTTGTTGTACTCATGCAAAAATCTTTTATATGATGTGATCAATCGTACATTTTATATCGTAGTACTGCCTACCTTTGATTGTCCAAGTGTTACAGCCTACACATTTCTGTAGTGTTGTCGATATTCCATACAGCTTATCTTGCATCTGGCGCTGTAGTAATCAGTTTTTGACCATATCTGTAGATGTGAAGTTTCTATGCTGTGGAAACTTGCGTGTCAATTCTCCCTATTTTGTCAATGATTGTTTACACCTTTGTCCCATTAAAAACTTTGTTATGCAAATGGACTTTGATAATGTTTTTACAAGACAAATTCCTGCTGTTGTTTGGTGTCACTTCACTTGTAAACAGGCCTGCAACCATCCTGAGACACCAGGGGGTGCGAAGAGTTTTCTGAGTAGGGCCCAATTTTTTAAAAGTATGTCCAACACATTTTCTAGTGGGGCAAAAATTTCCAGGGGGTTCTCAGTAGCGTAGCCAGCACAAAAATTGGAGGGAGCAGGATTCCCACGCAGTATTGAAAGTATTGCATTTCAAAATTGGTTTTCAAGACCTTGAAAAAGTATTGAATTTTGCCAAAATGTACATTAGGTATTGAAAAAGTATGGAAATTCTAAATGGAAAAGA
>JGI24159J19872_10005196_pt1 | contig 16785 bp, 8 predicted proteins | sample Ectturendosymbi4_FD_19872 | JGI IMG/M metagenome (IMG submission 19872) | reverse complement strand
CACTGATTAGGTACTTAGCTACCAGGTGTAAATTCCTCCCCTGAACTCATGAAATTCCTCCCTGGGGAGGAATTCCTCCCCGGTTGGGAACCACTGCTCTAGCTCAACCCATTCGGAAGGTATGGTCGCTCAAATGTTTGTCGGCCGCTATAGTGGCAGGCAGTTGGCCCTCAGCGTCAGCAATGAGCCCAAACCTATGTACTATACGCTGTACCTGACCAAGCAAACATTTACTTGCAGGAATCGAGTGCGGAAATCCTCTTTTCTCAATCAGACAAATGCAAGGTTGGATTGCCAACCCTCAGTCGCAACCATATTACGTAGGCAATCGAGCAATTTTCCGCTGCTTGCCTTCTCACCGCTTACTGGGGCCACAAAACAGGACATGTCTGAGCGACGGGAGATGGAATGGGAAAAACACGGTCTGTGACATGAGAGGTATAAAATATGCTAAGTGACAGTATCGACATCAATCGTATGGGTTAACTCCACTAAGATTGCCCTTCGTCAGAGCTCTTAAGTCCTCACAAACTGGTGCCATATCAGCTAAAAATATTCATGGGAATATATTTGAAAATCGTTTCAGCAAAACGCTTATCAATTACTTGGCTCTCATTGGAATATTGTTTCGCAAAAGCCGTTTGTATTGGTTTGTGTTTCATGGGTGCACAACGTAGCCATACGAGCGTTGAGTAGAGAAGGAATTTGCCTTCCTACAACTGATGAGATGAAAAATTAGGCTACAATTGCTAAAAACTGGGCAAATATAGGTAAACATTAGTGAAATGCGAAAGCAGCTAAATGTGCTTGAAAAGTGTATTACCAGGAAATCGATTTAACATCAATTACGCATCTTCAATCCTGTATATTGCAAGCAAAAGCTTACGTATTTTGGGGTCTGTTGAGGTTATTTCTGAACAGAGGATTAATTTCCCACGTATCACCTCATTCGTCTAACAATATTGAGTGAAAAGAACCGCAAAATGGACTAACTCTAAGTTAGGATACCGTGAATTGGTACCTCGTGACGCCCGAAACAAGTAAGAAAATACTAAGACATTGACACCGCAACCAAGTTACACAGACTGCTACTTGGTAGCAACTTGTGGACTCCGTTACTAAATTAAGTGGTGAGTTCATGATTTTATTAAAATATACAATCATCACAACGCAATACAATATTACATTAGGTTTATGCTACCCCGCGAATCGGGTAACAAAGGAAAGCCTAGATATGATTGCACTTTGTTCAGCAATAGTGTTGGTTTGAAGCATGAGATGAACAACCACAACTGAATGCCGTTCAGCTACCCATATTATGTTTGTGCTTGGAAGGTCAGATCAAATGTAGCACTTCCGACTTCTTTCTCATCTTTCACTCTCTCTCGCTGGATGAGCTTGCTTCTGCCCTCCAATGCCTAAAGCCAGGAAGATCTCGGGGATTGAATTCCATCTTCCCAGAGTTTATACTCCATGCCAGGTCGGCTCTGAAACAGGGTTGCGGGGTCGGAGCCGGAATCGTAAAGAATCGGAGTTTTTTTGGTGGAGACGGAATTGGATTCCTAACAACACTGGGAGTCGGAGTCGAATTTTTGTCCGACTCCGACTCCAGATTTCCAATTGGATAATTTTTTACATCACACTCCTAAATTGGGAATTCCTATTGAAATGGTACAATTCCTTTTGACACTTTTGTTGACACAGAGATTACTTGCTGTGCACCACAATTCCCATTGCTTCAGCCAAATTTCATTGCCTTGGCGTTAAGCAGTCGGAAATATTGGAAAGGTCGCAGTCGGGATTCGGAGTCGGAAATTTTAGAAAGACGGAGTCGGAAATTTTGGAAAGGGCGTAGTCGGAGTCGGGAGTCAGAATCGGATATTTTACCTCCAACTCCGCAATCCTGCTCTGAAATCTTGGTTTGGCGACTTTTTCACTTCCTGCACAAGCCAACTCAAAATTCCAAAGATTTAGAGAACAGCACTAATTGTTGCGATCCACTGGGGAACACAAGGAGGTACCGACCCATATCTCTGCTGTGTGTCCCTTTAAAATCCTCGAAAGACTCACCTACGCTCGTGCCAAACCAATCATCGACACATTGCTCCCACGGGAGCAGGCGGGATATCGACACAGGAGGTCGGCCATAGACCAGGTCACCCTGCTGACACAGGACATCGAGGATGTTGGTCGACCTCATAGCAGCCTACAACACTGTATGGCTCCGCAGCGTCACCTTCAAGCTGCCACGATTGCTGCCTGATAGACACATGGTCCACGTGATCATGGAAATGGTTGGCAATCGCGGCTTTACCCTCACCACCAGAAACGGCAAAAGCAGGAGGTCACGACGTCTCAAAGACGGCGTCCCACAGTGATCTGTCCTGGCGCTCATTCTCTTCAAAATCTACATCCTTTACTTGCCAACCCCCATCTCCAGAAAGTATGCATATGCTGACGATCTAGCAAACATGCATGCTGGTGGAGATTGGGAGGCAGTGGAAGGGGTACTGTGCAAGGACATGGCAACCGCAGGTTAACATGCCCAGACTTGGAAGCTAAAGCTCAGCACTACAAAGACGGTAGCCTTCCACCCTAACAAGTAAGCTAAACATGAGCTTTAAGTCAAATACAACAACAAAACCCTGCCCTTCTGCTCCGAGCCCAAATACCTCGGAGTAACGTTGGACAGGCCGGTCACAAATCGCCGACACCTTGAGTCACTTATGAAGCTGACATCACGCATCGCGCTCCTGAGGCGGCTTGCTGGCTCTAGTTGCGGTGTGGGGCAATAACTCTGCGAAGAGGCACACTAGCCCTGGTGCATCCAACCACAGAATACTTCGCTCCTGTTTGGTGCCGCAGTGCTCATACTCACCTTATTGACCCCGTCATCAACGATGCCTTGCGAATTTCGACTGGTTGCCTGCGTCATACACCAGCGGACAATCTTCTGATCCTCACAGACATCCAACCTGTTGAGCTTTGTCGCAAAGGAGCCACATTGTCTTTAGCACCTGGTGCCATGGAGCCTGGACACCTGCTCCACTCAGCGCTCATCCATCCATCGAGTGCAAATGCACGGCGTCTCAAATCGAGACACCCATTTGTACCCGCCACACAACAACTCATCAGTTCCTCTGACAACAACAACATCATATATGCGGCGCACTGGGTGGATCACCAATGTAATGCGAAGTGGACGGACAACCCCACAAGACTCCTCATTTATTTTCATCCCCGACACCGGCACCCACCCGGAGTTACCCTCGCAAGAAAAGCCTGGGTCTGGCTTATCTGCCTCCACACCAGTGTCAGGCGATTCCGCTCCTGCTTGTGCAAATCGAGTATGGCCTCTTTTGAGGCCTGTGAGTGTGGCGCAGAAGAACAAACAGTCGAACATGTTGTCCTCCAATGTCCAATCCATCGACCTCCTCATGGACTGCACGGCCTGACGGTTCTGGACGATAAGACAATCGCATGGCTGCTCAACACCTGTCTCGAGATCTAGTGCGGCCAAGTAGTGGTTAGAAGAACTGGCTCAAATGAAGAAGTAGCGTTAGTAATTATATATATCGATATGACGTATTGCAATTCATGCGTATTTTTCTGGCTTCAATTTCTTATGAGGCCAGCGTTGTAATGACTTTACGCCAAAGCTTTCACTTGTCTTCCGCATCATGCGATAACACAACTTGTATTCACAATGCAATCGACTTTAGCAAAAAGCATTATCACAACGATATACTCAAAAGATTTTTCAACTTGGTTCAGTAACAGCGTGCTTTGGCGTAGCCATAATATTTACAATTTAAACACAATTACATGTATACACTCATACATTTTACATTTTAACTATTTACTCAAACATTTTTTGATATATTTCACTTAAATACATGAGTCTCGTATGTTACGTCCAAGCAATTCCTCTGGTCGAGTTTCGCGCATTCCTCACGCGATGATTAGTGCAGCGCCTGCGAGACGAGGAAAACTGTCGGTCGCAGATCGCCACGTTGACTTTGCTGTTGAGTTGTGATGCCCCGTTGTCGCGCAGCCGAATTTCATTTTTGCCTGTTCAGTGCCTGCGTTTCAGTTCGAATTTGTTTGTGCCAGGAATTTACTCGTAACTGCTTGATCCTGGTACGGAAATTTTTCTAAAAGCTGGTCTTCCTTAAATTTGTGACTGGTTGCATATCGACTGGCCAAGCTTTATCGGCATTTATCTACGATCGTATCGCCGCAAGGGAATACAAGAGCTTACTCGGACTAGTCGCGAGTTGTCGGAGACAAGACGTTTTGAGTACCAGGCTTACATCGAACTTTATCTTAGTGGAAACCAGGATCTCCTCCTGGGTGCTACATCGCAATTATTTTTTCAGTGTCCATGTTGCGATGTAACATCATCCAAACACGGGCGAAATGATGAAAAACTAAAAAAGGAATTACCGAAAGAACGCGAACTGTAGTTTCAAATAGTTGCAAGTTTTAAACACACACTCAGACCATCACCGAAGCTAAACAGCGAAACCGAACGTCAATTGTCGAAAGGTTAATTTCAAGCAACCGCTTTGAGTGAGTCGTACCACTGTTGCAACCGCTTTGAGTGAGTCGTACCACTGTTGCAACCTCTCCGGTGGTGTTGCGTTGAATGTGTGATTCGCCACGAACGGGATGTGCGTGAAGAACAACACCACATATGTGTGGCGCGAATAAGCAATAAAAGAGTGATCGTGACGTGGAAGCTCTGCCGATACTAACGATGTCAACGATTGAACGTAACGACTAGCGTACGCGGAGAGTGATCTTGGCATGTGAACTCTATTGTTGCTTGCTGCCACAGTGCGAAGATTTGCGCACTTGCCGCTCGGGATTTCCGATCGCAACAGCACCAATGTTCGATCGTGCGTGGCCGGTATAACTAGGAACTTTTATAACTAGGAACGCGATTGGATTGTATGTTACGAAGCCCGTTTCATCTTTCAAGTGTATCTCTTGCGCAACCAGTTTTTTAAGTTTTCTTTTTCTCTGTCTTCAGTACATTTCCCACATTCCTTGAAAGCTGAGCCAGCAGGGATTTACTATCCAGATAAAAATTGGGAGAAATAAAATTGTAACCAACTTGTACAGTACAAGGGGGAACAAGTGAGATGACCTTAACACTCCGTTGATTATGGTACCAAATCCTGAAGGGTTCTGTCATGTCATGACTACTAAGTGACCTTGTGACCATGGGTGTCCGCAGAAAATTTAATGGACGTAGAAAAGAAAATTTCCAATGTTACGGCAACAGTTGCATGCAGCGTTTTCCTTGTAAGGAAACTTTACAGTGAACAAATGTTTTAGTGAGCATGGATTTTTTAAGACTGAGTTAGCGGAGTTCAAAATGAATACTTTGTGAATTTTCAGAAGACGTGTAAAATCTTATAAGGAAAATACGAAAAGTCTGCACATTAAATTCAAATAGTTTCTTGTTTTCGTACTTTTTCAATGATTTGGAATTTTGCAACTGCGCGAGATGAGATTTCCAGATTTTACTCCGCAATGGTCTGGTGGTACTGCGTATTTGCGCACCTTTGGAGGTAGCATTGGTTGCAAAAAATGCGTTTTGTTGACAGCAATGTTTCTTTTTCACTCATGCTTCTTTACACATAGTATAAACCAGGGGTGGGCAAACTTGTTCAACAGAAGAGTCGTTTGCAGAAAATCAAAAACCAGCGAGCAGCAAAACCAGTTTGTAGTGCCAATACAAATATGGTGAAGAACGCAAGTTTTACATTAATTTATGTACGCACAGTAATTGTCAGTATTAAGTTTTTGTTTGATTTTCTAGTCCATGTAAATCTCTGCACAGTACGTTGTCACAGCTGTGCGGATTAACTCTCCCAAGTGTTCATTTTTCAGGGTTTCATCTTACGAACTTCAATACTGAGAAAAACAATCACAGCTATATGTTGGGCTGCACACAAAAATCAGTTATACACTGGTATTTTAAATTCTGGGCATTTTCCTCCTTGAACCTGTCGCCCGAAATTAAGTGTAGAGTGGCATTGACTAAAGTTTTTTTTTGAGCCAGATTTTCTTGCATTTCGGTCAGTTTTATCTCTACAGTACTGTAGACAAGCATGGAGCAAACGGTTAGCCAACTGGACAGCCACCACCGATACATTAACATTGAATGGATTTGCAAGGAATGCAAAGCATGGTTTTGACTCTTGGAAATGGTCAAATCTGGCTTGGAACTTTTCCAGTAGTCTTAAAATTTATTTTAGTATTTTTTCACTTTATCGACTGCAATTGCCTCTTCGCAAAAAACATTCATTCTCATTCTGACATTGGGAAAATAAAGATTGCTTTCGACGATATGTGTCTTTGAAAAATTTAAATTTTTTTCTGGAGACTTACGTAGACTAACTTGCGATTTGATTCACTGTCGTTGCTGTGAAATCGCGCCGACTCCCTGGTGACCAGTGTTCCCTGTGAGGTACGCAACAGCGCAGAACCACCAGAACATTTGCGTAGTGGAATTTCATTCTTGCGCACTTGCAACATTCCAAATTTAATATCGTATATACATCGCATAGCCCTGTCGAAACGTTTCACTGGTTGGGTGTCTACATGGCTGTGAAATTGCATGCGCACTGAAACAAACATTTGCTCAATCGAAAATGTTCTTACAGGGACACTGCTGGTAACTGACTTCACGAACTTGTGTAAACACATTGATAAACGAAACAAACGCTAAATATGAGGCAACAACTCTCCATCAATTTGAGATATTGCTATTCATCTAGTCTAGAAGAGCCACACAAACTATGTCGGCGACCCACAATTCGCCTACCTACGTGGCTTACCGCTATCAGCAGTCACTGTCTCACTTCATTACCTGCCGAGATACCTCCGTTCAATAGTTACATGCGGTTAAACGCATACTACCGTGACTTCAAGTGCATCTTCGAAGATTTGTTACCATGTTATTGTTACGTAACAAAGGCCAATAGTAGAACAATTCGCTCGCGAGTTTCGCAACCTGCCTCTGCTGGTAAAGAATCGGATTTAGTGAACTGCAAGCTTATAACTGCATGTTACCGAAACTGTTAACCTGACTCTTGTGCAGTGCGAGTGTCATATCGGCAAATAAACTGTCATTGCAAGAATTAACCCAACTAATCGGAATTAAACTGCTGATTTCACGTTTTCCAGAAAAAATTCCTTCTTAGTCCCAATTTCCAAGGGGGAGACAAGGACGCCCATGCTTGTGACGCACACGCACACGAGTGAGGCTTTCTTTACTGCTTTGATGTGTATTCATGAAACAGTGAAACGGTCATATTCCTGTTTCCAGATGTGGTTACAGGAAGCACGAACGCTTGAACCAACAGGCATTTTTTGCAGAAAAAAGCGTTTACAAGCACTTGCAAACAGTGGTAACATAGGTGAACCTACAATGCCATTTGATCGATACTCAGGACCGAATTTCCCAGAAAAACTGTCGAGGATGTAGCCTAGGGCGGCAGATTTCCAGGGGCGACAAAATATTTTTCGAAAGTTTCGTTGAGTTATTTACTTAGTCATTTACAGCACCCATTCTCCAGTTTCCAATCTATAGTTACCATTTAGCAGCACTATTCTAGAGTTACCTTGCTATGACTACGACGTTAACACTTGGTTTACCAACATTTTTCTACCTCGCCGTTTTCCGAGGTGTCGAAGGAAAACAACACGAAGCATTTACAGCCGCGTAAAAGGCAAACAATACCGAATTTTCTAAATTTTAGAAATATCTATCCAAACTATTTATGTTTTCATGTTATTGGAGTTGACACAAACTGCATCGCATTGCAATATCTCAAATGATCGAACATACATATATGAATATGTCTGGCAGCTGATCAACCAGTTGAATATAGCCAGCGAGATTCTGTGAGACAGAAGCAGCTATTTGCATAACTTTAATGGAACAGTCTTTGCACAGTAATGTAAATCACAGAGATACCATCAACATCAAGCACATTGACAGAAATCTGGAAACAAACATGCAAACTTTTTATCCTATTTTGCAAACCTCAGTGCTTCAAACATGGGGGAATTCAGCAGTGCCGGATTAGATAGCACGGGGCCCGTAGCATTTCAAAAGCGCGGGCCCTAAGTTAAAAAGCACTTCAACACCTGCTGAAAGATGAAGTGTGTGGGCAAGGCATCCGTGCTACTAGTTACATTCTCTGCATGCTCTCCAGTTCGCATCGCCAAATGACAATCTGAGTGTATCGTGCTGACCGTCGGTGTTGCCAGATGCACTAGCGTACGGAGGGGGAGGGGGACACTGTGCCATGGCCCTCCCCCTCAGACCCTAAAAATAAACAAATGTATAAGCAGTATTCGGCATTGGCGTAACTAAGGGGGAAAGGGCTTCAATTTAAAACAAACTGACTTTGTTTCTGGTCACTGATATACGCACTACGCAAATTTTTTTGTGACTACTGCACGTTTCCTCTGCTTAATTTTCATTTTACGATTACATTCTTTCACTGAAAAAATTGCTTCACACGTGGCTGTTAATTAACTTAACACAGGTAACAATGAACACCAGACAAAGCTTCCGCCGGCGTGAGATTTGAGCCCACAAACTTCAGTAAGCGTCTTCGATAAGCGATACATGTTTAAAACTTACATCCAAGCACGCATATAGGTTTATTTCATGAGCTTCAGGAAACAAAAGTTCAGTTTCTGCCTCACCGGCTAATAAGTCTCGTAAAAGCATTGTACCAAAACTTGCTTCCAGAATGCACAAAAATGCATATTTTTAGGTGTAATTTTGCAAAATTTTTCCGGGGTCATCCCCCGGACCCCCCTAGAATGGTTGTGCTTTCGGCACTTCCCTTAAACTTGATTTGTGACGTCATACGATTGTGACGAAACTTGCACCCCCTCGGAAATTTTCTGCGTACGCCACTGGCCAGATGGTTGTGACCCAAATCTGCTAAATGGTGTCACAAAAAACTGCTAGATTCTGCTGAAAGTCTTGTCACAAATTTTGAAAGCAGTTAAATTTTTTTTTAAAATCTGTTATTTTTAAGATGATCAAAAGAAACCTGTAACGTTGTGCAATATATTAATTTTTCGTCTTGCACTCGCTCTCAATGAGCATGTGTTGAAGATGCCGATCTTCACCACCACACTTGTCGGCCTACAATTTTCTTTCAGTCAGCATTTTGAGCAATGTAACTGCAGGTGACCTCGTTTATTGTATGACACATAGTTCTTGACGATCTCTTTCAAATGGTTGCGTGTTTTGATACTGCAGAACAATGCTCAGCAATAAACAATCTGAGCATAGCTATAGCCCGACAACTTTCTAAGTCTGTTCTTTGTAACTTGAAACTTTGTGTTATATTAGGGGGCATGCAAAAAGCTGTTTAGTCTTATCTAAGTGCTTTGCTACCATTTATACCTTTCAAGCTCACAGTGGTTCGCTATGATTGCATTATCGCAAACTTTGCAAAAGGCTTTTCTTGAATCAGCTAGATAGGTAGTAGGCATTGAGTCAACTTATAAGTTCTGGCTTGCAACCATATATGTGGAAACTTTTGGCAGCTTTGGTCTACCAGAAGTTTTTTACCAGACATTGCTATACTTACTAGTGTAACTGAACCACTTGGAAATGTTGAGTCGTGGGATAAAACCATATTCTGCCAATGTTGTGTTTTGACCTAACACGCTCACTAATCACACAAGAAAATCATTTAAGCTTCGCGAAGCTACCTAATAACTTGTTATTATGATGCAAATATCTGCATGAAGCAGCTTCGTTGCATCATAATAAAAATTCCAAATAATTGGAGGCAGCTGGTTGTGCTTTTTCCTGGGGTTACCAAATTGAAAACGTCATAAAGGAGAGAAGTATATTTTTTGATGAAGGTGCAAAAGTTTTCATCTTGAAAAACTGTTGAAACAGGTTTTTGGTCAGGAATTTGTTACTTGCTAAACCTGCCAAACGGTTGGTAAAATCCTGCTAGAAAATGAGCTAACTGGTGGATAGGAAATTTTACAGCTAACAGGAAGAAAATCCTGCTAGATTTAGCAGCAAATCAGCTTAAATGGCAATAGTGCTGATCGCAATCTTAGACTTCTGTTACGCAACTGTACAAAAAGAATCAAACAAGAATTTCTGGACACAGACAGCCTTCAACTGAAAACCATTGGTTACTACTTAAACTTACGACAAATTTAGCAAAATACTGATTTCTTAGATTGAAAAATATCTTATATAATATGAAATAAGATTTGTTGCAGAAGACTATGGGGCCCCCAAAAACGCGGGACCCTTAGGGATGCTTCATTTGTTGCTATGGTTCTTTGGATCGTTCTGCTCCAGGCCCACAAAACTCAAATATTTCAGGATAACAGTGAATCTAACATGTGACATGTTTTCTGAAAATACTAGAATACCGCGAGTTTTATTGAAAAGGAAATGAAGCAGGTGAGTCCTCTGACATACTGGGAAGCAACAAATGACATTACTGCAGCTAACACATGCTCACGTCAAACAAATCAAAGTCATTCTTTCCTCTGTAAGCATCTTCGTTGGTGAATTTGACAACTGAATGGATAATTACTTCTGGCGTGAAGTGCTTCCATGCATTGCAAGTACTGTGGGCGGCTACCTATAGTTTTAGAGATTCGTGTAGGTACAGCGATGGTTGCAGTAAAACTGTTATCTCCCGAGGCTCTTCCTACCAATGATGATCTGTCATAAACAATAGAGCTTGCAGCCAAGACACCATGAGGTATTCTTGTACATGCATCAACTCCTTCATTACTGATGTCCTCTTGATCTGAAGTGCAGGGCAGCTGGTGTGGACTGAACAATAGCAGCTACGACTGCCTTTTCACTAGATTCATATTTTTGTTCCTCTCCATANATGTCATCATCAGTACACCAGTCAAGGGCCACATCAGCCACATCCTTCGCTGTCATTAGAATGTGCGACATGGCCGAAAAACAATCAAACAAGTTCAGCAATGAGAAACACCTTTACGGAATGCACTGTATAAACAACCACAACCTGAATCACTGTACAACAGTATCTCCAATATATGCAGCAAAACCTGACAAACAGCATTGAAGTTCAAACAAAACAGCGTGTTTGCTAGATTTTGCGAACATCTCAGTCGGCACATTGAACTATCGACGGCGTGAAAAAAATCACCACGAGAAACAAGCAATTAATTTTGGCTATCTCCAAGCATTTGGTGTCAAAAACGACAACTTGGTAAACTGCAGGGTGCATAAAGTGATCTCATGACTGTCACAAACATGGAAAAGGGGGCGGCGAAATTTCAATAGCCTATGGGCAGCCAACAATGGAAATCCGGCCCTGTCCATACCGCGTTCATTCTGTTAAAAGTAATTTGGTGGCAACCACGCTACACGCTACTGGAGGCTCTGTACAATTGCCTCTTTCCCAGCTAATCATCTCACCTCATGAAACAGTTGGAATCGACAGTGCCGTTGTAGTCAACAGTCCTACCAGTTTTTTATTAAACAACTTTACGGTGCAGGAATATTTCTGAAGTTCAAGAACCTAATTTAGTTAGACTATTTCGTTGGAATAACTAAACACTTATTGCAATTATTTTATGACAAAATTTCAGCAGTAGAGCCATAATTTTATACCCATTTTATGCGAGGTTTTTCCTTCCAAACCAATGTCACTAAACGCTCCGTAAGTTCTTTTTTCACTCGCTCTTTGTGTATGTTCAACACTGCAAGGTTGGACAAACGATCAGAACTCATTGTTCAGCGCAGCCACGTTTGCACTCGCCTCACTGTAGAGAAAATGTTCGACCTCCACTGTATTTGCAGGAAGCACAGAGAGTATTTCAAATAAAGAGTGAACATCAGGGTAACACTTGCAAGGGTTGAGTAATACCAGAATTGATTGTTGATTCGTTGAATTCAGTCCTCCTCTCCATAGTTAACCTTCATCTGAAAAATTAGCAAGTTCATCCAAGATTTTGGGACCACTGGTGTTGAAGTAAGGAGTGATAGAGCGTCTTGCACTCTTTGTCCCAAAATCGCACATAGTTCTTCCGACCGCCACGTGGGATATGTTGTTTAGCCGCAAATAATAGGCTCTCGCAAAATTCATGGTATGCTATCTCGATGTTTGTTGCGTCCGGAGGTGGAAATCTCTCAACGGATTCACCTGTAAGAAGGCAAAAGCGCTTTCAATCAGCCTTGCGAAAGTTTCAACGCTTCACCGATGGCTGTACGCAGGAATCTTGAGCCTCGCTGGCGTTATGAAAGAGGGACGTTGTTTTGACCACGGGAACATTTCTAGAACACGTCTGTCCGGCAGTCGGTTGTCCTAGCCGACACCCGCGATGGCCAGATCCGGGTTGTGGCCGACGTTCCATCAGTGAGAGGAGAAGCTGGCTACTCCCTTTAAGTTGTGCAGCAGCCCAAGGTTGTTGGCTGTTACCCAGGAAACCAGGCTACCACCGCCAGGAGATGCAGCACTATAACCCCAATTGACATGCTGCCAGTTCAAGTCGCCAACATAGAGACTGGTGTGCGGGAACGTCCGGATAGCCGTTGGTGTGAGTTGCGGGTGTGGAGGTTTGTAGACGTTAATGATATTATATCCTGCGACATCTACGCACAACCGCTCAGTCTCTCATTTTCTGGAGTCTGATCAATCAGTATCCATTTTAACTGCTCGTGGACAAATGTGGAAATGCTGTGCTTCCTGTACAGGACTGACACAGCTAGTGAGAAGTTGGGAATGACTAGCTTGTCCCCAGTGATGCTGTGGGTCTCCTGAAGGACAATGACGAGTGCCTTGTTTTTTAGGCTAGCTGCTAGATAACGATGACCTTGTTTGCAGTAAGCTCCTCGGTGTTTACCTGGAGTATGCTGGGTCTTTGGTCATCTTCTGCAGCAGGGATGCAGCCGCGCCTTGAAAAGGGTGTTTTCCTACCCAACTCGCCAGGCGCGTAGTCACGTTGGGCCATTCGGGGGGCAGTGCCCTTAAATTGTTTTTGTGCTCCCAAATTTTCTTTTGCCCAGAAATATTTGTTTCAAACATGCAAAACAAATCTTGCCACTAGAAATGTATTTTACCCCCAAACCTTAAAACCTTGCTACGGGACTGCAGCCTTCGTCGAACACTCCCAGCACGGTTAGTACTGCAATGGTAGCGTGACTCAAGTCAATAACTCGACTCCAGTCACGATTTTTGGTGACTCGGACACGAATCGAGTCACGTTGAGAAGACTCGACTCGAATCACAGTCAATGACTCGAGACTCGAGTCAGAGACATTTCTACAAAATCTCTGAGTTCCTGATAGACAAACCCACTTTGTGTGCACTTAAAGAAATGAGCATTTTTTGCTTCAGTGGTGATTGTGACGGTTTCGATGCCAGCGGTTGCCTGCGCCTGCACTGATTAGTCCGCTTATTGATTACGTGCCGCGTTGAATTGCTTTGCTTGGTCGTTTGTATCGCACGTCAATGTCAGATCGTTTCTAGTTTCGTACCAGGCGGTTGTTGTGTTCCGCGGCAGATGTTCATGCGTGCTGGTGTTCTTAGTTGAATAAAGCCTGGTAAAAGGTTACGTTCGTCGCTAGGTTCTGACCTGACAATGATCAAGATTGGCGCAAATATTCTGTTTTGCCTGTCTAGTCGTTCTATGCCACATTTTAAGGATCAAGCGCCCCAACTGGCCCAGAGGTAAACCTGAGACGTTTCTTTCAATGAGGGGTCAGCAGGTCACAATATATTGACACTTATCGTGGTGCAGTATTTGATTAGGGTTTACTGTGGTCGTGGTAGTGTGTCTCATACTGTGACTGTAGTCTTTTGCAGATACCAGTAAAGTGATTGAACTCTTTCAGATTCAATTCCAATCCAACACCTATATTGCAAAATATAATCCAAATGCGGAAACCGAATCTTGTTAAAATCTAAATTTCTGCCAATGTTATCAGCCTAAGCCCATGTTGCGACGTGATTACGCCACATATAACGTTGAATACGTATCAGTAGTAGAGTGAACCTGGTCAAATATGCAATCACAATTGCTATTATGCTGAGAATAATCGGTTCGACTGTTTCTTTAGGTGGCTCAGGGCGACGCAGAATTGTGCCTGCAACAAATGGCTCCCAACGTGTTGGTGGCTGCAATCCACTGTTAACCTGCGGTCCTACAGTAACCTGTAGTCCCAAAACTGAACCGAAAACTGCGATAAAGTTAAAAAGAAAATAATCAATTCCAATCGAAATCTGTTCAAGCAAAAATGATTACATCCAAATCCATCAATAAATTGAAATGTCGCAAGATTTAAATCCTAGGACATGTTCATCTCTGGCCGTTTTCATGTATTAGGCATGCGAAAGACAAGGAAGTATATTTCTTGTGTTGTGATCAAAAAGCTTGAATGGCTTGTGCGCAAGGCTTCACACTGTGGCAGCAAGCAATAATAGAGATCACCCGACGAGATCACTCAGCAAACAATAATAGAGATCACCCGACGAGATCACTCTATTATTCCTTGTTCACGTCACTTTTATTTGTTCCTTGCTCTTTGCGCACATCCCATTTGTGGTGAATCGCACTTTCAACGCAACATCAACTGAGAGGTTGCAACAACGTCCCCTCTTTTTTGAAGTGAACCGCACCGATCGCGCAAATTCTCTTTGTGAAGGTTGCATCTGGCACCACCTTCACATTCTGGTCAAAGCACCACTTTGTTGTGATGGGAAGCCCAGGCGACAAATATGCAAAGCTTCTCACTGTGGCACCAAGCAACACTAGAGATCCCACGTCGTGCTCATTCTAATTCTGCTTGTTTGTGACACATATATATGGGTGTTGTTCTTCACGTACATCCCGTTCGTGGCGAATCGCACATTCAACACAACACTAACAGAGTGGTTGCAACACTTCCAGCAAAACTGGGCTAGACTTTTTGAAATGACTGAGAGTGAAAGAGACAAGCAAAATGCAAATTGAGAAAGCCTAGATATGAATAACCTAGAATCAAACTTGTTGAAACAACATTGGGAACCAGTTTCTAACCCGTCGTGAACCATTTCATAGCATAAAAAATGTAATAGAAGAAATGTGAAATTTCATGTGACTCGAGCTTGCAAACCAATGACTCGAAGTGACTCGACAGATTTTGTGACTCGAATCTGACTCGGCTCGACCAAGTCATGACTCTGACTCGACTCGAAAAAACTTTAGATTACTCTGACTCGACCCTAACTCGAAGGGCTTGTGACTCTGACTCGACAAAAATGACTTACGCACATCACTGGGTAGCAGGGGATGCTCTCGCAGCGACAGATTCGAAGGCACGTGTAATCCCCCATGAGAAACGCAGTTCTGGTGTACTGTGCAACAATCTACTCAAACTTAGCTATGCTCCCCTTCTCTTTTCCGCTTCCATTCATTTTCACCTACCTAGGTGAGGCTAGATTGTAAACTAGTGTCCACATTACTGTAAAACAACGTTGGTGAACAAAGTGGAGATTGAAGATTGGTGAAGCACTCATAAACACGTCACTATGGATTTCAAGACTACTTTCACAGATGTAAGCTCAGTCGTTCCATAGATTAGCATATGTGATGTTTGTTTGGCATAAGATTAAAAATACAGTGAATCTAACATGTGAAATGAGAGTTTTTTTCATCGTTTCGGTTATTTTAGAGTTGTGGGTGACAGCTCGGATCAAGCGCTTAAGTAATATTTTCGAATGGTGTAGGCTGATATGAGAGGTTATGAAACATGTTCTAAATCAACTGATATGCTAACCAGTGGCGTAATTAAGGGGAGTAAAGGGGGAAATCTGCCCCTGGGCGCAGCACTTTGGGGGCGCCAGATTGAGGCCAGAATGTTACGTAATGATCACGAAATTTCAGATGTCACAGGATACTAATAATTACGATCTACAAAATGTCGAATGCCAAAGGCTGATACCCAGTTGTGAACAGAGTTGCCACTGAGATCAGTCTCGTTAACATTAGGTTATTGCCCTCTTCACCATCATATAACATCAGATTTTTACATTACAGTTTCATATAAGCTAAATACTTCTATTACCAATTCCTAACAAGGCGCGATGAACGTTGTTAAATCCGAAATAGAGCGAAGTATCATCCTAAACAGAAAAATCGGCCAAGCGTAGCATAAGATGTTAATCCCAAAAGTGCGAATAGAGCTTTTCCAGTTTGAAACAATAACAAAACACACATGAGCATGAGAGTTTGATGAAAAAAAAAATTAAAAGCTATGAATGTAATTTCTTTGCATCCTCAAAGGAGAAGAAACGTGGAAAACAAACGCAACAGCCCATTAGTCAATTTCAGAGTTGTTGCCAAAACATCTGACGTCAGAAATTTCTCTTGTAACATTAGATCTATGATGTCAAAACATCAAAAGTGGCAACACTGGTTATGAAATCTCATCAAGATCACCAAGATTCGCAAACCGAGCAATTATGAACCTTAGTAATGTTTCAAGGCGGAGCTTCTGTCTCCAGCAATCAGCGCCCGTATGTGGTTTAATTTAATTTAATTTATTTGTTTGTGAGCAGACACGAAGTCCATAGTATAAACACACACACTCTGCAGAACGCAGGTTTATAAAAACAGACAATACAGAACGTAGTACAAGACATTGAAGCCGGCGAAATCGCAGTGTTATAGACACTTTTTGCAACTGCATTGAAGACAGAACCATAGGGTAACAGACACATTCTTAACACTATTGTTAGCTAA
>JGI24159J19872_10005195_pt1 | contig 16786 bp, 14 predicted proteins | sample Ectturendosymbi4_FD_19872 | JGI IMG/M metagenome (IMG submission 19872) | reverse complement strand
TTGAATAGAGATATGTGCAAGTTTGAATCATCGCAAAAAGACGAAAGCAGATGGCAGTCGACTGATTCCTCGAAAGTATACAGAAACACTAGTGCTTTTAAATGTCCCTGAGGCCTATGTCATATCTACCTGAAGTGAAGACACACCACCGCAAAGGGCTGTACGTACATGATGTCATTACGAATGCGTCATCCCGATGTTGGTTTCGTTCTCTCTTGTAGAGATTGGCGCCGCTGACCACTGCATTTAAATACAAAGCAGCAAGAGGTTGTTCAGTGTTAATACTGTTGCTCCGTTTGCTGTACTTTAATTTAATTACTTTCTGCCAGCAGTCACTACGATGAGAAAGTCAGGCAAAACGTGCGTCTGCATTGGATACGGTTGCTTTTAAATTTTGCTTTTCAGCAAAATATCTTCAAACTTAAATACTTAATGTGGACCAACTGTTGCTTGGATTTATGAAGTATAAAACAGTGTTGTTATCAAGGAAGATAACTATTGTTATTGTGAAAAGCTCAAAATGCAAAATTTCCAGAAAGATGGTAATTGTGTTATTTTGAAAATTTGCGGTTGCACTTTAAAATAGACAAAATATCTTGGTACAAGTGACGTTGTTACGGCGTTGCTATGGGACTTTCTCCTTTTGTTTTCATACACGTGTGGTTTTGAGGATCCTTCGACCTTTGCGTACGGTAATGTGGTCAGCTTGTAAAGAAAAGTGGAAGAAAAGTAGTTCCCAAGGATGTTTTGGGATTGAAGCAAACGGGTGTGCCACGTCATAGCGCAGCTATTCCGGCAAGTCATCCCGATAGTTAGGAGGTTGCGGAAATCAATCGCTTCATTAGGAAAGTTTTCGGAACTGAGATGGTGAACGTAGTTAGTTTCGCTTGAGTTCGCTAAGATCAGTCTGCGTTCATGGGCGAATGGATAAAATTTTAAAACTTTTTGAAAAAAATATGTACAGTCAATTCCACCGACTGTGCATTAGTCTGTATGCTGAAACCTCCGCAATGTTTTCGAATTTTGCAACTATAAATTGAAAGGGATACAGAAATTGTAATATCAAAAATAATAAAGCATGTGCATCATATTTATTAAATTTTTTATTCATTTACTGAATATGCTAATTTCACGAAAGGGATTAAAATTTGTTAAAAAGCTGAAGAAGCAGTTCGAAAGATGATGAACAAACCGCATTGCGTTAAACTTGGAATCCAGTGGAAGTGAACGCCAAACTCACAAGAAAAACACACAAATCCACTACTATGTGGTGGTGATATTGCTTTCACTTGTTTCTCGATTCACAACTTAAAAATAAAGTAAGTTGGATGAACATGCTGTAAAATGTAAGTATTTGATATGTCCTCATGAGAAAAGGCACTAGATGATTCATGAACAATGGCTGACTTTGCCGAATATGAAATAGGAGCAAACACTGCAATCAGTGACGTATACGAGGAGGGAAAGGGGGCACAATTCCCTGGGCGCCGAACCACTGCGGGCGGTGCCGAAAAGTCCCAACATTGTCACAAGTACTTTCTTCAATGCGGTACATTTGTTTCCGAAAGACCTTAGGTTCGAATATGGGGACGCCAAATTGTGTCTTGCCACCAAGCGCCATCTAAACTCGGTGGGCACCCGACTGTAACGGTTTTATATCACGACATCGACCATTTGAAAAAAAGGCAGTTACTACACATTCTTAAACAGGAGGTACGTCGGAGTGTGTAGGAACTCCCAAGCATTTCAAACTTTTAAATCGACCTTTCAAAATTACGCAAAAATCCTTTCTGCTTTTCAGTGGAAGACAAACGTTGAATTTCCTCAATGTTTCATTTCACAGGACTTGTAATTCTTGTTTGCAAAATACTGCACGTCACTGGAGATCCAGGACATGTCTGGAAGAGTATGAACTCACGGGAACTTAACTATGCGCACCACAACGATGCTAAGTCCAAGGAGTGTTTTGGAAAGTCACTTTACAGTTATGTCACTGCCTAGCAGAAATGGTTCGAAAGCAACGAAAATTGAATTAACACAGCTTGGGAAGGCGGACTGGTCATTCTTGGTGATTTTCCTGATGTTTTGTCAGCAAAAACTGCGTGCGGTGACGATTGTGAACCACCTCCATGATCAAAACAATAGAACTTAAACCTAATGACCAGATAGCTTTCTGAAGTGCCAGCTTTCAAAAAAGTGAGTTCACTCAGCCTAAAATATGTTTTGTGAAGCACCAAACTCGACGGAAAACATCACAGCAAGCCAATTTATTTGCGTTTTTCTATACAGGTGAGCGGTTTTATTAAAATTTTGTAATATCCAACAATGTATACCAAGATTTTATACTCTGCTTCGCTTTTTTTCACATTACAAAAATAAATCCGCCTTGGACGCTATGAGCGCATTACTAAAAGTGCAAATTTTCTGCTTGGGACAAAAAAGTCTTGTAGTGTAGCTTCCAAATTTTTTTATTTCGGATTGATTTATTTAGGTTGGCTAAAAGCTTGCTTATAACGGAATATTGAACAATGCCAGTTAAACACTGACTTTTACTAGAGTAAAACCAAAATGGGGCAAGTGCGAAACGATCACAGACAAATAATGATGTTTGCAAGGACGAAGGTAATCGTATTTATCTGATAAGTGCCGCAGGTTGAAATGCAAAGTACTGATGCGATAAGTGAAGAGTGGATTGTAATTCAAAACACATTAGGTTTGAAACCAGTTTCGAAAAACTATAGTTTATTTCAAATTATTAGTTTAATGCTTGTAACAATTATATGCTTGCATTATACAGTTTTTCATAAGTGGCGAATGTTTCTACTTCAATTCAAAATCAGTTGTGTTTTTTTGGGCTGGTTTCAAAGAGGGCCGGATGTTACATATTGATGCCATTTGTAACAAATCTTTTGGAGGGGATTCCTTTCTCCTTGAACATTTTGTGTTTGTATCCAACACACCACACCGTTTGTAACCAAAGATATTTCAGGTGGAAGTTAAAGAATGTCGTATTTGCGGTTGCCAGCTTGCTTTTGTTCACTGCGCTTGAGAAAAGTTTCCCACAAGATGGGTTAGGCAAGTCCACAACGTTACTGTGAATAGAAGCAATAAATTCTCCCTTTTTGCTTTCCAATTTTTGGTTTGTCTTGTTTCGTAAAGCAACTGGCAAGTTTTTCGGACCTTAAAAGTCCTTGAACAGATTATTCTTTTCAGAACCAAAGCATCGAGCACTTGGCGAGTACAGCGGAAGTGATAAGGGAAAGATTTGAACCTGTGCAGTCTTAATGTCTGTTTAGTTCCATCGCTTGAATAAGGTCGGTGAATTGCTTTTATTGCAGAAAAGCAAGGTCGTGGTTCAGTGTCTTCATTCAATAGCAGCTTGATGAAAGGATCTTGGAATGAAGTCTGCACTTTCCTCGACGCTGACTTAGAGAAAGTTAAACTTCTTTCCCGCTGATTATAAGAAAACACACTTTTTTGAAACGAGCCAAAATTTTAAAAAATCAAATTCTGTAAGTACTCACGATCCTACCAGACACACAACCAGGGGTGCAGCCACGGAACTCAAATTTCAAGCCCCTGCCCTGGCTCGGGACGTCTAAATTTTTTTACTCCAGCTCCAAAACGATTTGGTGCAGTGAAAACTGAAAAACATGGTGTTATTTGTACAATTGTACAGTGTCTATGGAAAAAAATCCTTTCTCAGCAAAATATCATACACTAAGATCCTATTTCGCCTACGAAGTGGGCATCACCAGCTCTTATTCAAATAGAATCTGTACTATTGTATGTACAATTGTACTGTACAATTGCATTAATAAACCAACATGGATGAGGTGGCGCGAAATGATGCGTTTGATGGATAGCGGGACATGTGCAAAAAGGTTTGAGATGCCTAGGGGCGTAACGATGGGGACAAGGGGGGCACAGTTCCTCGGGCCCGAAATCACTGAGAAGGACGCCGAAAAGGGCCAAAATGTCACAAGTACTTTCTTTAAAACAGTACATTTGTTTCCGAAAGACCTCAGGTTCGAACATGGGGGCGCCAAAGTTGCTTCTTTCCCGGGCGCCATCTAACCTCGTTACGCATGGAGAAGCCTTGATCTACACACAAACGAGAAAAAATGTGTACACACACGGCAAGGGATGCACGCTCGGGCCGAAATAAGTTAACTCGCTGTCCCACAAACTAGGGCTGTGGAACCGGAACCCAAATTTCAGGCTCCGAACTTCAGATCCACCATCCAAACATTTTTGGCTATGGCCTCAGACGTCATCCAAAATAGCTTAAGCTCCGGCTCCATAGCTCTGCACACAACCTAAACCTGAAGGTGTGTGTGCATAATCTTCTGCAAACCAAATATTACATATCATCTGAAGCATTCAGGATTGCACTAAAATTTTATTCGTAAACATGTTTCAACAATAACGAGAAGAATGCGGTTACACATACTGTCTGCAGACTTGTGTGAAATTTCGGTCTCTTCTTGATTTAACACAATTGCATACGTCATGCTCAACGTCCATCTTATTTCGATATTTCGTTTCCAGACCACTCATTGCACTAAATCCTTTGTTCACAAAACCAAATTGTCGCAAATTGAATCAGCCGTTGAAAGACATACTTGGGTAGGTAGGATAAGTTGAATACATAGAAACCAGAAAATAAACATTTGTTGATATTTTTGGTGTTTTACTTTGAACGACACAAAACTAATGCGATTTGATGCTTCAATCGTCATACCCAGAAATTATTCTGCAACATGCGAGAGATAGTTCAGCCAGATTCGCGCCTATCAATGGATAGATTTATCCAATCATTTTCTTTAGTACCCGTCATAGTGTCACCGCAATGGCGTTCAAATTTTTTGATAAGCTGCTCAATAAGCGCAGTTATGGTTTCTTTTGCGTCCATTTTCTTCTCATGATCACTGACTGTAAAACCAAGACCTGAATTGCATACCTCGATTCAGACAGTTCGGAGAGTCAACGACATTAGCTGGGTAAGCAAAAGTTTCAATAACATTTTCCTGACTAAACTTTTAGGCTTACAACACATATTTCTGTTTATTCAAGAAAACAACAATTTCTTCGCGCAGCTCGTAAACACGTTTCAGAGCATGACCACGTGACAACCTTAGCACTTCAGTATGACGTAACAATCCTAAGTGATCGCCATACCTTTCCTCACACAAAGAAAAGAACAAACGCCGATTAAGCGGCCTCGCTTTGATAAAATTATTCTTTTTCTTGCCCCATAACCTTTAGGGCCGTAGGGGAGCTGCCTTTTAAGGATTGCTGCACCATTTGAGTCCATAGTTGTTGGTTGTGTACGATTGCCTGGGTTTCTGCAAGGTTGTCTTTGTCTATTCCGTGATGATATAGGTCCATTTTTTCTTCTGCCTGCCGCGTTTTCTTTTTTCCTGCATTGTTCCTCGGAGAATGATCTCAGAGGACCCGTTGGATCTTGTAACGTGTCCGTACCATCTTAGTTTTCTTTTCTTCACTGTGGTCAGTAAATCTCCACATAGTGACACATGCTGTCCTCGTTGGTGGTATGAGCTTTGTATGAGATGACGAGCACTCTTCCAAGACATTTCAATTCCATTGTTTGGATCCTACGTTGGATTTCTGCTGTTAATGTCCAGGTTTCGCATGCATATAGAAAGATGGAGCATATGAAAGCATACAGGAGTTTCACCTGAGTTTGGCGAGTGATGTTTTGGTCTCTCCAGATGGTTTTAAGTTCTCCAATGCTGCTGAGGCATGTGCGGCTCTTGCAAGAATTTCAGCTTTTGATCCTTCCACATTGATAATGGCACCAAGGTATTTGAATTGTTGAACTGTCTCAAGTTCCTTCCCAGCCACCATTATTCTTGGTGCTATGGGGTCAACACTGTTTGTCATCAGCTTAGTCTTCTCGGCACTGATCCCAATGCCATATCTGGCGGCTGTTTTCTCCAGTTTGGTTGTCAGGCGAGCAAGTTCTTCTTCACTCTCCGCCAAGCCATCAGTGTCATCGGTAAATCGGAGGTTGTTGATAATCCGTCCTCCAATGCTGATTGTGCCAGAGTGTTCACTGAGGGCTGATTTTGTGCATTACAGAGTACGTGAGACTCGATCGCGACTGCAGTGAGCTAGTGTGGTGCTGGCTTGTTTTTTGTAAGGTTTAAACTGCATCTGAGTTAACCTTTACAAATGTAATATTTCGGACAACCAGCAGACAATCATTTTTTTAACATAAGATATGTTAATGATAAAATTAACATGTTTTATAACATAATATAGTGCGTCATGCTGATGCCCTGATAAATTCTTTGCTCGTAGTGCTTCTCTGGGGAGAAAACAATGCGTCCACTTTGTATTGAGTGCTTCACCGCTTAGTCATGGACTTATCGCGACTTTTTGCCAGAACATGCTGCTTCACCATAGGTACAAATCTCAGCTTCACCTTTAGTATACCACTGCAGACTTTGCAGAATAGCAGGTCTTCTGATACTTCATCGTTTCCAACATACTGAATGAACACAGAAAGCTGCTGTTGAGTCACAATATCTGTACATTCATCTAAATGCATTGAATAAAATATAGACTTTTTCACTTGATTCACAATCTGTTCGAGAATGTCGACTGACAAATCAATAATGCGCCTCTTCACAGTGCAATGTGACAATAAGACTGAGTCTAAGTTTTTACTTTCTTTTTCCCCAATCACTATTTTTAAATTTCCTTCATAAGTGGCGATAGCAAGTTTCTACTGTATAAGCTTTCTTTCACTTTTCTATTTGATAAGAGGCATCATATGAAAACTGCACAGCAGATTTATTCACTTTGGTCAAAGCTTTCGCAGCAGTTTTCTGCACTGTAATTTACGCTGAAAAAACTCAACTGGCATACTGAGACAGCCTGGATGGTTTGTTTCTACATGACGTTGTAGCTTATTTTTCTTCATTGATTTCGCTCAGATAATTTTCAGGCAGACAACACATTTTGGTTTGCCGTTCAATCCAAAAAAACAAGTTTAAAAAGATGATCGTTTTCATTCCGATTTCATCAATTATATGTAAATGAGTTTGTGAATCGATCTACACAAAAACATATCATCGCTGTTTTAAGTATGAAAAAAATTAAAATTAAACTTAAGGCAAACTAGTCTTCACAAAAACAGTTCTTCGAACAGCAGTAGACCCTGTGGCATGGGCTTAGTTTAACTTCTTTATATTGCTAGCTAACGCGGGTGTGTAGCCAGGTTCGACAGGCAGTAGCAGTTTGATTGACGAAGTGATCCTTCTGTGCAGTAGTGGCATAGACTATAACTCTATAGTGATGTTACTGTCTGAAGAAGTTGGTTACGGAATGCACACACCCATGAAAGGTGGCAGAATATACAGTGAACTAAGCACGGGGCACACTGCTGGTTGTCCGAAGTACGGTATTAGAATAGTAAAGACTAACACGGCCGCAGTTTAAACCTTATGAAAGACAAGTCAACTGCTTTCGCGAGTCTCACGTACTTTGCAGTGCACAGAGTCAGAGCAACAGAAAGATGAATAGCTTATCGAATTAGATGAATAGCTTATTCTGGAAGAACGTGCCCGAGTTGCCTTATGTTGTCTTCAGAAACAACAGCACTTACATGTAACTTGTGCTATATGTGATAAAACGAAAGGTTTTTGTGGAACCTTAATTTCATTTGAGAAAAACAAGCGATCCAAAACATTATTCAGGCGACCCGGGTTTGAGTCGTGACCCACAGTTTGGGAAACACTGCTGCAAGAGATCAAACGCCTTCTTGTTTTCACTTACAGATGCTTCAGTTCGTGAACATTAAGTAGGAAACCTTAACGAGATCTAAATGCGAAGCAATCAATGAGTTTGAATAGGTCTACCTCAGTGGTTCCCAAACTTGTTCGAAAAAATTACCCAAAGCAAGGTAACGATTATGTCTTATTACCCTCAGTATTTCGTAATGATCGCGCATAGTAGAGAACAACATTGTGGTTTTGGTTCCACGTTGCCCCCCGAAGAATCGCATTTTACCCCAGAGGGTAAGTTACCCCAGTTTGGGAACCACTGGTCTACCTGAATACAAGCTTGCTTCACGTAGGAACTTCCTCGAAAGCAGGACTCATTTTGTTGCATTTCCATCCTGTGTTCGCCTATGTTGCTGATGCTGCGATTTTCTCTTCAAAAGGGTAAATATGAGGGGTGGCTGATGTACAGTTTTTCAGATGTTTTTTTATCAATGTTACACATTCCACCCTTCACTAAAACAAATGATATGTCAGCTTGAAACTTACTGTGAAAATATGAAGCAGCGGTGATGAATCTCATTAACATCAAGCAAGAACTTTTTCGTAATAATGTAACTCATGGTTGGCCAACAAATATAGTTGCAAACTTTTGAATTTTTGTACAAATGTGTGGATCAAATTGCACTAACACCTCAAAAAATTTGCAAGCGATGCGCCTCCCTTGGGAAAAGTACTATAACTATCTAAAAGCAGTGAAAGACATGGTCGTAGCCAGGGGGACCCAGGGGGCCATGCCTCCACCAAATGTTTAACATATGTAGTTATTTTGTGCTTTGAGATGCGGTGTCGCAAACAAAATACTGTTGCTCGCCTAAAGTCAAACATTTTGCTCCCCAAATTTTTGCCTCCCCCCAGAATCGTCACTTGCATATATCTGTACTAGCACGCAGAGAAATCGCGCAAATTTTTTGAAAGATGTTTGCCAGTTACGATTTCTTCTCATCAGCAATTTCGGTACTGGAATTCTCTCCTGTATCTTTAGAAAAAAGAAAACTTTGTAAGCATTTAGCAATTCATGTCACATAAGCATTTCATACCTACCAGGGTACAAATGTAGCTAGTCATTACAAAAAATAGAGGTGACTTATGGATTGCAAAAAAAGCATCGACAACAAACCAACGAAAATTACGGTGGCGAGGGATTGCCTGAAATTTCTGGCTTAGGCTATTTTTTAAAACCAACTGTTAGACTTTCAGTGACAAGGAAAGACTCTGGGAAAGACCACTGCCAACTGCGCTGCAATACAAGTTGATTCTTTACGATCGTCTCCGATAGTGCTTGAGCCGCCGTGATATTCTCACAGTCTCCGTTTAGAGAAAATGGAAACCGTCAACATATCCCAAACAACCCGTCCTATAGCACTTCCCAACAATCTGTTTTCGCCAAGATCAGGATCACGTTTTCAGACGACACCGCTTGTGAGGAGGTCGCTTTGCCATTGACCCCACCTCCCACTCACCCCACATGCGGTCGCTCGACAGAGTCAGCAAATTGCTGCAAGGTTTTGAACAGAAACAAATTTTCGCATTAACTTGCTTTCAAGTATTCGGAGCGAAGGTGTTGCCTGCGCGCGACAAACAGAGAAGTGGCAAAACGGGTGAAAGTATGAAATACGGGCACTGTTAATAAACGTTTACTGAAGGTGTGGAGGCAGTAAAACCCTTGGGCAAGGTTTACACCTATAGATTAAATGCTGCAAGCGTCCACGCGGATCTGACACTCAAAAACATGACATTCGAAGATGGATTACGGAACTCTGCCAGTGGTGTTGGGTTTTTCGGTGGGTGCATCTCACTCTACGTGTATGGCGCAAGTTTTGTCAAAATACCTGTACGAAGTCTGATTGTGTTGTGACATTTTGACGAAATTACAAGGGTTGCCTCATGTCAGAGTTGTTGTAAACATGAACGCCCTGCCAAAGGTAGAAGGACTTTCTTTCAAGTAAATTGTTGATGATACAAACAAACCCCTAAACGTCATCTCTTTTTCTTATCAACATGCAGCACTACAAGAAAACCAAGCTTCACTGTTGCTTTATCAACCACCTTAATCATTTTTTTCTTCTTTAGTAGTTAAATATTTTCTTAAAACAAACAAAGCCAAACAAAAAAAACGCTTGCAATGACTTTCTATTAAGGCTAGGAGGCTGCGTTTCTCTAATTGTTTTTTGCTTACAACGATCTCAACATAAGCTAAATTAAGCAAAAAGTATTTCCTGTCTTCTGTGGTGCTTTATCTGCAGCCGGGCCAGGTTTTCCTTTGACAATAGAAAAATCGATGTAGAAATCAACGAGACCAGTGACACTCCTACAATATGATCCCCAACGCTCTCGAAGGGAAATTCTTCATCTGCTGCTCAACTGTCTCCGCCCGTATCGGCTTGAATCGTTTTAACATCACAATACGCATTAAATCAAGGGGCTTCTTTATCGCTCTAAGAATTGAAGAAATCAGGCTGTCTGCGATTTTGATGGAAGGAAAGCTGGGTTGATCTGGGAAAGATTATGAGATGATGGGCGAGTGCTGCAAAGCGGGTAGCTTGTGGGGGATTTGGGCGACTTTATTCTCGTGGCGCAGCAATGTGCAATGTCTTGAAGAGTATTTGCCCAGCAATGCTTTTTTCTCTGAAAACGACGATGAAACATTGATGGAATACTTTGTGCACGCGGTGCATGAAATTTAGGTTCGCAAAACTGAACTGCCCGGCTTATTGCGAGCGCACAGAGGACGCTTGCGAAATGTCAATGTGCAACAACAAACCTCGTGTCGAACCGATGCGTCACAGATGACGCTCGCTATCAAAACAACAGGCGCCAAGTGCGAAGAAGAGTTTTGTATCGTTTAACAAGATGCCATCGGAGCTCTAACAACCGTGGCAGCCCTGCGCTGAGGGACGTTCGGTGTTTGACACATTTAGCTTATGTGGTCTGACATATTGGCAGTCAACCTTTTCAAAAGTGAATTGTTGCGCAGATATAGTTGACGCTTGACTAACACTGATCGATAGCGTAGAAATTTACATCGGGTTTGGATTACACGTTCAGGTCTTTTCCGTAAAGCGGTTCTGATTCGTTCGAGAAAATTCTTCAAAGAACATAAAGTTGCCGCAGAGCAGTCGATCCAACAGCAATGAGCACAATTTGCCTAAATAGATTAACATATCCACACTTTTACTTGGTAGGAAAGGTTTTTAGGGATTCGGTAACATTACCATCCAATGTTCCTAAGGTCTGGAGCATGCCCTGCAGATCTATCATTAAGTGCTGTTTTTAAAAATAATACGTAACTTGCAGTTCCAGACATTTTGTGCTGTTTTACATGTGAAAATAACCACGTTGCACTTCCAAAAGCTGAATGAAATGCTATGAAACCACAAATATTCAATTAGTAGATCATTTATACATAAGTCAGCGTGGAGGTAAGAGTTCATGTAAATTTTGAATGGAGTTTTGAATGTGTTGCAATTTACATCAAATTAAATTTTCCCATCATCAAGACCGATCACTGTATAAGACTGAAGGTTTGATATTTAAGAAATGAATCAAATTCACTAAAAGTTTTTTAAGTTTTTGTCATTTTGGAACATAAAACATACATCACTCATGAAAAATATATATCTAAGGGCTGGTGTCCTGATGAAAGGGAAAACTATTTGGCAATATGTAAGCACGGTTCAATTGTTGGCAAATCAACAAGTTCTTGTTTTCGCAAAACAAATGTCTGAGCACTGCAACATTAAAAAAATTAAAAAAAATCGTAAGAATTTGCAGCGGAAGATTAAGCGAACATTTTGCTAAAGTTTCCTTCAATGGCTTTCTTTCTGCGACTATTTCCTCTTTTAACATAAAAATAAACACAGTCACCGGTATTACCTGGCCGGAAAGAAAATACAGTTTTCTTTGCTGACTTGAAAGATCTTGAAAACTTTCCCAGTAGTTTTGATTACTCTGATGTTTTGTGCCGTTTACTTGTATTGCTTTTTCCCAGACCAATCAGGCTGCGGACATAATGTTTGCTCTTGAAAAGACTGATCTATTGTTTTTTTCGGACATACGGTTGTACAGCTTTGATCTATTGCCAGTGCTTGGAAATTGCAAGTTGAAAGGAGCTACCCGTTTTTCTTTGTTTCGATGTTCGTGTGACGCACCATGGTGAAAGAAAAATAGCGTTAATCATTTTTTATGAACCTGACTGGAAAACGTCAGCTCACTTTAAAATATTTGAGCACACTTTTGAAGCAAATAAATGCTTCGACAGCGTTGTCAAAACATACCTCAAAAACTAGGGTTTTTGCAAGGTGCTGCGCAGCCAGTTGCTTAGTCGGGAAGGATCATCGGTCGTCCCCAACTTTTAAAAGGATCAACGTTCCTTGCTTTTTATTTCTATCACCAACACTTCAGCGTTTTTGTTGTCATTTTTTTGTGAGGCTTTACCTAAAAATCTTCTCCTCTATCTTCATAAGCATTGCATGTCGTTTGTCTAATACAGTGTCCTCCACTTCTGTTTTTGAAACTATACACCAGTGATCTCTGTCCCAGCAGCAACACAATAGCGCCTCGTTAACTTTGTTGCCGCGAGGCGAAAATACGGTTGTCATATCAAACATACAAGTTCTCGGTTGTTAACGATGAGAATTATGAGTGACCTGTAACCAGCCATTACCTTGCTGAGCGATTAGCTTAACAAGGTTAATTGATCATATCAGAGCCGCACCTTCAGTTTATTTTAGTGTGCATTACCAGGGAACATAGGTACCACGGCATGGAAGATCAGATAAGACTGGTTAGTATTGAAGGACAGTGAAATATCTGTGATATAAAAAACGCTATTTTACTTACATCGTTGCGTTCCTTTTGTGGGCAAAGAGGTGCGGCATCCTTTTCTACATGTCTCGTCCACTACCATATCTAGAATGTACGGTAATGAACAATATTGGTAAATGGATGCTGAAAGCTATGCTAAATAGAGTAATTAGGTTTTCAAAAATGTACATTATCTTCACTGACGATTTTTCTTGAATTGGTGCTGTAATCCAATCGAAATATCTTCTTTATTAAATTAGCTTTAAACAATGTTGTGACAACACCTCCCCAACATCTCGTAACATCTGATCGTAACAGCAAAAATAAAACACACTGCAATTCATCATAGCATGTCAAATTTACTTGCAACAAATGACATACACTGCATGGACTTCAGGGGTCAAGAAATTTTCTTACAATGACATATATAGTGAGATCATGGTGAGAACTTACAAAGCAACCGTTTTTCAAAAGCATATTACTGAAGAGCAAGTCGACTTGAAAGGAACGAAATTACAGCAAAGATGGTGAACTGCTGCATTTGCATATATTTTTGGCTTTACTCCGAACACAAAGAGAAACGAGAATAAATTAGAGCAAGGTGGGGTTTTAATGGGACTTTGCAAAATGCTTTGAATAGAGCAACTTTACGCCTGAAACGTTTTCCATAATGTAGATATAATGAACGGATAAGGTGTGTCGATTTAAAACTTATTTATAGCGTCCGGAATTCCTGTTGGATTTTGATTTATTCCGGCAGGGCTTTTCTTCCAACGAAGTTTGGTGCACAGTGGATTGCAGTGACTCACAGCGCTAACAGCAAATTTTTTTTAAAGCAAAGAGTTAGTGTTTTTTCAACTAATGATTGCATTTCACTATTTCCATAGTTGTGTTCACACTTCTGGAATGCCAGTGGTTTTCGAGATTTTCACATACAAGATGAAGCTTTAGCTTGATACAAAAAATACAGATTAAAGGTGTCAGTTGAATCATCGGGGACAAAATGTTCTCTTTGCAATGGTGGAAAGTGTTTTGCTTTGCTACTTGTTCTTGTTTCAACAATAACTTGAGTAAGTGAATTTCAACTGAAAAAGGTCAATTGATCAAAAATAAAAAATGAAGGACACTCAGATACAAACATCAAGCAACTATATAGCAAAGGAAAATGATTCGCTCCCGATCTCAGTGGTAATATGCTGCAAGAAGCACATCTCCATGCATCATTTTACCACGCCTTTATTATTTCGTAAATGGGATGCAAAATGCAATCATTTCCTGACCATGTTATTTATTAGACATAAAACATTTTTAACCTTTCATAGAACTCAAGTGCAATTGTAAAAATCAGTGCTACATCACCTTACGTATCACTGTAACTTGCGGATTGATACATGCGACAATTCGCTTAGTCCTTCGTGGTTTTCTAAAACTTGACTAAGTAAAAGCGAAGTGCATTGATTTTTACAAAAATGACCAATCAGCAGATTTTGATTACGAGTTTAACACTTTTCAAATTGCAAAATGTATTTTTCCGGGAAAACTTTTCAAGAGCTAGCGGATACCCTCAATGGCAGTTTCAGTCAAACCATTCACGATATCATTGGCTGCAAATCATCAAACCTTGTCACTTTGCTTTCGTGGAACACTTGGTTCGGGTTTGCGACGGTTAAGGTTGTCAGTGGCACAATGAAGGAAACCAACAATTCCCCATTTACTTGTCAACCAACATTTATAGTGCGTTTGGAAGGTAATATTCACAGAAATCCGCAGCCATCTCGCCCAGGGGCATTTCAGGTCTTTCCCGGCAACTCGCAGTAGAAAGGCTTTGTTTCATCGCGCACAGTGATCATGGGGGGTTTTAATTCTGATCTCATATTGAAAACTTACAACGTTGGTTGTTGTCTTGGATCCGCTGCAAGAGACTTCCTTCCTGACAGGGAGGAAGTCCAGCGCACTTTTCTGGAGGCGAGTTTTACGAAAATGGCGTCATCTGGCGCGGACGTCATCCACCAGCAGCACGTTTTTTAATCAATCAGATGTCTTTGTGAGATTTTGCGATTTAACTAAGTTGGTTTTGTTTACAACTGCCAAGTTTTAACAACAACGTTTATTTTTGCGAGTGAAAAAGTAGCGTCTGTCGTTAGAGTTCTCCTGACTGAATTTATTATTTCATGAGACTTGATCACGGAAACCACGCAGCTTTACAGTTTATTTTAATGCAAAGTTGCGTAGGTGGGGCAGAAAGTCGACGTCAGAGGACGATCGCTTTGAGAAATGTATTTAAAACATGCATAGTTATTCTTTTAATAACTCGACTACTTCATTTAAATGCTGTTCCAGTGCGACTGTTGCTGGGTGGTCCACCATTTGGAAAAACGTATAAATAAACAAAAAGTGTCTCCCGCGGCAACCAACATACTCTGCGACGAAAAGCAAATTATTTCAAGTATTGTCTGCAACGAGTGAAAAACGCTTGATTTTGAAAAACCCGCATCGTACGTTTTTTGTGTGGTTATCACCTGCACGAGTTCCCACGACGAAGAAGACTTGCATCCCCTTGGCGCTACATCAACCAGTGTGAATGGCAGTTTTCACTTGAATCTTCCCACGAAAGATCCAAAACGTGTAGAGACGATTTCTTTTCTTATGAAATATAAACCCGTACGCCTTCCATGTTGTTTTTTCTGAGACTTTCAAAACTCTGTTAATTTAAAATAGGTCATGAGCTGACGTCTGGCACCCGGTTGCCAGTGGCAACCGAGCGTTGCAACCCACGCAATATCCATTACTATGCGACAACGCCTGGAACCCATTTAACGCGATGCCAACTGTGTCAAGTGCTCCATAAATTGCGAGACGATCCTTGAAAAACGTCAGGGTCAAAGTTTTCCCTCGCTTCTGCACCGGCTGCGTAAAGTTCGCGCGTGACGCTCATCAGTTCACGCCGCTGTATTGTGTAAAGCACCCAAATGGTCACGCCCGAAATAAGTCTGAATTCTTTGGAGAATTGCCCCTAAAAGTCTGTGAACTCGGCTTTTGACACCATTCTGGCAGCGGAAGCAAGTGAGAGATTAATAGCTCAATGTTGCCGAAACAGGAGCTATCAAGTGTCGGAAGCCGTTACAATTGGATATCAGGCGTGACTCACTTTTGATCGTTTACAACTGTCACGCGCTTTATCAGATTTGTGATTGAAATTGTCTCAGCAAAGGCACACGATTCGCCGTTCCGGTCATGGTATGCCAATGCACACACATTGGACAACTTTTCTGAGGAGCTCGAGCTTTGAAAACTTTGCGCAAATAACAAAAGCTCTGATCAAACAGTGAAATCTCCGCCAATTTTAAAATTTCAGTTGCTCGATTTTCCTGATTCCGATCAATCTGCAAATCATTTGCATTTCACGCAGGTTTTCCTGGCTCAGCTTTTTAGGCCACTCTGGCAAAGATCGCTTGAGCATCTCTGGGTCTGGTGACTGAGAGCTTTCCTTTACTATCGCTGAAAGCTGTTTGACATGGGCGAATTAAATCCGAAGAGCTTTTAATTAGTAGTTTCGTGAAAAAACTGCTGGTTGTGCAGTTTAACATGCCCCATTTAGCTAGCTACAGAAGCACACCACTTTCTGAGTGTGTTAAATGAACAAAAAATCTGTTTTTTTATCAAAAACACTGCAGCCTCAAAAGTGCCTTTAAAAGTTACAGAGGCATCCCATTAAACTTTTTGGGATATTTTCCTTCTTTGCCGGTACTGCCTCTTAACAAAAGCATTTCACAACACGCAAACTATAATTCTTTTTTCAAAAATACGAATACGCTTTAATATACGATCTGGTGTAGTTTCTCATTTAAACACTAGGTTTGAAAAAAAGGATAATTGGTGATGGCCATAGGCGTACGGGAAGGCATTCTACTGGGGGGGCGGAAAAAATTTGCCCTGAAAATAACAATTTGCCCTAAAAATAAACAATTTGCCCTGAAACTAACTGTTTTAGTTTGATCCGAATGGGGCCTGAAACCTCTTGTAAACCTGTTCTATACAGTTTAATTCTTTTACAGCGACTTCTTCTGTAACGTCAATTCGCCTATTACGTTACATTTTGTTCGGTCCCGATAGCATCGCTTACATGCATTTCAGTTCGCTTATAACGTCATTTCGGCAATAACGTTCTT
>JGI24159J19872_10005194_pt1 | contig 16786 bp, 15 predicted proteins | sample Ectturendosymbi4_FD_19872 | JGI IMG/M metagenome (IMG submission 19872) | reverse complement strand
CGAAAACATATCTTTTATAAACAATGACGTCACGAATTACGTCATAGGGGCCCTCCAGTAAAAATTGCCCCGGGCCCCCCTACCCTTTAATCCGGCTCTGGGTCCGGTGGTACCGGGCCTCACAATTGTGCCCAAATTCAAAGTTGGTGATGTAACGCGAACAATGCTGTTCTTGGTGTAATTTTGTGGTGTATTGCTTTGGTTGATCGAAAGCAGCGAGGACATTTTTAGTAATTTGCTAATACTTCAAGAAGTGTAGGCAATACTGGCTTGCCTGTCCTTGCCACTCCCAAAAGTTTATCCTCACCACAACGGCTTGAATTGCGTTTTGAGACGCGCTCGACAGCAAAAATTCGACGATGCGTCTGATTTGAGACTAGTGACGTAGCTGAAGGCAGTGTCACGTCACATTGTGATTAAGTAGCGTAACTTTAGGTGATTATACGGTTTAGTTGGCTGGCGAAAAGGTATTTCCCATAATAGTGTTGACACAACAAGCACCTTGCATTCGAGATTTTAAAAGCTGCTTGAGCGTGTCGCCACAGCATCCCACATGCGTTTGTGTGCTTGCAACGCGATATGGGTGCAGATAAGGCAAGTCGCGAACGAGGTTTCGTGGCTTTTCCTAATCTGAATAGTAAATTTAAATTCATTAAAGGGGTGATATAAACATCCTGCCAAATTCGACTTCAGTGTAAGTACAATCGAACTATATTCAACTGTCCTAGTGATAAAAGGTTAGTTTCGTCGTAAAAGGGAACTGCGAACTGAGGCTTGAGTGTGACTCTCGCCAGTTATTTCCATCCGATTATTTGTAGACTAGGGGAGGGTGCAGATTCTCGAGTAAGCGCAGCTTCTCTACCATATTATCAGGTATTTAAGGCTTTCGCCAGAACAGCACATCGCAGAGGAGATCTGTAAGGATAAACATGTGCATAAAACCAGCAGAGGAGTATCAAAAAACGATCCAACTCAGTTTTATGACCTAGTCAGGGCGTTTGAAACACACAACGAGGCATATCGCAGCTTTCCGCCTATCAATAGGCGTTTTACTAGCACGTATCACACCTTTCAACGACCAACTGTTTTAGCAACAAAAACAAGACATGGAAAACCAGCCACCTCCCCAGACGGAGTTTTCATACTTTCATGGTGCATCTATTGCGAGTCTGAATTCCTTGAGGAGACGTTTCTGTTGCACCAATTAAGTACAAGGCACTCTTCGAACAAAAACTTATTTCCGTTTTAAAATCAGTAAGTAGGATAATTTACTTGATCGCAGTCAGTTGCATGAACTTCAGTTCCGTGACATTTCGTGCACACGATTATACCATCAACATGCACTTGATCGGTTTTCAGCTGTGCGTGGCCAAGCGGGAATGAAAATTAGTACTAAAAAGACTGAGGTGTTATATCTCTCCAGAAACCCAATCCAGTACGCGCTGCAAAGCGACAGTACACTGCAGCAGGTCGAGAAGTTCAAGTACCTTTGTTCCGATCCTTACGCATGGTCATGAATCTTGGGTAATGACTGAACGAGTTCTAGCTCATATACAAGAGACAGAGGTGAGATTTTTGCGAGGAGTTCACGGCGTGACACGTCGTGACAAGGTGCGCAGCTATGAAATTCATAGAACCCTGAATGTTGAGCCACTTCGAATAGAAAGATCTCAGTACGGCCATGTGACCAGAGTAACGAAGGATGAATTGGCCAGGCAAGTCCTGCTGGCTACATCCACGGGAATACGGCCAAGAGATAGACCAAACCAGGTGGCGTGATTACATCTCCGACCTTGCTTGGTCTCGTCTGCGTGTGCAGCTAGAATAACTATCTGCGATTGCTGAAGAACATGAGTTTTAAGATGCTAACCGTTTTGAACTTAAAAACGATTTTGTTCTTCCGAAAATTTCGGTTGGCTACGATCTGCTTAGGGATGGACATTACAGAATAGTTAGTTAGTCTAAATGATTCTAAAGTAAATAAAATCGAATCCAAAATTTTGAATCCATTCTAGAATAACTTTGTCAGATTTTAAAGCATGCAGCTCCATCTTGTTTTTTCGCATTTATTTAACGGAATTACGTACACTTCTTGATCATATGATCAATGAAATAAAAGTTCACAGCTTTTTCTTATTGCAATGCTGAATGTTCAACTTTCCCATTAAAAAAAAAGTCATAACACATGGATCCGGCTATGTTTTATTTCCATATCCGTTTGTTGGTGACTATTATCATTTACAGGTTCCAACTATCCGAAATAAATTAACATTTTGGATTCGAATCTTTTAAGATTCGGTTTCGAAATATTCGATATTCCCAAATGCCCATCCCTAGACCTGCTCTGGTCCAAAGAAACGGTTTGGCATCGCACTGTGAGTCAGGGTTGACATAAATTGAAATGAAGCTGTCAAATATTTAACAAACTCTAAGTTTGCAATATTTATAGTAAATTTGGCAATTCTTTAATATCTTAGGCCACAGTTTCTTCTTCAGCAAGCTCGAAAACTTAAATGAGAGCAGAACTGCTAACAAATGAAGCAAGTGTCACTTTCTGTGCTCCTACTGAATATCACCACCATCCGGAAACGCTTGAAATGACAGCGCAGCAAACAACGTGCGCGATGTCGCGATATCACGATAAGAGTTTCCAACACTAATACGAGTATAAGGCGGTTGAGAAGGCCTGCCGGTAAACGTCTCATAGCGCTATTGAAACAACATCCATGATAAGATAACAATTGTTGTGCGGAATCTGACTTGACGCATGGCGCACTGACGCGGATACAATCTCTGCGCTGTAAAAACAAACGTTTAATCTGTGATTTTGCAATCCTACCGAACCGGACCCAGCACACCATCCACTTCCTTCACTGATTGGCGATACAGAAAAAATGCCTTGGCAAGCGTTCTTCTCGTGTTATGAGAAACGCAACCAACCATGCTCAACGTAGCCAGCAATACACCGATGCCATTCACCAAGAGGCTCGGTCGGCATTTGAAAAGAACCCTTCACGCCTTCAGTGTCTCGAATACCTTGATTTTGCCAGTAAAATCGCCCATTGTGGTCGAGCAAAAACGATCGCATTGCCATTTCGCATAAAACGTCAGGGATCAGTCACATAGCAACAGTGGGTAACATTTCCGAACAAAGCTTTCAAGCCGGATATGGAAAGACTGTACACCCCTTAAACATTTTCGCGGTGAGACAAGACCCTCGTGTAATCCCCAACAAATACAGCAGTGAGCTGCTTTTTCAGGCAAACCATCCTTTTCCAATTTGCGGCTTCTTGGAAAGTGCTGTGACACAAAATCCCCACTATCTTCAGCTGCATCTGTAAGCAGTTTGTAGTCTATCATTGAGAAAAACAGCAGGATGACAATAATTTTGGTTATATAAAGAAGATTGACTCTTGTTCAAAAAACTCCGTGAACCAACCTGCTGTCTCATCATGTACAGCGCAACTATGTAAGTGCCGTGCGCGGTCGACACAAGTGCACAAACATAAAGCAGCAACAAACAATATTGGCGAGCACGAACTGTTAGTGCCCCAGTGGCACAAAGGCAAAAGCAAGAGCAAACTTAGACGGGACGTTTCAGGAGATTTCTTTCAAAGCAACAAGCTTAACACAGTTTAATTTTTCCACATCTAAAATCAGAATCGTGAGTAAACGCACCACGGTATTAGTGCAGCACATTCTTCTTGCAGCGCCGCTAAACACTGGAAGAATAACCACATATTCGTACGAACAAGCTATCCGTACTGTGCAAACGCGCCTGGAACAACACGGATTTTCGCATTAACACGAACGAAATGGCTACACTTCTTTCTGTACATGCCTCAATTACGCAAGTTGTTTGGGGGTAGAATTTGGTAAAGCGGAGTCGCAATATTCGCATATGACAAACTTAACGCATTTCGTTATTCGTCTGTTTCACATCAAAATTTACAAAAATGCAGTAATTTGAAAATCTCACGTGATGAGGATGATCTTATTTTAGATTTGGAATCAGTCAACTGAAACCACCCAGTACAAAACTATTACCTTACGCGATAAGAAAACGTGGTTGATCAAAGACTATGACAAGACGCGGTTGGCCAGAAAGATCAAGACCAGAAACTATGATAAAACGTGGTTGACCAGAACGTAACAAAACGTGGCTGACCAGAAGCTATGAAGAGAAACTCTGACACACCAGTCGTCTGCTTCGCTTCGCTGACACCAGGTTGAGAACCACTTATTTTGAAGCTGGTTTGGTCGCAGTCACGCTGTGAGGGCTCCCATCAATGTTTCGGCAGAATAGGGAAATTTATGTGTCGCATTGAGAGGGGACACATTCAGCTACGTCCACGTGAATAAAAAATTACAAAATACGCAATTGTCGAACACATTAAAAAATAGCGTCTTATAAGAGATTTTCATAATACGGAGCATTTCCCTTCGAATGCTTTGAAGAGAAAAAATGAGCATTCGGAAAGTAATACCTGCTTTGTATTAGGCAAACAAAAGGGGTAAGTGGCATGCAATAATACTGGGTAGTAGTAGACTGGGTATGATCCGTGGGGTAGACATAACTGTGTCGTGTCAGGCTGGCACGCAAATGCTGGCATCATTCCTCTGACCACCGCCAAAAACAAGCGCCAGTGCAAGCACTGTCATTCTCTGGAGTCACCAACCATGTCAGCAAGTTTTATTCTTAAAAGATTATTCAAAAAAGAGGCAGTGGATGTTCCACTGACGCCGGTGGCATCAATTGCAACTGGTTGAAATATGGAAGTGTTGAAGAAGTCTTTGTATTTTCTGCATTTTGCAGTCTAGGCGTCTGCTGCAAAGCCTGCCTGAAGGGCGGTGTTCAGGTAATGGCAAGAAGCGAAGGTGTCTACGACAATATCCCGTGCCACGCCAGCCTGCGGCCTTTGAATCATGGGCCGAGGTTTCTTATTGTGTACGTGTCTACTATCAATCCGACAGGTTTTATGGCGGACGGGATATTGATGCGGGTTAATGGTCTTTTGATAATAGAATTTATTGCTAGATACAGTATCTGGGGAAGTGGCCTGCATTTTTGGGGCAAGAGAGTCCATGGATTTCAGGTTATCAACTCTTCTACTACATCGACATGACATTCTGCATTTTTATAGATTGTGGCTGATGTAGCTAGTGCAACTACAATGCGAAGCTCATCGAGGCTAAGCAGATCGCTGACACTGGCAACTGGAAAAGCTTCCGACCAAGCAGCAGTGGCTCTCTTGTGCTGCGAGAAGATACATGGGACACTGAGTGAAATTTTAAGATAGTCTCTGCAAGGCTGACTGCGTGTCCCTTCGTTCTGGCAACGATCCATGCTGTGAGGACCGAGCTACGCTGGCATCCAGTCCCGTCGCCACGGGAGGGCTTTGCTGAGCTTAGACCTCACAAGAAACCCAGCCCCCCAAATGGAAATATGAAACACGATAATCAGTGGAGTTTGTATCAAATTTTCAATGCAAAGTCGCCCCAGCACAAACTTAAAGCCGCCCAGTTGAGGACTTTCCAGCGATGCTTCTGCTGTCATCACTTACTTCCCCATGAGAGGGTCCCTCGTATAAGAGTGAAACAAACTTTTTACAAAGCCCTGACAGGCACAACACGAGGACTGGGAACATGGCAAAGATAGGCTGCAGCAGAACCGAGACCAACGCCCCCATGTCGGATGGGCAAGGATGCTTATGACCAGCCTTTATTTCCATCACGTTACAGATCTTTCCTTGTTGATTTTTACAATTTACAGAATTGTCAAACACCTCCAGTTGGTCAGTGAACTTGAAAGAAGGGGCACTTCGTAACAAAAAATTGCTTTGTCGAATATCCCAAACAATTTCTTGTCAATGACAGCTTCGTTGACCACCAAATTGACGTATTTTTGCTACAAACGTTTGATTAGTTAGGTATTTCAAAGAACTGACCGCGATTGCGTTGACAATCACTATCGCCATTGAAAGACTGCCACGAAACAAGTGGATGAACGTTTGTGAACTATTAGTTGCCATCGCCACTTTGGCACTGAAGGACAAGAGAATTAATCTTTTTTTGTTTTTTAAAATCTTATTTAAAACAATTTTGCCCATAATAACAAACGAAATGCGGTTAGCTTTCGAAGAAGCAAAAAATACGGCTCATTTGTGAACTATAACGTGCAAGAAGAAAAACAACTTGTGCAAGTTAAATATCATTTAGTAAAAAGGCTTTGTGATTACTGCGAACCTCTTCAGTGTCTCCTCCACGTAGCACATTTAAAAAAGGTGACAAGGCTCTGCTGCCACCATAGTACCTATTGGCGTTCCAAATCGATGCAATTCAAAAATAATACTTGTTATATCGCAGTACATAAGTGGCATTCAGACAGCGGCACAGTAGCACCGTTGTTCAACATGAAAGTTTTCCCAGTATATTTTGAGTCTGTAAGCTCCCCGACAGTTTTTCACTTACCCATTCACTTGTGTGGAAAACGTGGCTACCTAAAATGACAAACGAAATCCGCAGAATAGTGGCGAAGAACCAGATTCACTGAGAAGCTTTCATACTGCAAAATACGTGCTCAGCGATCAATGACAATGTTGCAATGCTTTTGCGATCAAACACGCAGGCTTCTTTCGCTTGTCGAGGGTTGTTTATCGCTGGCATACCGTCTGTGCGGAGGCGCAAGCCATTGATTACGGCGCACACGTAACAATTTTCAGCGAACACTTTTACAAATTATCCATTGCGTACGATTTTCAAGTAAAACGTGTTATGTTTCTGCAACGCTGTCGCTGCGCACTGTGCGGTAATGACCTTTAACTATCAGGCACAATCATAACGCGGTGATTCATATCGAGCCGCAATCTCAACGTGAAACAGGGCGATCACACGCATTTACCAAATAAATGATCAAATTCTAAGGTAGTACTGCACCGCATTGCAGGCCCGTAGCCAGATTTCTAGGTGTGGGGGGGGGAAATACATTTTCAGGAGGGCAGAATTTTTGTTTTTATTGTATGTTTAAAACAAAATTTTCAGGACACAACACAATTTGGGGGGGCACGAATGCACCCACGTGGCTACGGACCTGCCGTACTGAATCAATTAACTACTCAGATGCATTTAAATTTTCGAAACAGTTCGCCACATCAGATGGTAAACTTACACATAATTTGATTTGGTGATCACAGCGTATTACAAAGACTGACATTTTTGTAGCGAATGCTGAGCCAGATTAAGACACATCGCGATGGAACAATTCCGTGCTCTTAATTAAATACGCTGTTTTTCAAACTTGTATGACCCAACAAAACGCAACGAACAGATTTGCAGAGGTACTGAAAAAAGTAAGCTCGCAGTAACATCATTTGTTGCATCTGAAAGTACCGTCATGCATGGTAGACCACGATCGGCGCTGCGCATCAGCCATGAAGGTCATCGCGAAATCTTTCCGCATTAGAGCAACATTTCCTTAAGTCAACGTGACGGTGTTTGCCTACTCTTGAACTACAGTCACACACAACTTACCCTGAGGTTAGGGCAAGTCAGGTGTCTAAGCCAAAAATGCGCAACTTACGCATGGCTTTCGGAACGGCACTTGAGTTTAGCCTTGAAGCAATATCACTCTATTACGGTGATTCACTGGTCGTTCGATGAATAGCTACATCAGCAGCGTAAAAATTTGGTTGTGCCTATTTCACATAAAGCAACCCAGTCGTGCGTTACCTATTCTCCATGTCGCTAAACAACTCACTGGCGAAAACCTTTGTTTCGCTATTGAAATTTACCAATCGAGTTAAAAACTCATGTAAATATCGCTTAGGTAATGTTTCATAATGGGCCCGATATGCGTGTCCCATCTCATTATCTTGACCAAAAATACTTTTCAAAATATTTTGTAAAATGTGATGAAAATCCAAGAGTGCGTCATAGTACATCAGATCACCTTACATGATGGTATTTGGTTTCAACAAGATTTTCTGTTCCAAACGTACATCGTTCGCATAACCAGTTTGAAACCGATTGCGGTTTCCAAAGAAGGAAACGCGCATTTTGATAAAAACGCAGCACTTTAAGGACCTTTCAAACTAATGCGGATAGGGACAGTGCAAAACACACATTTTTGAACGCATTTTAAACAACATAGCGTATGAAAAAAAAGTAAAATTCTTACCATCGGCAACGCAGCTGTAGGCCTAAAACCTATTCACGTAAAAAAGGCGTTTGGTCAAACAGAGATTCATCCAAACAGCATTCTTGTCATATCATGAAACGAAATTAAAGCTTATAACAAATTAACAAGATTGNTACAAGCGTTAGCAGAAATAAACTTACAGCGTAAACACCATACAAANGAAAATAAATTCAAGGCGCATCCAAGTCCTCTTTCACAGGAGTTACAATACCACAATAAGAGAGCTCCCTTAAAAAATGACATGCAAAATAAGTAAGTTTTTTAAATGCTTCCATCTCGTCGCATGCCTTTCGACCATTTTCTACCGCTGTTCCTTTCGTAGACATTTTGCCTTGCTTGTGAAAACAATCATACTAGTCTTACAGCGTTGGAAAAAGGCCAGGGTACAAACTCAAGTGCAAAAATTTTTGAAACTTAAAGCCGATTCAAAAAAACAAGGCCCTGACTACTTTCCACTCTACGTCAAATATAAACCCATCTAAGCAAGTTTTGTCGCAAATGTAGATACAATTAATGCCAGCAACTGGTTTCCGTCGATCAGCAACTTACTCTCCTGAGAAAGCTTGACTAAAACCGAATGCCATATTAGCAAGAAATAAAAGTGACGATTCCAACAAGTACACGATTTTTTTGACACATGTGCTGCTTGAAGTTCCGTAAATGCCGTGGTTTGAGAATACAAAACCTCTACACTGGAATAGTCAAGCTCGAGAAAGGTACGATTGAACATTCCTGGATGGGAAGCAACAACATCCGAATGACGCAAAAGAACGTTATGCCGACAGCAGTGAAGTAACGATGTTGAAGTGTATCGCTGATGTTCTGTTCTTGGATTGCACTTTGCTCGTGCGCATGTCAAAGAAACCGCGAGGGTACCACTTGAGAAAACCGCAATGCGACTCATGTGCCAGTTTAATCGTTGGAATAACCTGAAAATCCGTTGAACAGCAGCGTAAAATAAACCTTTGCTTTCTGCTGCGTAATGCAGCGTGCACCGTTCAGAACGTACCTGGGCAGTGGGCATTTTACGACCAGTCCAACATACCATCTACGGGCCTTATATGGTTCCAGCTTGCTTTATTTCAGGTGAATCGCACAATGGACCGCAAGTTAATGAAACTTAGTATTTGCGCTACACGTACAGAACACGTCGCACGCTGCCTAAAGTGGAACGTTTTTGAAAACGTGTAAGGTTACCTAAATGCATGATTTTGAAACTGACTAAACACTTACGTTGAGCAAGTCGAATTTCAATCTATACATGTTATGGCCCACCAACAGATGCGGACTTCTTCTCGTGGTCCTCAAAACCACCCCTGGATGCGATACGTTTAAAAGCTGCCCGATGCACGCTAAAATACATACAACAATCATGGAGGTATAAAAGTAGCATGTGTTTTTTGCATTTAAACCTGACGTTCGCTTAAAAATACCGAAAAAGAGTTGCTGCTTTAACTGAAAGCGACGCAATGAACCGTAATTGCCAAATGTTTTCGAAACGTTTAGCAAGGTGGATAGCATTGCCATCGATACAAATTATTTTAGAGCTCAAAACACAGCAATCGATATGACGTAAAAGAAGGAAGTGGAAGGTGTTTGGTGAAAACTCAGCTGCGTCTAGGACCTAGGTCTTCTATCTTTCCCTGAAATAGGAAGGGAAGCTGCAACGACACTGTTCAAACACGATGGTCACGTTTTTTGTATAAGAACCAGGCCGATATGATACATGCACCCCAGTGGTGTCGGCCGCGCTGCATGGTGCATGCGATCACGTTCTTCAAAGGTTTGGAAAGCATGGTACGCCGAATTCTTTTGCAGTCGATTTCCCAAATTTTGTAATGCGCGGGCCGTGAAAATAAACACTACAGCTGAGGAGAATAAAATACCCAAAAAACAGTTCGTTTCTATCACGAATGATCAAGTGTCCTCATGCTTGGTTGCTTGCGACGCAGTGAAGTTACTTCATCCCACAAATGTTCAACTACTGCATACATTGCACTGGGATATTTTTAGAGATAAAAAAGTTTTGCAAGGTTACGGTGCGTTTTAACGCAAAGGTGCATTTTTGATGAAATCTTCGCTGATGGAATTTCTACGGCAAAAATGTATTTGCGGGGTTATGTTCGTAAGGGAATCATGAAATGACCTTTAAAAGCGTTATCTACTGTAGTACGTGGGCCTTCTACATGTCGACAAGAAGTTTAGGTAACTTCTGGCAAATATTTTTCACATTCCGATTAAAACACGCCCTTGTTTTTCGCTGCGCTTAAGTATACAAGTGAAGCAATGGCCCGATTTCTTCGGTGAAGACAAGTTGCACTTTGAATCAAAGCATAGAAACTGTAAAGTCATTTTCAGAAGATGACACAGCTGCTTTGGCGAAATTAACCATTCGCCTATTATTAGGCCAAAGCGTGAGACTATATTCGCAGCAACATGAAGTCGGTACAACGCAATTTTTTTTAAATTTAAGAGCATGAGGTCAAGAGCAACAACGATGTTAAATCGCGTTGCAAACAGTTCGAGAAATACTTTTGCTAATCGTCAGTTCCTCGTGGAAGAGCGTCACGGCTCACGATGGACGCGATCGAGGTTGAATAGTTGACGTATCCACGGCAGCGCAGGATACGCGACAGAGAGTTAAGCGCCTGGAAAATTAATTCACTTCATCGTTGAGTAAATATCTTAAGACACAGAGCAAAATGCAAAACCCACTTGCTATATTTTCAATGTCGATTTGCTTCTAATTGCAGTGGTGCAATGCTTATCGTTCAATAAATCTAACGCGTTCGCCGACAGAGCTGGAAAACACAGAGTTCCAGGTCAGTCACGCGTGAAAATACGTCACTAACACCACGCTGATCATGGTTGTTGGTAGCCCAGAGGAAAAAAAACATGTGTTCACACTGTGCAACAACAAATGCTCTTTCCTCTTCACGAAGTGACATCCCTTTGTTTTTCAAGTTGTTGTTTTACTACCACTGTCATCCAAACGCTGAGCAATACAGCATTTCCTAGCACGACCCTTTCTCTTTGTCATTTCGTAGCTCTTTGTTATTTCCTAGCTCTTTGTTATTGTTTCTGTTTATTAGCTGAGTCATATGAAACAGTAAATCAATGTCAGGGTCAATGTCCTTGCAAAGTTAACATAAACAAATTTCTTGTTTCGGTTGCTTCTTACGCTTTCCGTACTGACATATCAACACAATTGACTCGTTTGAAAACCATGGCGAGCTTCGAAACGGGCTCGATCAGTGCAGGCAAACGATATACAGTACTAACACTTTGCAACAGCAACAGAGCCAGTTTTGCCCCGGTGACTTGCGCATAAGAATTTGTAAATCGTATTGTGGAGAAGTCATGTTCGGTTTCTTGCTGACAGCTTTGAGTGCTGAGCAAACAAAATATTCTCTTCAAACATAAAAATCACTAAGCGTTTCTTCGAAACCAAATGGGATTTCTAAATGCAAGGTATTTAGAAAATCCATTATCACTGCAACGTGGACATACGAATTTCCGACAATGCTTCACGCTTCAACGAGCGAGCTGTGCATCCAGCAACAAAAACCCATCATTACCGAGCTATCAGCGTTTCCGGAAGTTTCCCAATTTTCGCTTCCATCCAACGTGCTTCACACAAGGCTGCCTTTATCTTCAGAAGACATGGGCGGCGGGTAAATGACAAAAAGTCAGATAATATTAGCCGGATAAATGTAACTCTTTTTGATTGTTCAGAAATTTCCAAGGCTTTCGGATGCAGGCCAGGAGGAGGCAGATTCCAGGCTAAAACGCCCGAGTTGTGATAAATTGCGTTTCTTATGATACCAATTACTGTCATATTCTTTCAATAAAACGCCTGGACTACATGGCTGTTTCAAGCTGAATGTTGAACACACTTTGCAGGAAACATGAAACAAGGAATGCTTTTATCGACTAACGGTAAGACCGAACGTGACATAACCAATCAAAATTGTGATTAGATGCGGAACACACTTGTTACACTGCTACACTACACTGTTTAAAACGGTTAACGGTTGGGTAAGAAAATTTTTGTGCTCATTAACCAATGCAAACTACCTGCTGAACAGCAGCTGAAAAACAAGCCTGAAAATCTGCTCTAGCCAAAGTCGAGGTTGCTAGTCTACTTCCTGCACACATTTCAGTAGGTGGGGTCAAGTCACAGATTTGTTAGTCTAGTCAAGTCCAAGCCGAAAGATCGCCGAGTTTAAATGTGAGTAAAGTTAGATTTTGAGTAGGGTTGAGTAAGTCTAAGTCGAGTAACCAACTATCGCGAGTCATCATGAGTCATGCACTTCGGCTTATCAGAGTCTTTGCCTAAAAGCGCTACATCAGTAAAAGATCCTCTTTTACACAAATGCGGAATTAAGAGATCGATGAATATAGTGACTTTTACGAGTAAGTCGGATCAATTCAAAAAATTGCGATTCAAGTCATTTGGTGGAAAAAAAAATACAATCATTTCACCTTATTGATAAAGGCCACTCGTGTTGAATCGTTGAATCGCATTGTCACATCTTTGATAATTTCAAGACTTTTGCTTATGAAACCGAAACAGCAAGCTGTACAAAGGTACACATTCATTTGCGCAAAAGGGTCCGACAAACAACACGGCAAATATTTAAGCAACACACAGCCTCACGACCAGTAGCGGATCCAGGGGAGAATTTAATGCAATTTCTTCCAAGCTAACACAGCGACCCATTAAGCGGAACCCCTTTGCATCTTGTTTGTTTTTTTCTATCTTCGCTTCGTTTACCCTCGACAGGTCTAGATCCACCACTGGGCGCGATTAACTCAGCATGTCCAGATTCCACTAATCTGTTTTCTGAAAGTGTGCCCCGAGGTAATCCCTGGGCAGACACAACTTTCCGAAGTTCAAAACATACTTTTCATAACGTTTTGTTTTCAGGGTTAAACATCACGCTGCAGGGCCGCAACCAGCTGATATTGTCGGGGGTGTGTAAAATGATTGTAACTTGTTGTTGTTCCCAACAATTGCACATGTTTCTGAAAATTTCGAGGGGGCAATTGCCTTTACTCGGTTGCCCCTCCCCTGTTGCGGGCCTGTCACACTGTTACATTCTTTCATTTTATTTTTGTGTAGAGCATCTTCAAGTATACCGTCTAAGCGTAACAGAAATTCAAATATCACTTGGACCCTTCCTGTTGATGTTTCCAGCAATTAGCGCTGAGTAATTAAGTGATTGGAGACCAACGGAGCGATGGATCACAACAACAATGTTTCGAATACCAAGCCATTATGCAAAATGAAGTAAAAGCCGGCCAACACAGCAAACTGCAATATCGAAACTAATGTGAGAACCCATTTGCTTACAGTGCTTGTAGCTTAGCCTATTCTTTATGCTGCTTTGGTCACAAAAACAAGGTTTGGCTCGAACTCTTCTGCTGAACATCTTACAGGTGAATTCAGGCGTAGTGCAGCAGAGATTGCCGCAGTACGATAGACGTTTTATCTGTTACTGCCCTTCAGCAGAGCTTTTTTCTTAAAATTTTGCTTGAGCTGAATCACAAGTCATTTGCAATAATTGAGCCCTTGAAGCGGAATAAGCCTTCAAACGGAAAAAGAGGATCGCGTTTCTCGTCAATCCGTAGCTCAATTGGACAGAAGCCCATTCAACTCGTAAGTTACTGCTTTAAGACATCGGCAACAGAACGATATCTCTAACTCGGCTTTGAGACTAAAAAATGCTCAAAATAAAAACCTTATTGAAGCGCGCGAATACTGTGATGAAAAGGATACTTATGTTCGGATTACAACGTCCCTCGTCCCACAAAATCCATGAAATAAACTTTGAAAAGGCCTTGCATTCATTCCAAGTAACTTTCAGTTGCTTTTCCAATTCCAGCACTTGAGCCATTCGTTGAAAAGCGCAACACGATACAAAAACCGCACGCACCCCAACGGAATTTAGTAGGCAGAGGAGAGCATAAAATGCCAAGACCCAGAGCAAACTGAGCAAGTGGTAGGTATGCAACTGGTTTTGCCAAGAATTTGTCTGCTGTAGGGGTATTAAATTACGGAAGGCAAAGGGCTAATTTGAACCGAAGAAAACGTAAACTGCGCCAAGTGTCAGTAAAACTTTTTACTGGCTTACACACCAGACTTATCAGGAATCTGAATATGCAATAGCCCTAAATCGGCGGTTTGCTTGTATAAGAAATACGTTTCTAAAGATAATTGAACAGTGGACTTCATGCTGCTCGTAGACCACCTGCTCCACACCCTTCAAGAAACACATCTGGCTTTTATATATAATATGCTGTATTCGCATTCAAGACAAAGGAAACATCTTAGGTGTAACTTCAGCTCTATACGACTGATTTGCGGTTGTACTTTGGTTGTGATACTGATCTCTTGTGTAGACCGACACGAGGCCCCAGTGCGCGCGAATCTCACATGGTGTTACGCAGAAAATAAAAACAATTTCGTGGCAGTAGTAGCAACAACAATCTGCGAAACAACTCGTTTTAAACTCGCGATATTTCCAACCTCTTCAGACAAGCTTGTGGCTCTCAATGACGATTTGAAACCGCATGTTCTCAGCACATAAAACTAGCTGACTGACCTCAACACAAAACTTACGTGGTCCTACACGCCAACGAAAGCAAAATGCCGTGCTGGTTGAAGTAGCATTGGATGATTTGCTCACAACTTACACAAAGCCTTGGACAAAAACCGTGCTGTCAATCCGCAAGAAAATATCAACAACTCGTTGACAGCTAGTTTTCAAAAATATCTTATACATGTAAAAAAACAAGCTTACCTCCATGTCATTGCAAATAAACGATCTACCGGCCTGCGACGCAACCTGATGTTGTCTGCCACTTCTGGCGTATGACCGAGCAGCAGGTGCCACGACCGTTCAAGAAACAATAATCCGTGACAGCGACGCTACGTTGCACCGGCTAGGAGCCTTCGAGCTAATTCCGAGCTAAACTGTCTCGAGCAAGTCTGAACGACCGAGACACTAGAAAATACGAAGCGCAGACCCGCGTTTGTTTTCAACAACCGGATTTACTGCACCATCCCACCATGGCGCTAACCATTGACTCTCTTTAACCAGCTTCAAAAAGCCTTTCCAGAACAAGGTTGTAAAAACCTGAAAGTGTGAAACAGTCACTGAGAGAGCTGCACTGCTGAAACGAGCACGCCACAAAACATGCAACGGTCTTTCTTCACAAATCACTGTCACGTGGAGCATGCCTGCACTTAACTTTTATATCAGTTCATTCAGGCAACTACGGTCATCTTTTGCACGTATTCGTGCACGTTTTTCTAAGTTTATGGTAGCAACAATTTCACCAAATGTTTGCTTTCAATACCAACTAAAACAATAAAAAGGCTATGTACAGGTCGTTCGAATCTTCCAGAGCTAAATAGAATTGAAATCTACCATCCATGAAATTGCTGAACAGACGATGAACGTCGCGGTGCAATCACATCCCGCAAAATTAAACTTTGACCACGCTTCCTTCGAATAAATGTGTTATTAGATAGCATTTTGCTACAGTTATTAACTCCAAATGAAGAACGAAAAATTACAGCAGGTTAAGTGAAACGAGTAGAGCCAGAAAATTCAGTGATAATGCAGTTGAAACTGCAATGAAGGACCGATTTAAACGCTTCCAAAGCCTCTACTGGGAGAATGGCGCACTGGAAAAGTTCGCGATGGCCTTGACAACTTCACACATTACTGCAGCACTAGTACCCGAGCCACAGTATTTGATTTAAAGATTTAAACTTACGGCATTTAACCTGACTCAAAGAAAACCGCTGTGTGCTTCGGAGTCATGGTGGTTGTTGTGCTTACGTGTTTACCTCAGACCAGACCCGTAGCCACGGGGGCATTCGGGACAGGCCCCCAACATTTTTTGTGCCCAGAATAATTTATTTAACACATATAATTAAAAAAATATTTCCCCCTAAAATGTATTCCCCCCACAAACCTTAATACCTGGCTACGGGCCTGCCTCTGACTCAAGGTTGATATAAAAGGGGGTGATAGCAGTACGCAATAACACAAAACACACTTAATCATTACACAGCGCGGAGCAAACGATATTTGATACGCGCACACTTTACTAAAAAAAGACTGAAAACAACGCACCAGCGACTTCTGCAACCTCTTACCGCCACATCACTACATAGTGAATATGATGGATATAACTAGATTTGAAAACAATTCGCAAATTTTTCCACAGACACACAAAGAGTGTGTGTGAGGTTTGAAAATGGTCTTTTGAACAATATATTGGAAAAGAGAGCTGACGAAGAAGGATTGAGGCGAAAATGCCGGTAGCCTATATTCAGTGGCGATTCTAGAAATATAACAGTGGGAGGGCCACTGCGGGGCCAACGAAAAAGTAGGGGGGCAACATGAATGACTATCTTGCATGGTGGTTTTTCATTGTTTTGAAAATTAAGTTGCTATGATTAACCCTGTCAAACCCAACATAGGCTTGTGAATATCGTTAAATATGAACTAACGTTATTATTCACTAGAGACACCTAAAAGCCACTGTAGATGCAATCACACACGTGTACTG
>JGI24159J19872_10005193_pt1 | contig 16786 bp, 10 predicted proteins | sample Ectturendosymbi4_FD_19872 | JGI IMG/M metagenome (IMG submission 19872) | reverse complement strand
TTTTTTTTGTTGTTCTGGGTGAGTTCCCTGCAGCTCGTCCGTACACCGTGCGTCTGGAAAGAAGGCTGCAGTACCAATTTACAAGGTCTTGGTAAGACCCGGCCGGCCTACCAGCACCGAAGCGGACGCACTTACCACTAGACCACGAGCTGGTTTCAAAATGTAACTGCTGCCCTGATATTCCGCAGCTTGACCAAAAAACGAAATCAGCGCAAACTCCGTCGCTTCGAGCACAAATGAGTAATCATTGGACCAACGCTCTGGCCATTTCTTCGCGCCAATCCGCGCCACCAACGCTATGCGCGTTCTTGCCGTAACAGGAACATACAGCAGAACCTGAAGCAACTTTAACAGTTATCACAAAAAACAGTTTTCTGATGGAGACGTCGTCACTAAAAGAACGAATGAAATTGATGCTAACTGCTGGCTGAAAAACTTGAAGTTTTGAAAACTTTCTTCCCGCCAGTATCTTTACGCCTCACACTCTGTTTGAATACCTGCTAGTAGACAATCGATTTACAGCATTTTTAAATGTTTTTATTGCTTTGAGGATTTCCTTAACAATGAATGTAACAGTTGCATCAGGTGAAAGAATTTTTTCAAAACTAGTCAAAACATATATACGATCAAAACTTTCACAAGAGAGACCAAACAATTTGGCGATACTATCTACAGAAAATGGCATTGTTAAAATCATTGACCTTGGAAATATATTCAGACTTTGCAAATAACAAAGCTTGAAAAGTCTTTTTGCAAAGGACCTGTGTATAAGCATTATATCTGTAATTGTTATACTTGATATTAAAAAAAAATTAATAAAACTTTCATAGTCTTTCAAAATGTGAGTATGTCAAGCATTTATTTTTTTGTTTCAAAGACGAACATGCCACACAAAATAAAAACATATATGATCTTTTACTTATGCATAGAGTGGGGGCCCCACCATCAGTTTTCAAATTTGGCCCCGAAGTTCCTAGCACCGGTCCAGTATGAGAAAGAGCTACTGGCTCAGTAGGTCTCTTTGCCGAACCCCGCGTCGAAGGCAGGTTTGTTCAGTGAAATAGCCATCAACTATCACCTGATGCTTTGCATGTCTGTTGAGAGATTTAAAAGTATTTCCGAAGTGTGCGCTGAAGCCTATTTTCAACACTGTTTGTTCGAGACAGTCATCATTCACTGAACCAAAAGCTTTCTCAAAGTCTAGGGAAATAAGTATAGCCGTCAATTGCTTTGGACTTAATGTAATGAAAATATTTCGCGCAAAATTTTCAGAGCATCCGTGCTTTAAAGCACCTTTGAGTGAATTTTATTCTTTAAGGCAATTTTTGTTTATTCGATATTGCGAATAAGGTACAAACGCGTAAAAACATAAAACAGAACGACATTGAAAACAGTTCGCGTCATGTTAAAACGGCGTCACAGAAACCTACGAGAAAACATCTCCACCTGCGTGAAGTTTCATCACTTCTGCACGTACTTCGTTTCGCATTACCATGCCGCGACTAAAGACGGCATTGAAATGATAATACATGCAGGGCTGTGCATTGTGACACACTGGTACGTCACAAACATAAGAAACGTTGCGTCGAACGCAACCGAAAGAAAGAAATTCGATGTCATCGCAGATAGCACGATATCAATACCACGCGGTGCATTACTTGGTTTCTGAATGATTAACCTTCTTTTTACCAGAGTTTGTGGAAAATAGTTCCCCTCTTTTATATAATTTCAGTTTGCTTGGCATTTGTGGATCTGTCGGAAGTGGCAAGTCCTCTCTGGTGTCCGCGATTTTAGGGGAGTTGCGAATTCAACGCGGAAGCGTTGGAATCTGCGGGAAGCTGGCCTACGTTCCGCAACAAGCCTGGATCTTCCATGATACGGTTCGACAGAACATCTTGTTTGGTTCATGTTTTGACGTGAACAAATACGAAAGAGGTTTGTATACGGTGAAAATATTGAAATATGGCTTAGCAGCTGTGGAATGCTTTGCTTATAAGAAAAAATTGTAACTGGAGAGCTCAAGATGAGCTGTTCGCCGCTTACCATGAACGTTGCAAATTTTATTTTGATAACAAACGCTTCTGCTGATCGTTCTGTAGCGCATGTAGGCACCTCCACGTGCTTTCTCATCGGCGCTCTCTGAAATCTCCCACTTTGTGTGGTTGCATAAACAGATCGCATTTCGCTTTAGATCAGTTGCTTACTCCAAGCTTCAGAATAAGTCAAACTAGATTACGATTTAAGGGGCTTTAGGTTTCTGCAGGGGGCTTGACATTCTGAAAACGGATAAAAACTCTACTGATATATAGCATTTCATATTTCAATTTGGAGAGGCTTGAAACTTCGTTTGGGGGCTAAGCACACAAAAGCCCTCCGTGGCGACAGGACTGATTCCAGTGCACCGTGGTGTCTTACACGTTCTAAAAAGTCATTTTCTCTGAGCTTCAAGACAACGACATTGATGTTAAGTCACAACGTCAGATTGTCTTCCTTAGTCTCTTTTTTCGCGTTAATGCTCTTTCGTACAATACTGTAGGAGAAATATGGTTGCATAATGCTACAGATTGTTCGTAAAAATACACCAGTATTAAAACGTTTGTTGATTTCAGTCATCGAAGCCTGCTCGTTGAAACAGGACATAGAGATCTGGCCAAATGGAGACTTGACCGAAGTTGGCGAGAGAGGAATAACGCTCTCTGGTGGTCAGAAACAACGCATAAGTCTTGCTCGGTGAGTTAGGCAATGCACTCGGCACAACGATTTCACTTGGAACTGTTGGTTTACTTAGAACAGCTATGTCCAACCCAAATGGCTTACTGAGCCGAAAATTATGTCACTATCTTAACCAGGGCCGCACATTGAATGGCATATTACTAAGGGTCTCACAGTGAATGGCTTACTTAGATCTTAGCAAACCAAATTTAGCTCAAGCTAATGTACTGAAAGCGTTCGAATCCTAACTGCAGTGGTAACATACGTGATAAAGTGACACTGAAGACCACCTGCATCAAAAATGTCGAACTCAAAGTTGTCAAAATACGGACAGGTTGTCTGTACAGTGGATACCTTAACTACTGCGAAAATCTAAACTGGGCCGCACAAAACCTTCCACTGGGTCACATGCGTCCCACGGGCCGCGGGTTATAAAAAGGAAAGAAAATTTCTGATCAACCATAAACGTTATTAGGCGATAACTTTATATTCTGTAGACATATGCTGAATGCTTATGCAAAACAACGATAATCGTTTTTTTAAACGAAGCTCAAAAAGAATCGATGTTCTTTGTTCTAGTTTTTAGTATTTCAAACCTGATTAAACATAATTAATTATTGGGCTTGAATACGAGGAGCAGAATGAGATGATAATCTGCGGAATCTCTATCCGAATATCATCATCGTTACTTGCAAGCTGAAACGTTTTCTGCATAGCGTCTTATTCGACACACCATTTTCAACACGAAAGCAGTGAAGAACCTGACACAAAGTTCGTCTGTCACTATCTGTTTCAGAGCAAAGCAAAGCGCATATTGCGATCGTCTGTCAATATTTATATGAAACATGCATACTTGTATTTATTGACATGAAAACAAATGGCAGCAATTCCTATTTTGAAGAAAGGCAAATTAAACTGCATTCATGTCCAACTAACACCTGCTGTAAATTCTCAAAGTGCAAGGTTGCAATTTCCGCTGAACTGACTTTCGCCCTGAAGTTGATTGATGCAATTATGTACAAACAATACACAGGCTTGGGTCATATGTTTTTCTGTTTGAAATTAAACCAACTTGGGACGTACGATTTTCACAAACACTGAAATCGGCTTAAGTGTCTGGTTTTCATTTTGATTTCTTGCAAACATTTGTTGGTGTAAAGCAATCGTCCACCCGCTTCTCGTTATTTGCATGTTTTCGTTCCATACAGAGCTGCGTACAGTGAGCGAAATATCGTGCTGCTCGACGATCCACTATCAGCTGTTGACGCTTACGTCGGCAAGCATATCTTTTCCGAATGCATCCAGAAAGAAATGAAGGGAAGAACAGTCATATTTGTCACACACCAACTTCAGTTTCTTAAAGATTGCGATGGCGTGATTACTCTCAAAGAGGGAAGAATCGCTGAACACGGCGATCATGTGTCATTGATGAAAGCGGGTGGCGAATACGCTGAACTTCTAACGTAAGTTTCAAAGCAGAAAGTTGAGGATAATAAGCATAGCTCACTACTTTTTTCGACAGATTGCGGTTTGATGTTGCTGCGTATACGTAACAGGTGTCTAAAATGTGTTGTCAATATTTTGAACTTTTGCATTTCAGCCTGGTACGAACAGGTTTCAAGTTTTGTGAGGTTTTCCATTATACACGTTCATTGCGTACATTTTAACATGTTTTTAGGATAAAACCTTATGAAATATCGTTGAATGTAGAGAGACACTATTGCAACAATAAATGCCTGAAGTACTTCCATTTTGTTTTGGCCACAGTTTTGCGTTTATTAGCGGCAAAACAATAACATATCAGGCATCTCCGAACTGATAAGTAAAGGCGGCGACTTAAGAGATCAATTTTCGTTCAATGCATGAAACTTGTTTCAGTATCTAAAGCTTGAAGCGTTGTTCTTCTAAATAGACCAAGCTGTTTCGTTCACATCGCTTCAATATACTTGTCTGGTGCACCTTATTACAGAGAAGAGCTGCTTCATGGAAAATGCAAATTCTTTGCTTCTGGTGGATTGTGTGTTAGCATGTTTTTAATAAGGATACCATTGCCAAAGTTTTTCAACCATTTACTTTAGATAAGGTATAGCGACTTGGAAGCGAATTGTACAAATCGCAGGGTCTTCTGAAGATTTACTTGGAATGAGAAATGTTTTCTGAAATCATGCGACTTGTTTGTACGAGGGTACATATTTTTGTGGATGTAAAAGTTTTTTTTTCAAAACACTTTTGATTTCCCGTACGTTTGAAGATGACGGAATTGCCCAAATCGGAATGAAGCTGTCCTAATTTAAAACAAATGATTCTCATTTTACCTAAAGTTGAACGAAGCTGTTCACATATGCTCAAATTTGCATGAAGCTTTCCTTGTACGCACAAATTTGAATGATCTTGTTGTAGTCGGACGGCATCGCCAAGGAGTTAGAGGTTCAAAATGAAACAGAAAATACGTTTATCCTCCCAATAAAGCGTTATGTGGCAATGAACCTCACTCACCGAGTTTATTCTGTTGCCACGTGGTCGCTTTTAGCCTTGAACGCGTCAAGTTATGACTCAGTGGTACATGTGATATCAACCATGACCTTTACATTTCTCCAAACTTCACTCAAGACAACCTTCAGCAATGAACCTCACTCACCGAGTTTATTCTGTTGCCACGTGGTCGCTTTTAGCCTCGAACGCGTCAAGTTATGACTCAGTGGTACATGTGATATCAACCATGACCTTCACATTTCTCCAAACTTCACTCAAGACAACCTTCAGCAGAAGAGGCTCTCTGCCTTTTTGCAACATGTCTTATCTGTCCTCATTTGCTGCAGCTAAACTGCACTGTCAAGAGGTTAGGGTTTCAAATCAAACAGGCATATTCCGCTCCCAGACTTCAAGGAACAACAGAATTGAATCAATGAGAAAACTCTTATATTATTTAGTCGCCTCAGTCTTATGCAAGTTAGGTTTTCTATCTGTGGTTCCTTCCCAGTGCACATCGTGGGTCAGTGTGTTAAGTGGCATCAACCGCGATTGAGGCACTTATACTATTTCACCCAAATTTGAAAGAAGTTGTTTTAATTTAACAATTTTCTTATCAAAAAATAAATGTCCCAATACTGAAAGTTGTTTCCCGAATGATCACCAATTCTTATGTATGGGGATACAATCACATCGTCTACACCCCGATGTAATACGCTTATGCACCTAGCAATAAACTATATCCTCACGTAATGAAAAAAACTGACAATGCGATCAAAGAAAGGGAGTATCTCTTACGCATGAAGCTTTCAAATATCTGTGCTTTCTTCTCAGGCTAAGAAGGTGTGGGAAAGTGTTGGCAGTAAAACACAAATATATGGCGACTGTTTCAGCCTGCGAAATTTGTGTGACAAATTCATACAGTATGGTCCGTAACGTGTATTTTGGATAAGCCTACTAAAACCCTTCGTTAAAGCAGTAACACTTTCGCTCGTGCATGCATGGGTGGGTTTTACCTGCCACGGTTCTCGGCGGGCGTACATTTACATTTCTACCAAAAATTCCCATTTCGTCACCGAACATAATGTTTTTCGAATGGAAACTGTGTACATTTGCGGTCGTTGACTGCATTGGAAAAATAGCATGGTTTGGAGTGAGATTTTGAAGTCAATGTGGTACAAAAGTTGTTTGTAAGCTAAATTCTTTACACACTATCGTGTGCTGCTTCATCAAAATTCACTGATATCATAATGGCTTGAATTGCACTAGTGAGCTACTTCATTTTTGTGTCTTCCGTAATTGGGCACATAAATTCACTAGTTTACTAAGGTTGTTGTTTTTACGATGTATTAACTTGCAGTTGCAAAACGATCACAGAAACGGCACTGAACTGACCTCTAAGGAAAATCTGTATCACTTTTTAACTGCGAATATGCTGGCGAACTTGCGATGCACTAATATCAATCGCTTTTCTATAGAAAATATGACCTGAGCAGTGGAAATGACAAGAAACCAGAATCATCGTTCGATGTTAGTGCATCAGAGGCAGAACCGACTAAGAACGAAGCTGTTGATGAAAAACCAGGTACTTCAATCCCTGCCCGATCTGCAACACTGTTCGAATTTTGTGAAAATGGTTGAAGCTATTGGAAGTATCTCAAGCGGTGAAAAAATGGAGTTAAGCGAAATCAACAGCTAACAATTATACTGATTAATTTCAGTGCGTTCGTATCTTGTGAAACGCTATTGGGCATAACTGTTTCAAAAGGCTGCTGCTTGATGCTTTTATGCTGCTTCAAGTATTGTAGTATGCGCACTTCAAGAAGGATGCACCAGTAAAATCTGAATATGATTTGATATTAGAAAAAGCACTCCCAGAAGAACGTTCCGATGAAGTTCAGAATGAAAAAAACGAACCACTGATGGTCCAAGAGAGCAAAGAACAGGGATCTGTGGGATGGAAGACTTACAAGATATACATGAAGGCAATTGGCGGGTAAGAGATACAGTAGGAATTACGAAACCCTCTCTTTTGCTCAAATGCAATGAAAAAACAACGGGAGATCCGACTATAACAGTTTTCTTTGTGAAATCCATTAATAAAGTTGATGTGCATTGAAAAATCCACATGTTATCATCGTACATTACGTCTGTACGTGCATGACTCATTTACTGCTGACGATATGTTCAAGCAAGCACCCGAAGTGAAACATGAAATAGAAGGTGGAATTCACGGGTCTCAATCACCCACAGCGTCGAGCAATGTCGTGCATAACGAATTGCGCGATAACACGCAACATCACAAGACAAAAATTAGTTTTCAATACGATTTTGTAGTGAAGTAGAGGCACTAACGAGCACTGAAACAAAGTCACGAAAGACAACCCTATGCTGTTGCATGTAAGGACATCGCGCTACAGTGTTTTATTCGACTTCCTTACAAATCTAAGTGATGTGTTTGTTTTTGTGATGATTTCAGGTACGTACCAAGCTTCCTGATATTCTTGCTTGTCTTCGTTTATTTATGTGCAATAACTGCCACTAATTTCTGGCTGACATACTGGATCAACGAAGGAGGGCAGGTAAGCTCTTCCTTGTAAGAAAATCTGTTAGTTTGTGAGTTTTTGAAGAAGGTACTGAACTTCTCAAATTAACTGTCTAACATGTTGCTTAGCTGAAAAGTGATCTTGGACTTCGTTTTCAAAATTTTCTAACTTTACTTCCTGTTTATTTTTGCTAGGTTTAACTTTTGCTGAACCATGTTCAAAATGAGTCAGCTTTGGTTTGTATATGAATTTGGTAACTGAAATCAACACAAGAAGTCTAAACGTTCCTATGTAAGGAGTAAAAATTCAGTATCTCAAATTTTCTAACCGTTATAATGTGTTTTGCAGATCTCGTGCCCCGGTGAATCGAATTCATCAACACTTCCAAAATCAAATTTAGTCAATTGCACAGCAGACTCCAACATTGTGACCAATCCGAGAACTGGGCTTTACCAGGTGAGCCCAAAAAGCTGATGACAAAAGCTGAAGCATTAGCTCAAAATGAAAACCCCGAAGTGAACTTTTTCAAAAGCATTTTTGAAGATGGTGTTTTCTTGGTAAATTTTGTTCCAATCAATGATTTGAGGTCTTTAGAAATGTGATTTCACAATTTTTTAAATATTTTCAGGTTTTTGATCATTTCCATATTTTTTATTATACTAATGTTTTCAACATGGTCGAGTTTTCACATTCTTCACTAAAGTTTTGATAACTTATTCGTATTTCAAAGTTCACGAATTTCTCATGTTTCGATAATTTTCTATTTTCAAGTTTTTGATATTTTTCTTGTTTTTGATAATTTTCATGTTTTTGCGTTATACTAAGATTGTTTTTCAATTTTCTAAATTGCTTTCTCGTTTGTCGATTCCTTATGAAAAAGATGATAATTTTCGTTGGATATCTTGCGAAAGTCCCTAGACTATACATCAATATTCCAGAAGCAAGACCAGTTTCAGATATTGGTGAAAATCTTGGCAGTAACTTCTGAATCTCTGCGGTTGTCACCATGTGCTGTCCACCACATTCTTATGAGTACGTCCACGGGTAATTCTGGTTGAATTTCCTAGAACTGTGTGCGTAACATAACCATTGGACATTTATTGTGAAGACAATCTTGTGGAAAATGAAAGAATCTGCGAAAAATTTCTTTTTTGAATATCCGAAAGCTCTTTACCTATTCATAATCGCATTTACAGTATTCGCACCAGAAGGTCGAACGTTAAATTTTTAGAACTATCGTTTGTTCCACCGTAAAGGACTATCAATGCAATGCTAAACCCTTGTGTATTAAGAGGATCAGATCATGGATCACGAGACAGTAAGTTATCTTATATGACCAGTTGTACGTGGTGTTTTATAGTTATGCAATAAAACATGTCACGAAAAATCAAATACACCGCAATTGCTCCCCAATTGCAGAAGACATTTATTGAAGGGATAAGTCTGCCTTTGGGGTTTAGGTTGCCGAGTCAGCATAACTTACTCATTGTTATTTCTGAAAAACGTGGAGTAGGGTTTAGCCTGAAGTGTTGTAAGATTTCATTTGCAATACTTTATGGACATTAGCAAATAGTCATTTTTATTTACAGATAATCTACGGATGCATTGCAATCTTTTCTGTAGTCATTCTCATCTTCCGAGCATTCATCTTCTCATTTCTAACCATCCGTGCTTCGTCGAGATTGCATCACAGACTTATCACAAAGATTCTGAAATGTCCAATGTCGTTTTTCGACAGAACGCCTGTTGGTCGTTTGCTGAACAGGTTTGGAGTTTGGTTCTTTCAGGATTTCATTTCTCTTTCACCAGGTTACATGTTCGTCACATGTTATTAAACCTTGCAGTATAGCATGATCATATGTTAATACACCAAATGGTCTGCACGTCTGGGAGATTTCGATTTTCAGTTTTTCTTTGTTTTCGCAATTATTTCTACATCGTTGGGCAGTCTCGCTTTTTCAGAGGCGTTTAAGTTTGAATTTTTGTATTGCGATCAAAAATTATTTCGCGTTTCATTTTGTTTGAAATTTTGTTTAACCAGTTGGAATGTGGCTGCAATTAAAATTAGAGCGGTTACCAATGAAATTTTCTGCTCTGTTGATTGTTTCATCGACAAAAGCCACAATCAAATCCAAGCCATCACAACCTTAGCGAATTGGTTTCCACTACGAGATGTGAGATGATCACTAAACATTTCATTTCTGTTTTTTGAGAGGCCATGCAGACTTCTTTCTAAAATCAACTGGGAAGCATTGAGGGTATTTTCTAGGCGAGGAACTTTCAACAGATTTCATCAGGCCAGATTTTTCACAAAAATCCAAAATGTGATCACAGGATTTCTAAACAAATTCAAAGTAGATACGTCGATGATGAAATTTATACACGGACCAAATGTCACTATACTCGTTAACTGAAAGCTCAGGAGAAACCACATTGTTGTCACACAGTCATCGTGGGATTTTGGACTTATTATATCCAGGAGTAAGTATGTCCTGTACAAAAAAGCCACAATTAAGCAGGGTATCGCTTATATATCAAATAAACTGTATACAAACCGAACGAAAACAACTCGCCAGGACAGTAACGTGAAAGAAGTATGGGCAGATGGGTAAGGATTTTCCATCTGGTAGCTATGGATTGTGCTTGGAATGCACGAATTTTCAAAAGCCTGTTTTCACAACGAATTTACCTTAAAATTTCCATCAAAACAAAGGTAAAGTAATAATGCAGGGGTGGCCAGCCAGTCACAGACCAAGGGCCACATTTCCTACTGTGTTACTGCAAAGAGCCACATCATATACATGGGCAAATATGAACATCACTCCATCTCTTCCTAACTCACACACACACACCTTTGCTCAGATAGATTTATAACAAATATCACACACCAACATGACAATGACAGAACTTTACAAGCCATTAATTGTTATGCATGATATTTAGTGGGACTTCTGGGTAATTACTGAGCCGCAAGAAACCGGGCGAAGAGCCGCATGCGGCTTGTGTGTCGCGGGTTGGCCACCCCTAATAATGGAAGGGGTTTTCGACAGCCATTTTCCGATTGAGCAAGTAGATCAAGTGGGGTTTCTCCCAATAACTACTACTACCCAGATGACCCATATCTTGTTTTTTTCAAGTTTTTTGCAAAACATACATTTTCTGGTTGTTGAAAATTTATGCAATTTTTTTGTTTTTTACGAATTATTATCTTCAAGTTTATGCAATTGATGTTTTTTAGATGTCATAAGTTGCGTTTTGTGAATGGTCGTGCAAGAGCTAGTTGGAATCGGAGTGTCACATAATTTTGTTTCTGTGCACGCGTTTTGGCAATAATTTGGATATTTTTTCAATTTGATGTAACACGTTTCTGTCGAGACGTCATAAACTGTGTACTTGGTGCCAAGTGCATGCGCGCTTTTGATAATGCATTTAAATCCTAATGCAAAGATTTCTCATAATCTTTCATGCTGATGCAAAAGCGTTTCGTTTATGAAATATTTTTTTCGTTTATGCAAATGACGTTTCCGTAGACGACGGAAACGTAGCTTATCCGGTTAAACCTTTGTTTGTCCAACAAATTTCACCTCGTGGAGGCCATTTTGAATGTTAATCAAAGCGTTTGCAACCCTGTTTTTTTAGTAGCAAACACAGGCATTTTAACCTTTGTTCTGCTTCCCGTTCTTATTGTTCCAAGGTGCAACACCATTTTCTCTTGATTAAACTGGACATGCGTTTAACAAATCCAGTAATACTGAAATGTTCATGCTGGTTGCAACACAAAATGTCTTCAAAATGACGAGCCGCATTTGGTGCTGCTATAGGCAGATCTCGCGCTATAGTGTGGTAGGCCTCACGCTATAGTAGCACCATTACTTCTAATATTTCACACGGGCTGAGGTTGCAGTGCAATTTGTTGTTCATGTCCGTATAATGGAAATTCATAGATAGGAGGCTAACTTGATAATTTTTTTTCAGGAAAACTGCCCTGAAGTGAACCTAATCTGCAGAGATTTTGAAAAGCCAACAAAAATTGTCTATCATGGAATGAATCAACTTAAATCAAGAAAATTTTTATAGCGAACCTATTGCATTTCTCTTACAGTGTCTCTAATTTGACCTGATTTGTTCTGCAAACATTTTCTTTTCTCTCCTAAATCCATAGATCAACGAACGCAATGAATGTACTGCACCGTATACCATATTCCTTATCGCAACTAATGTCTGGCCGCCTGCACTGATCACTCTTACCGCCAGACCACGTAATGTGTGAAACTATGCAGACGGTTGCTGTCGCGATGTGACACGATCACAGCATTTGACGCAATAATGCCACAACTTGTGATGCAAAAATTCAATAACAGTTTCAACTTTTGTTTGATTTCAAGCGATTGCATACCCATTAAACGTGCAACCGATTCTTAAGTTCTTTTAATCTGTAATGAATGAAGTACACGTCTGCCCTCAGTAAGCTTTGCCGTAAAATCTGTTTACGAAAAAGACATGAAACTTACATTTGTCCCTTGAATAAAAGCTGCGAAAATTCACCTCCGTAAGCACGTTTTTTGCTGATGCTTTGTAGTTTTCAAAGTAACTTATATTTGTGTGGCAATAATGTCACAAGTACGGTTTTCAGCAAAATAGTGCAGCACGATAGTACACCGTGCCCACCCATTTTGAACTTTAAGTAAAGTCCCTGTTGATGTTCGTCTATCAATGAAAACATCAAGGTCTAGTGCTTTATTGCTTTACTTTGTACTATGGGAGTTCGACGTGCCTTTACAATTAGAGTTTAAAATAAATGAAGATTTGCCGTATTTTCCAACAGGTAAGAGTGTTTTTCTCGGTAATTTCTGAAAAAAGTTGTTTATCCAAACGAGAAACATAAATAAGATGTTGAGGCAATATATCTTGAAAATAACAGCCACTATTTCTGTCTTTCAGGTTTTCTCGCGATATCGATGAAATCGACAACCGCCTTCCCATCATACTGAATTCATTTTTTCAAACGGTATTGTATCTGGCAACAAGTTTTATATGTATTTAAAAAATTTTAGAGTGTCAGGTCTCATATGAAAGTGATAATTAATGACGGAAATTGCTTGTATCAAGTATCAACCCAAATGTTTTTGGAAACGGATACAAATCGAGTGAAACTTTTACACAGAAGATCTTGCATTTGTACATTCTACTTGTCAGTACCACTCAAAATATGATTTGTTGCAGCGAACATAATGTACAAAGTACTCTCACATTAGCCACACGAATGGCAAGCTCGGCACGCAATTGTAGATATTTCATGCAGGTGCTGTGTGGGAAAAGCAATGCTTTCTTTTCATAAAACGGTTTGCAATTTTCTTAATGTGTTTTTTCTGAAATCATCATGAACAAGTCAGTACTTTTCACAAAAAAAGCTTGAACTGTTCCAAACTGACATTTCAATTGCAATGATTGTTTCAATTTTTAAAATAGTTTCAAACTCTAGTCAGATAACTTTAACACCTTATACTCTGCACAAATGCACAATTTGCATGGTTTCGTAGCTTTTATGAATAAAGTTGCTCTGAAATTAAATCGTAGAAAAAGATTTTATATTCAGAGCTGCAGTAGCGTCTCTGCTGCTTACTGCCACGTAATCTACTTAAAAATTTTTTTTTAAATGCCGCAGAAATTGAAAGAATACAATTTTGCACCATGCATGCGAAGCACATCCGCGAGTTTTGCTTCATTGGTCAGAAGATTTTGGTTGTTACGTTTAGCGATCTCTCAAAGTGATAAAATCTCGCTGCACTGTTGCAGGGATCTCTCGTGATCTTGTCACTCGCAACAATCTGCATTGCTTTTCCTTACTTCCTGGTCGTTTGCCTGGTCCTCGCCATTTTTTTCGCCATTTTATTCCAAGCTTTTCGAAGCGGTGTTCGAGAATTCAAAAGATATGAAAACGTTTACAGGTAATCAACGATCACTCTATATTGAAACTTGAATGTTCGCTCTCTAAGGAACATTCTAAATGATACCAGTTGGATGTGAATTGTCATTCAGCCAGTGCGCACTTCATAGATTTCTGAAGTTGTTGTTTCAACTTGCTACACCAATGCATTTTTCTGCCGATGCATAGCTGCCTAGTATTACATTAGTTATTCACCATTTAACAGATGATACGCCATGTATGCATTCTTGCAACAGTCAATAAACCGGAGATGCAACTCTGAAGTGCTTACGAAATAAGTTCCACCGTGTTTTAGTAGTGAATAAACGGATCATGTCTTAAAAACGCACGAAGGCTTTTCTTTGTGATGCAAAATTATGCAGCAAAACTTTGTTTCCTTTTAGGAACCTGCTCATCGTTCAGGAAAGGTACTGATTCCAAATAACCGTCGGCTATCGCGGATAAGTTAACCTCAGGAAATGTTAATCATAATAGTTCGACTTCATAAAACGCACATATGCATAAACATCTTCTCATGCTAAGTTATTATCATCAGGGTAGCAATGCTGATTAACTGTATATGCACGAATGCGATCATAAGTACAGCAGTTTCCTTCACTTTATTTCCAATTACTTTGTTCCTACCTTTCAGGTCTCCGTACATTTCGCACGTGACTGCAACTACGCACGGGCTCTCATCCATTCACGCATACAACAAAACGGAAGAATTTATTGAAATGTAATGAGCGGTTGGTTGTTGATTCTCGCGGCAGTTTTCTTGTATATAAGGAATAAATTAGTTCACAATAAACAGCAACGTATTTTACATCTGCTCATAAACATTGTAGTTACAAGCGCAGAAATGCACAGGTAAGTTTAGCAACCTTAAAACAATCTGCAATTTGGACAAATTCGCCTATAAACCTGTTTGTTCTGACCTGCAGCAACTACCTATAACATTCCTGCTCTGAAGCACTGATTCCAAATTGATGACTTATTTTCAACTCAAAAGCAAACATCTACTTATGTCTTGTACACAACACAAGCAACCGAAAATGGCTAAAATAATCAATTAATCTTTGAAGAGTTTTTTTCATTTTTCTTTCAAATTGAATTTATTCAGAAAAATCGCGAGAATCAATTCAAGGGAGATAGTTTCTTGGGGAGGGGAGATTTTGTAAAGGTTGCCTTCGCAGCACTTCAAACGTTCTAAAACAGGGACTTGAAACGACCACTGCCACTAATGTTATATATCCTCCATGTTCTCATTTTTTTAGACCAATATCTGCTAACCCAGCTTTGAATTATGCTGATAAGTCAACATAAAATACAGCGCTGCATGTTTCCAAGATCCGCACCAAGTAGCGCAAAGTATTTATTTTATAAAAACGATTGCTTGCTGTGCATAGTACCGTTATGGATTCGGAATAAAACGGCTTAATCCATCACACTCATCTGAAGAAAGTCGCGTTTGTTTTCGTTTGCAGGTTCTCACAGTACATTGACGCGCACTCTGTTCCATTTCAATGCTACCACCACTGTTTGCAGTGGGTGACGCTGAGATTGGACACGTTCACAATCACTGTCAACTTCATCGTCGCCGTTTTCGTTGTCATCTCATCTGTTTATCCGCAGTCGTTTGGTGTGACTGAAGGCTCGGCCTATGCGAACCTGGCCCTAACGTACGCTGTTCAGGTCAGCTTGAACCAAAAAGTATCTGTAAAACAACCATTTTTGTTTCAACTTTATGATACATGAATAAACACAAATTNCACGTCCGTTTNCAGATGACTGGTCTATTCCAAATCTGCATTCGCTTTATGATTGAAACGGAATCCCTGTTCACTTCAGTCGAACGTGTCCGCGACTATATCACAAAGTGTCCAAGCGAGCGCCCGCACATTGTGGAAGACAACCGTCCAAGTCCTGATTGGCCGAAAGGTGGCGACATAAGGTTGGTACCAACTGGTTGGAAAATAACTTTGAGGTACTTCCGAGCGCATACTTGATGTTAGCGACGTAAGAATCAAACTTTTGTGTGTGAAATCAAGCACAGCGCCGGCAAAGCATGATTTTGCAAAATAATAGGGTCGTACATCATTCATCGAAAAATTATCATCTGAAGAAGTACAGCACATTGTGAACAAACGGCAATTTCTTACAAAGATAAGCCAATTTGTTTGTTGCCCTTCCTCGATTAAGCTGTTGTGCTACGACACTTCTGCTGTAAGATGTATTGAAATGATTGCAATCAATTTTTTCTTCCAGATTCAAGAACGTCGCCATGCGTTACCGACCCAATCTTCCGGAAGTATTGCACAATGTAAATTTCAACATCGCATCTAAACAAAAAATTGGAATCGTCGGTCGAACTGGATCAGGTTAGCAGCAAATAATCTTCCATCAAGCGGTTGAACGGTTTCGCATGAACTGAATTATGTATTCTTGTAACAATTTTCATCAACTACAGGAAAGTCCTCGTTGGGAACAGTTCTCTTTCGTTTGACTGAACTTTCCCGAGGGCAAATTTTCATCGACGACATCGACATTGCTACTCTTGGACTTGAAGATCTGAGAAAAAAACTGACCATCATTCCACAAGATCCCGTGCTATTTGTAGGAAGCGTCCGTTACAACCTCGATCCATTTGAACAACACTCCGACGAGGAAATCTGGAACGCATTGCATCAGTGCCACGTCAAGACACTGGTAGCACTTGGTTCCTCCTTATTCCGATACAGGACAATTCGGCGATGCCGTTTCGGCGACGGGGCGTTTCGGCGATGGTGGTCGCAAATGCTTTATACGAAAAAGTGTGTTTTTGAAATGCAGTAGAATTGCTCTGTAACGGCACTTCGAGGGACCGGAGTAAAACTGTCGCTGATTTTGAAATGACCTTACAGCCGAATTACAACAAATCGTTCCTAAAATGGGGGCTTTGGTTGAAGGCCAGAGCCTGGCAAGAATTAAAAGTGTTCATTGACTAGGAGTGCCGCGTGCTGTATCGTGTTTTCGCGAATACTCTGATAAGAAAACTACAAACGAGAATTTGAAATCATTGGCAGTTGAACATGCAATACAAAGCATACAGTAGTAAGGTACTGTATACGAATCATACAGTAGTAAATACTGC
>JGI24159J19872_10005192_pt1 | contig 16788 bp, 11 predicted proteins | sample Ectturendosymbi4_FD_19872 | JGI IMG/M metagenome (IMG submission 19872) | reverse complement strand
AATTAAAGTATTACAAAGTGACTCGGGGACAGATAAGCAAACAACACCGAGTTTTAAAGATTTGGAGCCATATTGGCGGAACCTCTCAGAAAGACAATCTGAAGCAGATGAACGACAACCAATACCAATGGGCGATATTCTATGGGAGTTGGAGAGCCCTACCACGGTTGAACAGGTGCAAAACTCTAAAAAATGCCAAAAGAAGGACACCTCACCTGGTTTAGACGGAATTACATCTAAGAATCACATGGGGTTCCAGCACTGGAACTGGCAAAAATATTTAATGTCTGTCTTTTATCAGGTTCTCTTCTCCGCCGTTGTAAAGCGTAAAGCGGCCTTCGGACCACGGTTCTATCCTTAAGCGCGGCCGGCTTCGGCCGGCGAGCGATCCGCTCTGAAGACCCTGTCAGGCGGGGAGTTTGACTGGGGCGGTACATCTGTCAAAGAGTGACCCAGGTGTCCTGAGGCGAGTTCAGCGAGGACGGAAACCTCGCGTCGAGCAAAAGCTCGCTTAATTTTGATTTTCGGTGTGAATACAGACCGCAAAGTGCGGCCTATCGATCCTTTTGAACTTGGGAGTTTCAAGCAAGGGGTGTCAGATAAGCTACCAGCACAGGGATAACTGTCTTGTGGCAGTCAAGCGTTTCTGACATCATCAGTGGTTGTGACTCTATCCTTGTAGCCACTGACGGCTCCTTTGACCCTGCCACCAACAGAGCAGGGTTGGGTTTTGTCATTTTCAGCAATGGTGAACTTATCCAGCAGTGAGCTGGAGCAACACCAGGCGCTCACGAGCAGCACCAGGATGGAGTTGGAAGCTGTCAGGAATGCCTTGACGGCAGTCAAGGATATGAAAGCTCCACCTACGATTAGTGTTGCCGCGGACTCCATGGCCATTCTTTGCAAGATCCAGTCAGGACACCTTCCAGGAGAATGGTTCCACCTCCGTGACGCTCACCCAACCATGAAGGTGATATGGGTCTTTGTACCAGGCCACTCTGGAGTCACCTGCAATGAGACCGCTGACATGCTGGCTACGAGCTGCTCCAACTTCACTCCACTTGAATTGTTCCCTTCTGACTTGAAGCCGATGGGAACAAAGCAATGGAAAGATCAGCTCACCGCATCCACCCGATCTTGGGAAGGACGCCGCCTCATCTTCCTTGGTATCTCACTTGGTTCATCACTCTTCAGCACCAGGACAGGACGTGCCAAAGCAATCTACAACCAACTGCTCACTGGCAACATCTACTCCACTCTTCTGATGCTTTTGTGGGGGCGTGCGGACTGCGAGAGGATCAGTGCAGCAGCACATCCTCAGTGAACCCTCTTCGCCAAAGCAAAGCAAAGCCAAGCGTTCATAGCGACGTTGCGTTTTGATCCTTCGATGTCGGTTCTTCCTATAATCGTGAAGCAGAATTCACCAAGCGTTGGATTGTTCACCCATTAATAGGGAACGTGAGTTGGGTTTAGACCGTCGTGAGGCAGGTTAGTTTTACCCTACTGACGAAGTGTTGTTGCGACAGTCATTCTGCTCAGTGCGAGAGGAACCGCAGATTCAGACATTTGGTTCATGTGCTTGTCTGACAAGCCAATGGTGCGAAGCTACCATCTGACGGATTATGACTGAACGCCTCTAAGTCAGAATCCCGCCTAGAAGACGACGACGCACTCGTGCCCCGCCGGCGATGGGCACAGTCAGACGGCCGTTGGGCTGTTGCTGGAGCCGATATCCTACCTTACACGAGCGCGGCAAGGGCCGATCCCTAGTTGGTGCATCCTCCTGTTCGAAAGGCGGGGTGCTCAATCATTCGAAAACGATCTAAGTGAAGATCGGGGTACCGTAATCACCAGAGCAGTCTTTTCACTGCGATTTGTTGAGAGAAAGATCTATCGATTTGTCCGCCTGAGGCGGGCGCAGTATATAAAGCAAAAATCGTTCTAATCTGTTTCAAACTCTGCTTTACGATGATCCAATACACACCATATTTTGCTCACTGGCATCTGGTTACCAGAAAACTGAATTTTAAGATCCTTTAGGATTTTTACTGAAATTTATAGTCCAATTAATAATACTGGAGAGGAAGTCGAAGAGATTACATCTAGTTTTGATGTTAGTATCAGGCCCTGCGCACGATTGAGAAGAATGATATTTAGAAAAGACTGAGAGTGATAAACTTGTACATTCACCGTTCTTAGGCGAGCGCAAGGATGTAGCGGGGAGGGAGCGCTTGTTAACGGCGTTTAAGCATACGACTTCGCTTAGTTTGCATTAATATTGATATATCAGATATTCTCCACGTAGATAACTATTTTGCATCTCGCGAGTGTCGCACTTGCGGCAGAGCAACTTTTTACAAACTCACAATCCAACAACGTCATGAAATCGGCGTCACGCGCCGGAAAAGAATTGCGTCAAATACCTGTATGGGCGTTCCCGTCAGAATAAGCCTGTGATTGGACACGAGCGACTTGACGCATTGCGTGATCTTGCTCTTCCCGCTGCGTATCGCGTGACCTTCGTCAAGGACGCAGTAGTTCCACTTCAATTTGCTGCACAGCCATTGTGGCAGTTTTTAAGTGACGCTCAATCCCCCATGGCACAAAATCATAATTTAGATCAGCGAACAACAGCTACGTTTCGGAACAGAAGAAAGGTATAGAAACGATTGATTGCCGCGAACCGACCATTCGTCTCACGCCATGAAAAAACACCAAAGTGCCTTTCTTACTTGAAGAAGTTGATGTCGTTCCGCACCACTTCGTATGACGCCACGATCAGGTTGTGCGCATGCGCCTGTTCCTGCAACCTGAGCAGAACGTCATATATATCTTGTAAGGACACATAGCGTGTCATTAACCGGCCTGAAACAAATACGCGCAAACAGGCACGCTGGAGTTGCGGTAGGACAGGAGGAGGCAGTAAAATTGGGGGAAGTGAAAACTTAAAAGAAACAAAAAATTCGCAACCAATACTTTTTATTTCCAAAAATGGCAATCGTTGGACAAAGCTCGAGTTTTTAGTTTTTACACACGAAGACTTCTGCGGATCACCCAGCAAACGAAACGAACGTGTTTTTCTTAAAAGAACAAGCAAAGTAAACTGATAAAAGTCAACACGACATGCAGTGCTTACTGCTCGAAAAAGGCACCTCCTCCCCCGCTGCCCGTTTTAAAAGACCTGGGGAGGGAAATGCCCTCGACGAGATTAGCAGTTTTACTCCCGGCGCTCCTCCCCGGACAAAACAAACCCTTTCATGATTACGACAGAAACCACGAAGAGCTCACCTGGCTCGTTCCTGAGGAACTCCCGCGTACTGTAAAGGGTTCAGGTGGTCGCAAAACCTGTTCACTTCTGACACCCAGTGGCCGGTAAGCGTCGGGGGGCAAACGACAAGGGAGACAAGACGCTGGCGCGCGTCCTGTTCTGTCTGAAGAAAACACACCATTGCTAACACCGTTGAGTCCTTACAACGTTGAAGAATTCAAACTTAGCTTGCCCATACGTGGGCCCGAATGGTGCCTTAAAGTACCAAACCGCTGCAACAACTCACCCCTAAACGGCTGAAAGTAACCGCCTGCACTTTGCAAGGTTTGCTGAATGAGAATTAGAATGATTAGCCTAGTTTGAAAGGTCAAGTGTTTGTTTGTTCTTAAATCGATGCTACAATCGACGACGCTCACACTGAAGGAGGAGAACGTTACGAGGGAGCCCTAAACTTTGCAACTTGGTGAAGCCAGCGAAAGAAACGCATCGCAGGAAAGTATCTTATTCTTCTTTTATTTTACTATCTTCTTCTTTTTTTCAGAAGTTTTCGATTCCCTTGTGGTTCTTTGATATGAATCGCCCGCGCGAAAAGCAGCGACCCTGAAACGACCCTGACAACGCGCGAGCAAGAAGCATTCGCTTCACTGGAATCTCCGCCGCTTTACCTTGTGCTTCTTTTCCTTGTAGTAATGATCGGAGGCGATGATGCAGATCGTCTGCAGCGTCTTCCCCAAGCCCATGTCGTCGCACAGTATGCCGTGGAGTTTGTAGCGGTTGAGAAAAGCCAACCACTTGACCCCGTCCTGAAACAGGGAAAATACCCATCAACGTAACCGACTTCTCATGTTTCGCTGGCAGCGAATAGTAAAACTGCTGCCGCCAGGTAGGTTTAGAAATCGGCCACGCAAGTGTATGCGCCCTGGGTATCACAGAGCAGCCAGTCTTCAAAAACTTTAACGTTTTAGACGGAACAGATANGCTGAAATTGATCAAAGACTTCTGAAGCGTCATGTGATTTGCAGCAATCCGTTTTTGTTTTTTTTAAATAGCAATAAGCTGTATGCAACCTGGTTGTTCAAAAGTCGCTGAAAGCAAAACAGATCGGCATGAAAGAGATGGAAACTGAAAGTTCTCAATCGCGTCAACCGGTTAGACCGCGACCCACCGCCGCATCTTCTTTCTCAAACAGCGGTGTAACCTTTGAGGGCCTGCAAACTCCCAAGGACCAAAATTAAGAGTTTCGGGGACCACAAAGCAACTGTCGATCAACAACAGAGTGCTTTCGACACGAAATACGAAGTTACGAGTTTAGATTATCTTTCACGCAATGGCCTGCGCTACATAGACGGTGGAACATGATTTAGAAAAGATATTCTGCTTTTTAGTAATATGCTCAGCATATAGCCAGGTCCGTTCTAATGTGCCCAACATAGAGTCAGATCCGTTGTAATGCAACCAATACAGAGCCAGGTCCGTTATAATACGCCCAGCAAAGAACCGGATCCGTTGCTGTCGAACAACCCCCCTCCCATACCAACCTGCTGATAAGAGCGCAGCGAAGCGTTGATCGTGACAGGGACGTGGTAAGGTTCGAGGGAGCTGGTGTCGAACAGTTGCTCCAGGAATCGACGCTCTCGTCGTTTTTTCTCCATCAGCTGCGGCGGCATGTCCGGTGGGTCGGGAATGCTGGACTGAAGTTTTCAAAACAGATTTCACGCGAAAAGTCATTTTGGGACCAGAGTTACGTTTTAAAAGAAAACTTGACAAAACAAATATATTACAATCGGGACTTGAACAAACGCTGATGGAGCAACGAAAAGTCGAAGGGTCTTTGCAATGGGCGTACACACAATTGTTTCGAATCACTGCGCTTATATCGGGCGATAAAATTTGCAAAATTTGGATAGGATTCAGTTTTAATCTTTACCAACCTCGACCGGGTTCAACCGGATGTTCCCGATTTTTCAACTGAATGGAAATTTCGTTTTTTTTTTCACCTATATCAACGCAGCCCTTGATTGCTGTAAACTACAGCTAGACAACTGTGACACATTCATCTGACAGTAGCTTAAACGTGTCAAAATTATTGGTGCAACCAAAAACAAACGAGCCATCGCTCAGACAAAGTTTGCTCACGACGTAATCAGGGAGTGCTTCAACAGTGATTGTTTGCACAACAATGGACATCGCGCGAAAGATCTATTTCCACCGCGACAGTTTCGCTTCAAGTTTCAAAACTCGACGATTGCAAATCGCGTCAACTACAAGCGCTGCCGCACCTCGACTGGAATGTACTGGATCAGCTGCGCGAAGCAATGCGTGGCGAGGAGTCGTATCTGCACGTCCTGGTCGCTCATCCTCCCCAGGAGCGGCACCACCAGCAGCACGGCGTACGGCACGACCTCCGCGCCCATCTTGTCCACGATACCTGCGCAAGAACTAATAGAAGTTTTCCGGGTAATGTCGCGAGGCTTCGGTTTCACGCGCGTTGTCTGGAATGGGAAGATAGCGGCAGAACAGCCAGGACACTCCGGTGGGCAGCAGCAGCAGGTGGTGGCGTGGAAAAGTCTCCTACTCTCCAGCACTAATGCAGCTACCAGCTCGCGAACTGCTGCGCGATTGCCAAGGACGGTCACCAGGGCCGTGGTGCTAAAAATAGAAGTGTGGGAACGCACCCTAAAAATACCCGCCATCAGTAATTACACAATTATTCTAAATTATTCATGCTACGCAAGAGATCGCTTGTCCTTCGTTCGTGCGATGCCTCAAGCTGCACACAGGAAATATCTGAGCAAAAATACAGACAATCAAGTCAAGTTTCTGTGAAAAGTGAGGGAACATGTTCCCGCACAAAAAAGTGTGGGAGTTCCTGCCCCACCGCACCTCGGCGGTCGTGCATCAACGATTTAGTTTGTTGGGAATCTTGTCACTGTAACTCAGCTTTCGTCACATCACATGCGCTTGCGCAGTTTGCCTCCCTGCTGTCGATGGTCACAGCAACACATGCACGCGTTGACCAACACTATGACGTCACCAAACGCAATCCATTGCGCAACGTCACTCACCTGCCACGGCTTCGATCGACCCTCGTCTTTCAAGCGGTTGGTGTATGTTGTCCAACTTGGGAGCGACCTGTCGCAAAAGAGCTCACTCATTACCAGCGCCTGTCGCCAACAACCCCATCCCGCACTTTCCAGGAAAGGGGGGGGGTGTTGACTTTAGCGGAAACTTATTCGAAAAGAGGCAACGCCCGTTGTCGGCTCTTTCCGAACAATTCCGGTCGCGAGATTTCCTCCCCAAGCAAGCTTCAGGGCGCTGGCGGCGCCGCATCAGGAAACACGAATATAAAAATTATGCAGCAAGCAGCTCAACACGATGACGCACTGTCACGACTTTTGCCACCAACGACGTGCCTGAAAACGCTCGCAAAGGCCGCAGGACAGTTGATACCGGGCCAGTAACAACGTATGTGCATTCACATGATTGCAAAAGCCACCTGCGCAACGGGTACGCTCAACTTCCAAAAAGACCAAGTTTGTCTGCAAATGATTGACTGTGTCCACATTTCAAGACGCCCGCGCCACAACTAAAATGAGCCTGAGCAGACTACGGACGAAAAGATCAATCCTTAGCCTAACAGAACATGCAACTGGTCTCAGCGCAGATGCGAAGTCGAAGCAGTTCTTTACCTCCTCAACAACGACAGGCATCACGTGCTCCGGAAGGTGGCGCGCCAGAGAGGCAAGACATCTGGCGCTGACGTAGCGAACATTCGACAAATCGTTCCAAAGCAGCGCGAGAATGCTCGGGAGTAGCGACAGGACCTGCGCGAAAGCACACGGCGGTTAAGTTCCCGGAATACTGTTTAGCCCCGCCGAGCCGAAGGAACGCGTGAGGGGTGCTTTGGGGAAAAGGTGAAAGAAAGCACACGAAGCGACTTTCTTTAAAATTAAAATAATTTGACGTTTAAAGGAAGGTTTCGAAAGCGCATTTTCGCGTCGACGACGTAATTTTGTTTTGAGCGCATTGTCTTTAACCATAGTGTCAGCACCATGCAACACGCATAAGCTTGAGAAGCGTGACTTGGATGTAATCAACAGCTCGACTAAAATAAATGTAATATCGGCAGCGATGCGAGGGAGATCGTAGCTTCGCCAGAGGATTATACCACCAAGACCAAAACTTCTCCAGAAAGAAACGGGACCCGAGACTCGTTGCCCGGGTAGTTTTCAGCTTCGCCGGGAATTTTCTTGATTTAATCAAAAAAATAGGTTTTGACACTTTCCAGGTTACAGTTCGTCAAATTTCATCGACATTTGCTGTTTTGGTTTTTCCTCCCTCCCCAGAATAAAACCAACAGCATATTGGTTGAACTGGTGAAACTCTCCTAAGCCATGTCGAAGGAACATTCAAAATCTCGAATACAAGCCGATCAAACAGGCCTGCCTTGAAATTGTCCCCTAAATTTTTTGAGTTCCATCCTAACTTAGTTGAGTAGTTTAAAGTTCACAGGGTTGAAAGTTCCTATAGCAGATGAAACCAATTTACTTACGTGCCAACAACTGCATGGCGTCTTGACATAATTGATTGAAACGGAATCTTATCAACACTCCAACCGAGAAGGTTTTGTTCGTCACTTACGAAAACAACAGCATAAGCGGCTGATGACCCTATACTGCTGGTTATACAATGCGCTGCATTTGCGCCATATAAAAACACTTGCATCTGTAAACACCGTGGACGCGGAAAAGCGTGAGGTTACAGAAAAGCTTGCGATTGGCTAAAACTCTGCTGCGCTTGACAACGGTTGTTAACATCGATGGCACGTTCGAAGTGTCTAGACATGAGGCAATCAATAGAAGGTAATCTTTTGATTACAGACAATTACCACCATCGCTTTTCGTGGTCACGGTCAGGTGGCAACCAAAGCAGAACTGGCCTTGACACAAAGAGTTTAGTTTCAGCTCTAGTGAAGGACAATATTGCAAGTTGAAATCTTTTTCGCGGCGCAATGCGTCTCTGTAAGAACAGTGTTATTAAGCGATGCAGAAAGAGCGCACGTACCTTCATCCTCAATGATCGGTCGGTTATTACTGGAATCATGACCTCCAGCGTGCACAAGCTCATTAAGATATCGACGACCTTTGCAGAAACGTCCTCGTCGCTGGAATCGTCAACGCGGACATCTGCACAAGCGATTCAAGCCGGTTAAAGTGGCCAGCAACACGCCGGTGTCAAGAAAAAGGGTAATGCCCTCTACCCAGAACAACAAGTTAATAGGCTCACATTTTACACGACGCCTAGGGCAATATAACGTAAAAAAGGCCTCTGTTACGCGACAAACAACCACTGCGCTAAAGCCATTTTTATGTTCAGTAAGAATGCGTAAAAAGCACGTCGATAATCGCATTATGCACGTATTCGCCTGAAACTTAAGCTCGCAAAGGCGCACCATTGAACGAAGTGACTCTCGCCCAGAGATGAGGTAGGATGTCGAGCAACCGCTCCTGGTACTGAGTGCAGATCGTCCGCAAACACTGCTCAGCGCCATCACTCGCGGCCGACCTTTCNACCTGCCGGAAAGTAATAAAGATCAGCAACAGCAGTNACGTTGTGCAAGGTTTCCAAACCTGACCGTANCGCTTGCAGCTTGTCAAAATTATGTTTTGGCTTTTCAAGAGATATTTTGGGCTGAATTTGCGCAGCTAAAAGTTGTATCTGCACAAGCTATACCGTTGGACGAGCCGGTCGCGCCATTCACACAGGAACTTACGCGATATCAGGGGGTACCACAGATAGGCGTTTCTGTGGACATAGTTGTGTAGGAGAGCGCTTGCATTGAGTCTACTGCTTGAGCAGAAATGCAGCAATCACCACACTCTTGAAAATGAGAGGCTATATTTAGCGCTATCACTTTTCGTAACGGACAGGGTGGATATTTTTGGTCTCTTCTGCTATATTTTTGGTCGTCTCTTCAGCCGCATTTTTGGTCTCTTCTGCCATACAACCCCGTTAGTGCGATCACATGTACAAGCGGCAGAGATGCGATTCCCATGAAGAGTCACGGCGTGACGCTTCACTCTTCACAATGAAGTGCGCAAGTAGATGAAAAGAGTGCGCAAGTAGATGAAAACTCTTCACAATGAAGTGCCTAAGTAGATGAAAAGAGGATGTGAAAAGTAAGTGAGGGGTGTTTTTTGCTACACGTGGTTCTAGAAAAGTTTCTAAGCAGTAAGACTTCTCCACTTAGGATACTGTAAAACGTAGATTCTTTTTGTTTTAACGCACCAGCCTGCATCTGCAAATGGCGGCTCATGCTCGTCGCCTATGCAACAATATTATTTCAATCGTTGCAGTGACTGATCGAAACTGGCGCTGGTATATTGTGCGACCACAGCTGCAGCTTATCTTAAAAGTGAAACCTTTGAGTCATTCGCGGCACAGTTTGGACTGTCCCTCAACACTATCAACAATCATAGCAGTGATCGATGCGCTGGGACTGTTTGCTTCATTCGAGTCTGCCAAGCGACTTTCAGGGTTGAAAACGGGAATTGAAGTTTCTTTATTTGTACTCCCGTTGGAGTAGTGCAGTGGTTCAACCTTTTTCGGCCCATGGAACATCTTTCAAAAAAAATATCGGATGAACCACTTTGCTAAGCTGACACCTCATGAACAAGTAGTCAAAACTGTATTGCACACAGGTGGTCTTATCTTACATAATTTATTGTGCAGTAAAGGTTATAATTATTTGGACCACTAACAAATTCCAGGTGGGCCACCTGGACTACGTTGAGAATCACTGGTGTAGTGTAACGAGTGGTATGCGGACGCCCATCTCCTTTCGCATCCACTAGAGCCGAGCACGAGGCTGAACAGGTCGCAAGTACCGTTTTTTGATGTCTTCGGTGTGACCCGACTGGGAATCGAACCCAGCCTACGTGCTCTAAGAGTAAGTGATTTCCTTATGGCAAAACGATATATTTTCTACCTCGTGCCAAACGCCAAATAAGAACAACGGAGCGTGAGGGCTTTCATTGTATGACGCAATCATACCGATAACAACCCCTAAACAAAGAAAGTGACAGCAAGCGGAAAACAAACCACGGCAACGCACTTTTTTATCCAATCAGAACACGTTTTACGACGTTTAACTGACTCTTCAAAATCGAATTTTCATTTTCTTTGTTGGGAAGATTCAGCGATTAGTGAAATTCAAAACCAATCACCTTTCTAACAAGCAGAAAAAAATCACAATAAAAATTAATAACTACTGGAGATAAAAAAACGTATTCTACCGCATGACTGGTAACAACGGGCTGGTCGTCGCCTTGTCGCGTTTTCTTCTTTTTGCTGAGAATTTCATTCGCTATCGCCGCTTGCTGACGCAGCAATGTGATAATCCCGTCGTGGCGCACCTGGTCTGCGGTTAATTTGCAAGTGCTGAGAACTTCGGCTGCAAACGAACGGTCGACAGTAACTTAGAAATTTCCAACATACAGTATCTTTGTTTCGCCAGAGAGAGAGAGAGAGAGAAAACTGAGCGAATCGGGCCATATTACGCCGACAATAAATCCGGCCATATTACGCCGACGATGAATCCAGTGACGACTTATTCCAGTTGTTTAACCTTTTTTGTACCACGACTCATTATAGCAACCCACTATAACCCAGCGACCCACATCTAAAACTCGAATAAAGCAAACAATGCAGCTGCGCACAAAAAATATCTACTGGCGACCCCTCCAAAAAGGTTCGCGACCCTAGGTTGAAAACCACTGGCTTATTCGGTTTCTTCACCGATGAAATGAAAAAGCGAATTGAAAAGAGTTTTTCACAAACTGGATCGCTTATTTAAGCAAAGGCAAACGATGGAATCACAGCAGTGGCAATCATCACTTCCAGCAGTCCTTTGCCAAGGCTTTCGTTTGTTCAAGAGCAATGCAATAGTGATGTCAGTGTTCTTAAACGTATCTCTCAAAAGTTCTTCAACAGTCTCCCGGAATACAGTAGAAACTCGCCTTTCTGCCACCACCAAAATACACAAAAGCCTTGCTTTACGACCATCTCGGTATTCAGATAAATTAACTGCGGTTTCTGAAAATGTCTTGGCGGTCAACAAGGTCAAACCTTGAGAAAAAAACTTTGTCTCTTTAGCATGAAACACAAGCGCGTCAACCTTCCGAAACAACCACGAATTATTTAACGATACCGATCCCGACTCACCGCTAAACTCGCACGAGACGCTATCGACGGTGGGACACCTTGCGGTGGACGAGGTCAGGGCGGCGCAAAGATTGCGGATCAGCTTCGGGTTCGGGCAGGGTACGCGTTCGGCGCAGAGACCGAGCAGATCGGCGACCGCCGATGACGCCGTTCCCCTCACAGTGACGTTTTCGTCGACCTGGCGATTGAACAACCAGTGTGAGCGTTGGACGGGAACAAGTGCAGCACAAGTCGAGCAGCGGACGACACGGTGGAAACGATGCGGTCTTCCGTCGAGTTTACTGATTCAAACACTTGAAGCGATAGCGCGCAAACCCTTTGCGTGCGAAGAAAGTGACAACTCGGCGACAAAATCGGGTTCGACGGGCATCCAGGCTGAAGACGCAGTACCTGGATGCGTTATAAGAAGGGCAACCGCAAGTAAAAAAAGTCAAAATTATTCTGCCTTTTTAGAAGTTTCTGAAACGTCCACAAACCAAATTTGAAGCTGATACCATGAGCGACTCAAAAGTTATTAGGTAAAAAAACAGTCAAAATTTATCGCTAGGCCAAAATTTTCTTGCAGCAATGTTTTTTTTCGTTATCGTTATTTTATTAAAATTTACAAGAACAGATTTTGATATGTTTTCGCAAGTTTTGTTGCAATTTTGAAACAGTTATGGATTTGTTGCGACTTCTGACGTAATAATGTCGTTTAGCCAACTACTAGACGATTTAATGCTAACCTAAGCTTAAGTAGACTAGTCATGCCAATGCAAGAAACGTGATCTTGCAGCACTTGGTTTGGCAATGCGAAATCCAGCATGCATATACGGTGCAGTGTTTCAACTCATAATATTCTCAGATTTGACTTTATTGGAGTTATGTACTTATCAACATATCATGCCCAAGGTCGAACAACCAAATTCTTCAAAAGTTTGAAGTATACTGCATGAATAGGCTTCTGAGTTTACCTCAACACCTGAGGGCGAAAGTTTGCATTCCGCATTTCAATTGAAAACGCAGAAAATTGATAGGTCAAAGTTTGTGAATTAAAAAGCCAAAATTTTAAGTTTTCAGGTCAAAAAATTGGTTGTCCCAGTTATAAGCGACTGTGAAATCGGTGGTTCGTCGATTGCAGCAACCTCGTCCATTCCTGCAGCTCTACAAAATTTCTATTATTCGCTCGCCTTTCTTTTTGGTGAATTATGCTTCGTGGCAAAAGAAAGTATTGCCCAATAACAATAATACAGCATTGTTACCCGACAGACCACAATTCGCAAAAATTACAGCGCAAATTGTATCTGAGCCCGAGTTGTTACGTTTGGCCCGAATTGGCGAAGTTATTTTCGGTCGGCCGATCATCCCCTGCACTATTTGGAGGGGGTGCGAGAATAACTGGGTGAAAAATCTTCAGTCAGTAAGTTGCAAAAATGCAATGTGTGTTGTTGCTGAACAATGGGACGACAAATCAACAATATTATTCTATTACATGCCGCGCTGTTAAATGTAGCAAAATCACTCAAAACCAAATTGAAGTTACGCTTCCCGATGAGAACGTTCGACGGTGTGAAAATCAATCGAAATAAGACGAAGGGCACCGAACAGAAAAAAATAACCACCAAGCGCAATCAGTACCTTGATGCATTCCATGAGTGGCCTTATGGTCGGGTTTAGTTTATCGGGGAGTTTCCAAACCTGCAGCTCGTCGTGGTCGGGCGCGTTCAGGGCGGCGGTGAGGAGAGCGCGCGACGCGTACGTTTTCACGCGGCAGTCAAGAGTCGAGTGGACGTTGAGCGACTCTTGCGCGAGACTGAGAAGCAGACAGCGCTGGTTCCATAGTTCTGCGCAGGAAGCGTGCCGTGAGCGACAGCAAGTCGTGCTGGAGGCAACTTTTTGTCGCTTCTCGTGAATCTGTGCAAATCTTTTTCCACGTGCGACTTGCGTGCCGACACGAGGACCGCTCAGATAGTTGACACAGGAGGTTGCGTTGCTGATTAGTGCACGATTAGCGCGGTGGACGAACGTTCCGCTCGCGTAACTTTCTAACTGACACAGCTTGAACAGAGCGCACATACACGGTGTTGCGAAATGCTTCGGCTCTACACGTATACGCAAAAAAGAAGCGCGTCATGCGACACTTCTTCAACGAACAAACGACTTCGAATGACCTTTGTTTGAAGACGGAACAAGAGAAGGAAACTGGTCGACGCAGAAATCAACGACTTCATGAAAAGCGTAGCTCGTCTGCAGCGGGAGATTCTGAAAAAAACAAACTTGAGAGTTTTTCGTGGCTAAAANTCCAGGCGCGGAAAACAAGGCNTCCACCACCAATGACACCGGCATTGAATTTACATAAAAACACCTTTGCTACAGTCTCTAGAGCAGGGGTTCCCAACCTGGGGTACATTTGCCTATCCGAAGGGGTACATTTAATGATACCAATAGAAGGTGCAAATATATTAACATGTTGTTTGTTTAAAATATTTATACTTATTTCACTTAATATTATTTTCAAAAGTCATTGTGTTTATTGTCAAATGTATCTGTGAAAAACCATGAGAAAGTATTTTGTTATAAAGAGTTTTAGGGGTACACGTTCATCTGTCAAAATTCTGAAGGGGTACATCCTTATCTGTTGAAACGCTGTGGGGGTACATGCTCATTTGTCGGAATGCTGAAGGGGTACATTGTTAGAAAAAGTTTGGGAATCCCTGCTCTAGAGCGACCAGCCAGGAAACTAATCAACGTTCGGAAAGCAAATCGATGCGATCTTTAAAATATTCGATCGCACATTGCGTTCTGTTCACATGGGAACAAGTGATTGAAGTCGGTACTGGGCCCAGGGGCGTTGTTAAGCGAGGCACTCACGATTCCGCATTGTTGGTTGATCGCGGGTAACAACGCTTTCATGTCGGTTTGCACTTGTATGAACTTGACGGTCATTTCGCTGAAGTAGATGCCGCTGTTCTGTACGTCACACAGTGACGTACGCACTTCCGGTGACAGGCCAACGGGGAATACCTGAACAAGAAGCTCACCTCAGCATAAGAAGTTCTTCATCGCTAGGACGAATGTTGCGTAAAAGCGTAACATTGATCGCCACAAGAAAACTCCTGTCGAGCTAAAGTTGCTAGCAGCGGGTTTCATGCCAATCGTGTGAAAGCAAGTGCCCATGTGTGAAGTAGTCGCCAAGAGTTTGCCATACGACCACTAACCAGTCCAGTTGGACCGTGANTGACGCTGGTTTCACGCGAACTAGAGTTGTGGTGGGCAGCTTCGCTGGTTGTGGGCAGGTTACCCGTCCGGGCCTGAGTAATTNACTTCAAAAAAAGAAAAAAACACGCACAAAGAAGACCTCTGTAAAAAGATTGTTNCACAGATTTATTACTTTTTGTTACNACATGAATTTCTAAATTTCGGAAATNTTTTTCTCGNCATTTACACTTATCCATCCATCCATTCGTTCATTTAACACNGTTGACCGACGTAAGTCGATTATGCAAGGAGAGATTGGTCAAAACAGCTTTCCATCCACTGTCTGTGGCCTACGCTCACTGCAGGTACGAAGCCAGGTNTTGGTTGTGGGGCGGGCAAGAAAAAAACGAGGAGACCACTGCCAGCAAAAAAACTGAAAAAATTACCACTCATTTCCGGCACGGGGGCAATAATTGTGAAGGGGATGCTCGCCACCACGGACCGCCACTGGCCACGGCCCTGGCACATTGTGCATGCCATGCTTTGTATTGCAAATGACGGAACGTGCAGCAACCACACCCGCACAGGAACTGGTGAGTGAAAATAGATACTTGGACGAATGGTCTTATCGACTGGTAAAAATTAATTCCACATGGAATTAACACACCATGCTTGCAAATAATGGTTTTTCACAATACCCGCAGAAAAAATATGTACGCAAACGAACATTACTGACGCACATACAAGTCCGGGTAATGGTATACTTCTAGGCATGCATGTACCAGGGAGACTCACATGCTTTCAGTTGTGAATGTACCAACATTTTTAAAAACTTGGTTTGGCTCAAAAAAATAAAACCACTTGATAACAATAACATCCAGCACTCATTTAACACATTTCTACATTCTTTTCCCAAAAGTGGCTTTATGCAACAAAAACAAACTGTGCCAACTTTTGTATCTAATTTTGCCCTTTTTTCCGGATTTAATGACTAAAATGCCGTTATTTTGAATAGAAGAAGTGTTAGGCAAAACCTGACGCAAATGCTGCTTTCTGAATGCGCAAAACTTACCACCGGTGACTTATCTGCGGGCAATTAATTGACCTTTTTCTTCACAAAAAAGACTTTTTCTCAAAAAATGACTTTTTGTTCTCTAAATGACTATTTTTGCGAAAAAAAAAGACTAACGCCCATGGTGCCGTTTTGTTATCGAAAAAAAAGCTAAGCGTAAAACTAGCCCTGAACATGTGGATGAATAAAAGTTTCATACCGTCCCACACTCCCTCGCCTCCCTCCACCACCCCCACACCACCGTCGAAGCAACCATGCGTTGCAGCGCCGATGGTGACGTCAGATAGAGCTTCAAGTGTTCTTTGACGATATCTTGAAACATGGCTTGCTCATTGGGCAGCTGTGAAGGGGCGTTTCTTAAGGTGTGGCAGCAAAGTATCCCAATGAACCTGCGGGATGATAAACATTGGCAAGAATAAGAGTATTGCATATAATCGACCAGGACGGAATTCACGCTTTCTGTATCACAAAATTATTACATCAGTCACTAAGAAAAACTTCAACAAAGGAACTTGTTTTTCCGGCTAAACGTGTTTCAGAAAGTTACGAGTAAGTTTTGCAGACTAAAAGTTTTTCCAAATCGGTATATGAGACAAGAGACCGTGTGTGAGAAACAACCTCAACATATTACTGATTTATGCTCTGCTTGTGTGAATTCACACTTGATACCTGCAAAACCCTAAATTTAGGAGGTGTTTTACTTTTGTCTTTGAAAGGTCTCTTGAACCAATTCAAAACACAAGAAACATCTTAGAATTGCAGAAAAGGTTGCCCTTGGTTTCTTACAACACCCTACCGAATTTCGAGTGAAAATATTAGGAGAAAAAAAGTTATGGGAGTTTTTATTTGAACCGTATCGACGCGCACCTGGTCACCACCTCCCTTGTGTGCGCCACATGTTCCTCGTAGTTGAGCCCGTCGTTGGCGGCGGCGCCGTAACTCGACGGGCTGCCGCCGATGAAGCGCTGCTGGTCGCTCGAGACTCCGTCTGTGAACTGCGCGAGGAACAAAGAGAAAATTGCCTGCCTTTTTTTCTTTTCCTCGGTTG
>JGI24159J19872_10005190_pt1 | contig 16793 bp, 15 predicted proteins | sample Ectturendosymbi4_FD_19872 | JGI IMG/M metagenome (IMG submission 19872) | reverse complement strand
AAGTTTCTTCTTTTTTTTTTTTTTTTAATGCTTACTTCTGTTGTTGCTAAATCAAACGTAAGACACTCGCAAGTTGACCAGAGCTGTAAGTTCTGCCTTGGCGTTGCAGTTTCACCGCGACCGCCTCACCGCTCATCCCCTGACCCTGGAAAGCTTTGCTTACCTCTGGGCCGGCGTAAAAGCGACATACGGCGTCAACGCTGGAAAAGTGTGCTTCGAGTGCAAGGTAACCAGCATTGAAATGCCAATGCGCAATAAATATATACTGTTTTTTCTCGCTGAGATATTTCGGTCATGTGTCTCACAGTTGCATTAAAACTCGCCGTAACTGTATTCATTAGTGCATATTTTCAGATATTCTGACCGAAATGACTTCTTTTCGTTCCTTACAAGAAAATTTTGGTCTACGACCGAAAAACACAGTGTATAAATATTTTTGGTCGGACGTAAGACTTGTTGCAGCGTATCGCCAGACCGGTTTAGACCAGTTTAAATTAGTTCCTTCAAACAGCACTTCATTTCCTGCTTTAAGCAATGCNGAGGCGACCGCACAAACGGTTGGATCGGCGATCACAGCTGTGTAGAACACTTGTTTCTTCAGTCACGGCCGTGCTGGATGCGCAAGTAGTNCTGTGCGCAGAATANAAAGTGTCAACNCAGCAAAAACTGAGGCTTCGCANCCTCCTGGTGGATAGATCCAGTTCAAACGTTGCCGAAACGATACNTAGTCCATGCGTCGGGAGCTTGATAGGCTGCTGTTTGTTTCATATGACCCTTTGACCCGACGCCGGGCAGCCTGCTTCAACGAGTCGAGTGGTTAAAAACTCGACTCGTGGTTCTTTTTTTCGAGTTGCTACAGATCGGCACCCGCCATTTGCTCGTGCGTCACGGAACCGGTCTGTTTTCTTCCTCGTCGTTTCGGTGTCAAGCGAAATTTCTGACCTAGCGCCATGTGCGCCTACGCAGAGTGATTTTGTACATATCAAATGCAGTGAGAAAACTGATGATTAGGGTTTGGTGCTTTAAGTTTAGTGTGTCGGGTCAGGGTTTTGGTTACGGTAAGAAAAAGAATCTAACACTAAGTCAAATATTTTTCAGTGGTTATAGTTATTCCCGTACTGTAGCATGTTGTGGGTGTTTAACATCTAAGCAAACAGCTTTAATTTACACAACACACATCAAAAAAGTAACCGCCAAACTTCATTGCTTTACTCTGAGAAGCAAAATTACTGAAAAGCAATAATAGGTCAGAAATTTCGCTTGACACCGGGTTAGTCGGTCTGTTTTAGTGCTTCTCAACCAGTGGTGCAATTTTCGAGTGGACCACCGAGTTAATCCAGCAATTAAGAAACTGGTTGATGTGTTCAGCAGCAAGTTTATCCTTGAACTGCATATATATAGGAAACAATTTTTACTTCAAAATAAAGCGTGCTTGTTTATGCGCTTAAAAGCGTAGCCTATGCTAACAAGACAGTGAGCTTTACCAAAAGTTCTCTGGACCATCCTAAGGAAGAAGCTTAAGATAAACCACGGGCCTAATGTTTATCCATGTCACCAGCTTGCCGAAGAGAACTCGGTCCGACACTTGCCGTCAGACGAGCCGAGCCCACATCTGGTCCGCGTAGGATGGTCCACCGACGCCTGTGTCGCTTTGGTGGGCGAGGAGGAGCTGTCCTTCGCCTATTGCGGCACGGGCAAGAAGGTGAACAATGCGACCTGTGAAGATTACGGCGAAAGCTTCAAGGGAGGCGACGTGATTGGCTGCTACTTGGTGAGTTGGGGCGTGGTGTGTGTGTTGACCTCGGGGTTTTTGTTTTCGATCATTTGTCCCGGAAATTGTATTAAGACTCGCCGTAACCGCATTCACTAGCCTTCCTTTTCGGTCATTATGACCGAATTGACACGGTCAATGACCGAAAATAACCCCCAGGTGACCGAAAATGACCCCCAGGTGTGGGAACGCATGCCTGATGACTGTGCGAAAACCCAATAACCCTTTCGCGGGTAAACGAGAGAGGATTCACGCAATAGTGCAGCATCACGTCGGCCTCATGCCCACGCCTGGTTGTTCAGTTGTGGTACCCAACGGGTCGGATTGCGCTTTTGGAGAGTGCAACGCGTCAAAACATGGGACTAAAAAAAATTCAGGGTCTCTAAACAAAGGCATCGCGATTTCGTCGTCTTAGTTTGCGTTTTGGTCCTGAAATTTCGTTGTTTTTCACTCGTTTCGCTGACACGCTGTACGCGCGCACATCTGTCGCTGCGACGGCAATTCTGTGATATGCTTTTTTATCCGTCAGATGTTGCAGTACGATTTGGCCCAGGCGAGCAGTAAATCACGTGCAAGGCCTGTGTTGGCCGTGGTTTGTCCCGAAACAAGGAGAACTCGTTTTTTGGGGGTTGGGGAGGAAAGAGTGCGTGACGCCGCAAGGCGGTTTTTGTGCCGCTTTTTTAACCCCTCTTTTGGGCCCAAACCGCGCAAACTCGGGGGGTTCTCTTTGCGCGAGAGTTTTCCTGTTCATCGCCGACACGCTTGTCTCCGCCGTGGCAGGACCTCTCGGGGGAGGAGAATTTCACGGTGACGTACACGAAGAACGGAAAGAACCTCGGCGTCGCTTTCACTGCCGAGAAGTCGAAGCTCGCCGACGCCGCGCTCTTCCCCCACGTCATCACCAGGAACACGACCACTGAGTGCAACTTCGGATCCAAGGCAGGTGGCAGCGTCACTAGTTAACTTCTTCAAGTTCGCGATGCCAGCGTGGTTAAAATTTTTCTTATTTGATTCTGTTAGGGCGAAATATATACTTTGTCTATTCTATACGGGGCGAAATATGTAGGTGCTTGGTTCTATTAACTTATGCCAATTATATATATTTTATAAGATCAGAGTGTCTTAGTTCTTAAGCCGTGAAAGGATGGATTCTTTTCGATAGACACTGATTGTATACCAAGGGTTCCCGACCTAGGGTACCGTACATGTACATGTAGCCCCAGAGGAACATTTGCCTATCCGAAGGGATACATTAAAGGCTAGCAATAGAAGAGAAATACTTTATTTAGATATTATTTATTTCCAAATATTTATGCATATATCAGTGAGTATTATTTTCAGAAATCATATGCATGTTTTTAAATATCTATGGATCATCGTGATAAAAATATTTTGTCCATAAGAAATTTTAGGGGTACATTTTCATCTGCCAACATGCTGAAGTGGTACATGGTAAGAGAAAGGTGGAAACTCCTGTTCTGTATTGTCGGCAACTTTTTATGATTTCTGCTTTTCTGGTGCAAAGAAGACTTGCCAGTTGGTCTGACGCGTGAATGCGAAACCTTGCCTACTCGCAGGAAACGCCCTACTTCCAACATCCCGAGGATCTCGCCGACTACGTCTTCCTGGGCAACGTCCCCCTGGAAGAAAGGACCCGCGGCACCGTTGGGCCGAGCGCCAAGAAGGAATGCGAGGTTCGTTGAGATTTAAATGGCGTTCGTGGTCGCTGGGGCGATTACACCCGAACCGCATGCCGCGACGTTTCTGCGATTCTTGATTCAGGTTTTGATGCTGTGCGGCCTCCCAGGGGCCGGGAAGACCTTTTTCGCCAACAAGCACACGAAGGACAACCCGGAGAAGAGGTTCAACATACTCGGCACCAGTTATCTTTTAACCCGCATGAAGGTGAGTTGTTTGTTGCACAGTTCTTACTGCTGGTGATGCTCGTTTCCTTTTGAGTGCCAGTGTTTCGTTTTCGTTGATATTTTCGGCCAGCAATTGCGGGAGGAATGTCGATAGCTGTAGAAAAACAATTCTTTTTCAGTTATTGTGTGAAAATGGAATTTCTGATCAAATGTTTGAATTGTGATCTAGGTGTGTGGAAGAGATCGACGAGACAGTAATTTTGCTTGCCAATGTTATGACGAAGGTGGTCAAACCACGTCGCACAATCTTTTTATCTTTCCTTTGGTACACGAAAAGTAAAAGTGCTGAACAGCCTTATAATGAAAATCGTTTTCTTTTGCCTTTGCTTTCATTTCATCTATCCGTTTATTGTTGCAGTTGCTCATTTAATCCGATTTGTAGGATGCTTGTGGTAATTGTGTTAAGTCTGACGACTAATTGTCATGATTGTTTTCCCGCTGTCCTGAATGCCGTCCTTTGTCACGTGTTAAGTGTCTTTCTTCGGGGGATTGCTGTAGTGAGCTTACTACAATGTTGTGAGGTGGTCTTTCGTCCCTCGCTGCACCCGCATGCGAACGGTACTGCGCAGAACTGGTTACTGATGTCTTTTTTTCTGAAATATCTCGAAGCGAAATAAACTTGCCACAATTCTTTAATTGACCCCGTTTCGCCGAAAGACGTCAGACGTGAGTTGTATGAACGTCCACGGTCAAAGTGTCATCATACCCGCAGTCTTACCCACCCACAGTCTTACCCGTGTCTTACCCAGGGTAAGACTGTGGGGCCGGAACCCAAGCAATTTTGAATGGCTGGAGCCTGAGCCAAAATTTTCTAGATGGCTGGAGCCGGAGCCTGAAATGTGGATTCCGGTTCCACAGCCCTAGTTTGTGTGGCAAGCGAGTTGTACAAATGATAAAAAGGTTTCCAGTTTTCAACCAAATTCTTCTGGAACCGGAGCCAAAACTTCGAGTTCCGGCTCCACAGCCCTTGTCTTGCCGCACTACTCCGTGCGATTGGCCATCACGGGCTTCACTTTGCTTGCGTTCGCGCAGGACGCCATTAATTGGGGGTCGGGCGCTGCTTTGCGCCACACGTGACATTTTAAAAGCACTCGCCATGTTTCTTTACGCATGCATTCGGGATAGTGTTATCGAGCATGACGTGAGCCTTCTAAAATACCTTCTTGCTCGACCTGCAGGTCACCGGAATCGAACGCAAAACCGCCAGGCTCACGGCTCGTGAAATCCTGCATCATGCCGGCAATTGCCTGACCCGACTTTTGCAGATGTCGTGTCGGAAAAGGCGGAATTTCATTCTGGACCAGGTAATCATCCGCTAAACCTTTCGACCTCCTTGTTTTCGATCCTTTTTTCCAGGTCTTTCTCTGGCAAACGACCGACCGAAATTCAACCAAGCTCACTTTAGGACCAGATGCTCACAGACGCACACTTGCACGCACAAACACGCCGTTGCACGCGCGAGATGTCCGCTTCTCGTCAATGGCGTTATTCGATTCACAGACACTTGCCTTAAAAATTGTGTTTTGCCCGCCGCGTTTACAACCATTCATAACTGACCTGCGCTGTAAGAATTTGTAAATTCAATGTTAAACTATTCTAAAGCATTCGAAATGATGCTGTTTTCCTTGAATGTTGTTGAAGGAAATAAACATTGTAACTTAATGCTTTTGGAGCTCAGCAGCGAAAGTATCAACAGTTGGTTTCACGTAACAAAGCGTATTGTTTCGTCCAAGAAGTAAAATTTCCAATGACGTCAGCTTACGTTGTGAAAAAAAAGTTGTGTTTAAACTTATGTCAAAGTGAAAACGTTCCCTACGCCCTTGTGAAAAGGCATGCTTGGACTGGATGAGTTGTTACTGTTGTGGCAGCAAAAAAACTGTCGCAATCGTTTCTTGTACCCAGTTTGAACGGCCGTGACGTCAGCTTCTACCCACATCAGCTTAAACTAGTGGTGTATTTGTATGATGGCGGTTCCCGGCATGCTGTGGTCTTAAGAAAATTTTAAAAAAAGTAAAAGAAAAAACGACGACCTGACCGTGGACCGGTCGGTGCCATTGCTATACAGATGAGCTGAAACTTCAAGTGTCCTTACAATGTGTCGTTTTCGTCTNCACTTGTTTATATTGTGTATCTCTATGCCAGTGGTTCTCAACGTTTTTAGTGATGTACCTTTTGGGCAATAGTTGGCCTATCAAGTACGCCTTGACTGTAATTATGAGGAGAATAAGTAAAAATGTACTTATAATTGTTTTTCTTATGTCGAAATTTCATTACGAAGACACTTAAAAAATGCGTGTACCCCTTGGAGCACCTCATGCTTGAGAACCACTGTTCTATGCGACTAGACAAGGCAAGCTGAAAAAGAAACCTGACGCCACCGCTGGATTTGTTGCGTAACCAAAGTGGCGGGCGCATCAATACAGTCTCCAGCTCCTGCACTTACGTATTGCATCCGTGTTCGGTTCTACCGGCGGGAAAGTCCATGCGAAGTATTTTACAGACTTCAGTAGTGCTTCTGATGCTGCTTTTGCCCATGCGAACTTAAAAGGGTCATTCGCATCTCTTCAGCTTTCTTGTTAAAGGGGGGTTTATCTTCCCCCTGGTGGTTACTGTTTCAGTTTCGCCTTTTGTAGAGAGTTTTTACTTATGATCAGTGTGACGTGTTTTCTTTTAAATCAAAGTTACTTTTGCCGTTTACTGTTTGTTACGGTTGCATTTTCACATTAATTTCTTGCTTCATTCTCATTGTTACATTCTCACCCATATTTCACACACCTGCACCGTTTACAACACACCAACACAAACACACGACACACTTGTGTAACTTAACCCGTTTGCAGGGGGCCGTGCCCAGCCGGAAGGAAGGTAGGTAGGCCGCAAGGTAAGTATATGTCCTGTTGTGATGCGTCACCGCTTTTTTCCATTTTCTTTTGTTACTTTATTGTGACGGCTTGTGTCGTAACCATCAGAACTAACCGACTCTGATTGTATCATTTCAGATTGCATCTTTCTCAACGTGCCCCGTCGCGGCACGCGTAGTGTTCTTATGCACAAGCCAATCACTATTGTTTTCTTTTTTTGTTGTTTCCCGCCCCGCCGCACGATCAATGGCGTCAAACAATTAGCCAAACGTGTTTTCAACTGCACAAAGACGCAAAATGCGTTCGTTTGAGGGCTTTCAAAGAAAGGCGGTTGTAATTGTGCCCACTGACGAAGATTTTAAAAGTCGGGTGGATAAGCAGACTAAAGACGAGGGGAGAGAGATACCCGATATTGCTGTTTATGAAATGAAAGGTACTTGTGGAAAGTGACGTTATGCGGACGTTTTCGGTCCGCCGTTGCAGTCGTTTGTGGCAATTTGTTGTTTAGCAACTTATGTTACGTGTTCTGACGGACCCGTTTCGACGCTGCTATTTTTTTCATAGTGGTCTGCAGTAGCTCGTTACGGGTTCACCACCCAACAACAACAACAGCCTGTCGCAAGCAACGGGCGATAACGAAAAAAACGAAACAAAAGACCGGTTTCGGACCTCCCCCCCCGTGTCGCTTGCACAGGCTGTTGCGCCCCCCCAGAGCGACATCGCAAGTGCGCTGACGTCGTGCGCTTACATACAGCTGGATTTTCGATGCCGGAAAAAGGGGACAATTTTGAGGAGGTACTTTTCCCCGAGCTGCCCAAAGACGACGCCGTGAAGCAGATCGAGAAGTACAGGGCGGACGCAAAAAAGCACGGACCACCGCCTGAAAAACGTTTCAGAGGTGAGCTGGCTCGACCGTATTTGCTAAAAAGAAGACATGTAAACGCTGCAATTTTGCTTAAGTAAAGACTGCGTGTTAAGAGCAACTGACTGTTCGCTGAACGGTTGTATTTTCACAGTTTTTCTAATCAGGCTAAATTTCTGCCCTGGTCTTTTTGCTGCCCCCCCCCCAACGTAAAACGCTTTTGCCGCAAATAATGTCTGTTGGTACCGCCTGTGTACACGCGCAATGATTTTCGCATATGTATACATACATACATATATCCGGTAGTGTTTCTAGTGAGTGCGGGGGGAAGCAAAAAGACCAGAGGGCAGGGGTCACACAAGGCCATGATCTCGCATATGTCTATAATATATTCGCATACAGTACGCGATGATTTCCGCAAAGCGCAAGGACTTCAATAGCACACCAGAAATTACGTTCTTTCCGGTTTAGTTTCTGTCCTTTCGTCACTAGCCTCCCCAAACGCTAGGCTTATACATCGCTCGGCGTGCGCCGCGCTCAGGAAATGACGTTGTACTCCCCCCAAACATGTTTCTACGGCAACGATCGCGGTGCCGTCTTGCTTTTTGTCATCACTTCGTCAAAAAAGAGATCAGATCTTTCTGCAACTTTTAGGCCTCGGACCGAAGTGAATTACGCGAAGCGGCAACGAAACTTGCACAAACCCCCTAATCCCGGGGGGGGTGGTGATAATAGTTCGAAGGCAATCTCTCGGTCGATTAGTCAAAACTAGGTGCCATCGGCTGCAAAGACTTATTTGTGTCAAAGTATTCTGCGCTTTGAACAACGAGCATGGAAACAGACGTGTCGTAAGAACGCTTCGGAATCGCAACTTGGTTGAGTTTCTTCCTAAATTCTCAAATTAAAACTTATCCACAATTTTTTTTTAAAGATTTACAAAAACCGTCGCGCGTTGTTGGCGGTTTTGTTTTTTTGTCGTGATTCCAAATTTTTTAAATAATTTCGCAACGCGCCTCATCTGTTCAATTGTGACGTTGAATGAAATGTCAACAGATCTCGCTGAGCATCAAAAGATTCGAAAAAGATGCCGTTTCGCGCTCAGGGGACTTCCCCGAAAGTAGCCGAAAACGCACAACCCGCTTCTACCGTTGCTTGTGTTCCTTTGTGCAGGTGGATTCGACACTGGCCGGCAAATGGGCCGCGGTGGCTGGGGCGGTGGTTTCGGCGGGCGAGACATGGCCATGCCCAGGATGCCGTTCGGCAGGGGGGGCGGCCGGGGGTTCGGCGGCGGTGGCGGGAGTTACAACCGATTTGGCGGCGGTGGCGGAAACTACAACAGGTTCGGCGGCGGCGGCGGAAATTTCAACCGATTTGGCGGCGGCGGCCAGGGCGGCTACGGATCGAGAGACAGTGGAAGATGTGAGTTGGGATGACATCGGTGAATTTATGCCGTTCTGTTAGGGATCCCGAGCAGGAAGTGCGCAAAGCTTCACACTGTGGCAGCAAGCAAAAATATTGCTTGTTCGCGCTAGGTATGCATGTCTTATTCTCACCACACTTCCCGTTTGTGGTGCATCGCGCATGTGACTCCGACTGAGCGTCCTCACCACGCTGGCGTAATTGTCGGTGACGCTAAAATGCATGGTCATGATCACTGGTTTGTGTGTTGTTGATTGAATCAGGGCATGGTGTCTGTCGGCTTCTTAACTTATATTTTAGTGAAAGCAAAACTGAAATATTCCTGATGACATTTGCGGAAAGTGGTTCGACTACGTCCGCTAGCTGAAAGTCCGCGCCGGATTCGCGTCGGCAGGCAGATGGTGTCGCAAATTGACCAATGCTTGTCAGTAAAACATAAATTCTGGCAGAAACGACTGTGCGCTGATAACCTTGGCTGCTGCTAACTCGCCTTCTTTTCCAGCTGGATTCGGTGCCGACAGAAGAAACTTCGGGGGTCAGGGAGGAGGTGGCGGCAACAGAAATGGTGAGGCGTTTGTTCATTGCCGAATGGTTACGCGAAAAGTTACATTGCACCTTAGAAAATGTACGTAACATTTAGTGACGTGTCATGGCGCGTGACGTAATGTGATGCGACGTATCATGGCGCACGACGTAATGTGAAGTGACGTGTCATGGTGCGTGACGTAATGTGACGTGTCGTGACCCGTGACGTTATGTGGAGTGACGTGTAATGGCGCGTGACGCAAGAAACCTGCTTTGATATTGAAAAGACTCATTTTAAGGCGACCTAATCCAAGCTTTTGAAACATTGCAGCTGGCAACGGTGGGGGTAGCTGGCAGCAGAACCGAGGTGGGAGGAGCAACAGCCAGGGGAGCTTTGGCGGCAACAGAAGCGGTGGAGGCGGAACTGGCCTCGGTAGTGGCGGACTTGGCGGGGGATTCAATCGGAATAACGCCCAGAGGTATGAGCCCAGGTGTCGCTACCTCCCTGCAAGCACTTAGTTCACACCTGCACAACATGCGAGCCTTGAGAGATTTCCCAATTGCAGAAAATGTTGCAAAAGCCAAACTTCGGTAGGAAATAGTCATTTCTTTCAAACCATCAAAATACCTCAACAACGAAATAAAAGACTTTTACGGCCCGCGACAAAATTATGTTGATCAATTTGGGTCTGTATAACGACATCCGGAGTTGTGCAGGCCTGACTTAGTGGCATCATTTTGCTCGTTGACAGCGCATTTTGTCTTATTTTCGTAATATCTTCAAGATGGCATTTGAAAGCTCTAGGTTTGCTACAAGCGTTCCAGGAATCAACTGACTGGGCTCTGCTTTCATCTTTTTTGCAAGGATTCAGACTTCGACATATCTGTATTCAAACAACTAGTCTTTACAAAGGCGACTAAGTTACATCCATTCGCAAAAAATTTTTGTTATCGGAAATAGACTTCACGTAACACTGCCACACATCGTCAAGTCATAAAATCTCATTCAAATAGAAACTTCAAATGAATATCAATTTTCAAAGTGGTCTTCTTATATTTCTTTGCAACAGAGGAAGAAGCAACATGAATAATCGAACGGGCGGTGGCGGCTTTCAAGGAAACCGGAACTCAGGCGCGAGCAGTTATCAGCAGAAAAACCAACAGCAGAACAGATCGCAAAGGAATCAGGTACTTCGCCAAGTCATTTGCAACTTGTTGGTGACACGCACTTTTACACAAATTTTTCCTTTTTATCAAATGCTCGATGAACAGTGTTTCGCGAAAGCTCTTGTTCGTTGTCCGATGTTCGTCACCGTTGTCAAAGACGCATCCTGTCATGCCTTGGTTGGCTGTGTAGTTGTCGACGCTGTTGAACAGGCCGCACATGCAGAAGTAGCGCTTTTTGAAGGTGTTTTGAGAGACAATAAGGGTCTTTCAAAAATTTCCTAGCGGTCTCGTGAAATAGGTTCATCTTTACGACCACCACCAAATGCACTAGAACTTTGTGTACGACTATCCCAGCATTCAGATGAAGTAGTTGCGCTCTCTCAGAATGTCTTCACCGTGTCACCAAGGTCAAACCCTGGAGCAGTATTCGCACGAACTCTCTTAACTTCTTGCCCAACAGTTTTTGACAATTGTCTGAACATCGCTGGTGTGCAATGAACATGTCCGACCGACAGTGAACAACATACGCCCAGGAATCCATCACACGTGTTTGACTGACACGCGTTCGCGGAATGCACGTTTTTTTGAATGAAGGCGAAGATGATAATGATAAAAATACATTGAAAAAATATCCGTTGACCCACATCTGTGAACAGCCCTTCAGTAGTGGGCACCCTTCTGGCCAGTTGCAGCCGTTTCGTGCAGGTCCTTTAATTGAAAGTTGCGCCAGTTTCGTGCCTCGCGGTTAATGGCCGGAGTCAGGCTTGTAGCCAGGTTTAAGGTTTTAGGGGACACATTTTTGTTTAAAACAATTTTTTCTGGGCCCAAATATAATTTGGGGGGCATTGCCCCCGAATGCCCCCTCCCCGTGGCCACGGGCCTGACCAGAATTGCTGCGAAATAAAAACAGACCAACTGCCTGTTGCTTTTCCTGATAAGAATTCGTTTACATTTCGCCACATCCGCAAGGCTTCCCACAGCGAGGCGGTCACTTGAACTACGTATGGCCAAATGCGACCCGCGAAGCCATTTCACCCGGCAGCACAGACGTTTAGTCAATAAAGAAAATAAAATGAATTTACGAAACATTTCCTCATTTGGTAGAATGTAACATGATCCCGAAACTATCGCATTACGTGAAGATGTCCGGCCCTTGGACTGTTGTGTGACAGCTTACGTGGTCCTCGGGACAAAATAGTTTCGAGACCCCTGGTTCAGACAGTTGGCCTGCTGCACTAAATGCAAAGGCCGTTGTCGCGCCACACCATTGGTCGTCGGCGTTGGAGAGATCTCTCATGCGTGACTGCCGTTCGCAGACGACGATAAACTACCACCAGGCCTACCAGCAACAAACCGCACAGCTCCATGCGAGCGCCTCCGCCTCTGGACAGCAATCCTCCACGCCGGCGAGCGCACAGTCCTACTCCCAAGCATACGGGGCTCAAGCACAGGTAGAGTGACCGCTTTCTTTACGGCAGCTACTGATGTTATAGCAGAGGGTTCCGTGTGGTCTGTTCTATGGTATCGACGGTCAGAGTAGACCTTGTACTGAACGCTGTTTTTAGACATTGTCTGGTCGCATTGCGCTAGTTACCGTCTTTGATCGTTCCGTTGGCGAATGGCTTTTTTGTTCAAACTGTAGACTAGGGGTCCGTAAATAGTGGGTCGCGAATCAATTTAAATTCAAACTTTAAATTTGCCCTTCTCATTAGACAGAATAAATACAATAATTTACTGTTTTATGTGATAAGTTTCATACCGTTTTGTGCAAGTAAATTGTTGCTGTCAAATTTTGATGTTTGTCAAGATTGATCTTACAACTGATATTTATTATAAAGTATTTTCTACAAAATTGTATGTTCGCGAAATATTTCGGTCGCGAGAATTTAGAATTATTTTTTAGGGTCGCGCCAAAAATTATTTGTGAACCCCTGCTGTGGACAAAACCGGTTCAAATCCTCACCCAAAAATCCCGGCAGCCGCAAATGATAACGGCACTAATACCCCGACTACAGACTTCCAAAAATTAGACGTATGGTGGTAACCATGGCAATGATATCGTCAAAATAAAGCCAGCAAACAAAACTGGGCAAACGTCAAAAGAGCAGCATCGTCCATCTTCGAAAGCCTTTGTGTGGGGCTCCCTTTCACGTCGTTTTTAGTTCTTTTCAGTTTTCACCGGAAAGAAAACGTGTCAAATACGGTAAAAAGCCGTTCCGTGTGTGTTATTGTTCGATAAAAAATCTCCTGCGTCCGAGTTCCCGCCATTTTTCAAATCCCCCGCCCTTTTTTCTGTTTTCAGCCCGATTACAGCCAGCAGTGGGCGCAGTACTACCAGCAACAGGCGGCAGCACAGCAGCAACAACAGGCGGCGGCAGCCGCGGCGGCTCAGTACCAGAACTACTACGCCTACCAGCAGGCGTACGGAGGCCAGACGCGCTGAGGAGCCGGCAGCGCGCTCTTGCGAGTGGACGCAAGGCTTGTGTGTACATACGTGTCGACTGCCAACCGAAACAACGACGACCTCACGCCGAGCGACCCTTGTTGCGCGGCGAGAAGAGGCTGTTGTGTCGAGTACTGTATTTTTTAGCGGTCGCGTGCTGGCCGCCCCGCCCCCCACCCCCGTGTTTTTATACAGAAGCAAGCGGACCGCGCCGGTCTGTGTCGAGTTTCCCTTTTTTCGGGGAAAAGCTCGAAGCGAAGTGTGCGACGGACGCAAAATAAAAACGTGACTTGGCGATAAAGCTGCGAGTGTTTCTCGTTCGATCGTTCCATCGCAGACAGATGAAAACCTGCGCGGAAACACTGTACGGTTCTTTCGGTGTAGTCAGCAACCGTGGGCAAGCCCTGCTCGACCAAATAAGGCCTCACCGCTGCCGAAGAACCCCCCCATCGCTTGGACAACTTGCTTGAACGCGCGTAATAGCTGCAAGGTCAATCGCGTGCCATGTATTTTCAATCAGATGAAAAGCCAACGTGGATTGTGAAATTTATCAGTCTCCTCATACGCGATCAAAACAGAAACTGACGTTCCAGGCTCGGTAAGGATTTCACAGACCTCCCTGAGTTCTGCCATTAGCCATCATTAACATTAGCTTCCATAGCTTGGTAAGCGGTGGTCTATACAGAGGGTTGAGTTAGTGCGGACATAATGTGAAAGTGCAGGCAATGCGTTTTGATTCTGAGCAAAAGTTTACGGATGGCCCGATCAGTTCTGCTGCCGTTTTCAAGCAATATCTCCGAACATACTTGAAGGGAAGCGGCCAACCCGGTTGATTCTGTTCAAGGCCACCGTGTGTCTGAACAGGTTGAAATAGCTCCTTTGGAAAAAAGTACCGCCCGCGATGGGATGGTAAAAAAGTTGAAGCAAGGTGTCTCGGTCCAGTGTCGTCGTCGGCAGAAACGCTTTTCATTTTTTCTGGGGACAGTGACAACCTGCAGATGCAGTTGCACCTCCGGTGTTATGAAATTTGCAATTTCTCGGCAGTTTCACCCCTTGCATCACAATTGTGATTGATTCCTCCCCCACCCAATACATCGCCACCCACATAAAAATATAAAAAATGTAAGCCGCATGAAATTATGAAAAAAAGACTAAGCCGAGGCTAACAATCAAATAAATACGGTGCTCAGCTGCACATACAGTTAGCTGTGAGAAGAGAGTTTATGATATAAACACTACAGTGTATCATTAAGCAAAATATTTCCACAAGCTAGAGAGTGACTCAAGCAAGAAACAACATTCACACGAACAGTAAGCAGAAACCAGCGATTACAAACGAAAACACCAGAAAAATACGAAAACATGTCAATATGGCCAGCCAATTGCACTTCGAAACTTATGTTGTGATTTTCACCTACATTTTCAGGTGCTTCGGTTAACGCCACTGTTTTAACGATGCTGCTTAAAACCTTTGCTGGAAAAAACGTTTCAGTCGCGGCGTTTTAGCTAACACTGCCAGATTCTTGCGCTTTTTCTCCTCAGAAACTGCCAGTTTTAGCTCCTGATGGCTAGGGCCATTTTTTATGACTTGAAAAATTTGATACTGCAATATGACTTATATTTTTCAGAAACTATGACTTTATATGACCAAACAAAAATGACTGACCTAAAGCATACAACTACAGTAGTGAACAAACGAGCATTACCAGCGAAAATAGGCATAAGATATGGTAACCCCATGGTTTCTTGAAGCCCTCTAACGTAAACGGCTCAAAAGATGTGCAAAACGTATACACTATTTCCTTTCAAGCAAATTGAAAGCATGCATGGACATGGTTTATTTCTTTGCGGGAGCAAGAACATGTATTTTTAGGCAGTGTATTACATTTCATCCAAATAATTTGGTTCACCTACGTCTTTACCAACATTCGCAGGGTGCCCAAGTGGGTTCAGTTTGCAGGATACAGCTTAGATCTAGTGATATAGTAGTTTCACCCGATATTTTGAGATTGTTTTCATGGTTTCCTTATTGAATTAGGTTAAATATGACTTTATGACCCAACATAGAAAATATGACTTTATAACTTTTATTATAGACTTCGTAAGGGTGCGATTTTTGTTTTAAAATTGGTTTTACAGATGCCTGAAGCAAAGAAAAAATATGACTTTAAGCAGGGCCTATGAGAGGGGAGTCCAGCTCCAGGGCCCGACGGGTACGGAGCATAGGCGTAGCCAGGGGGGAGCAAAGGGGCCGTGCCCCCAAAATTTTTAGAAAATATAGTATTTTTGTGCTTTGGGAGGCGTTTTCTAAGCAAAATAGTGTTATTCGCCTGAAATCAAACATTTTGCCCCTCCCCAATTTTTGGGCTGGCTTCGCCACTGTACGGAGGGGCCCGAGATTGAAGGAACATTTGAGTGTTTGTTGCTAACAAACTGAATAATATAGCGAAATTGATCCCGGTGATAAAACTGGTTTGGCCTAAAAGATTTGGTAAGCTAGTGTGATCTATTTTAATGTGAATTGCTGACAGTGCTTTTTCCTGATATGATGCAATAAAATTATTAGCAGTAATTATTTTTGTTGAACTTGAATGTTTGCCTACTTGGTCGAATTTATGACATTCACGATTACTGTCCCAGTCTGTCTCTTGAACTGATTTTCCGTTAGGTTTTTCTTTTTCAAACAAATCTTTAATATAAACTCTCCAATAAACCAAGAGTTTCAAACTAAGAGATATTTCACGTGAAATTTGAATGGAAACATGCCAGTTCACAATAAAATCTAATCCAACAACAGTAGCCCTCGCATGTTGCGCATATGTGTAAGATAAATAAAAAGTTTAAAATTAACAAGTAACTGCAGTGCAGGACGCAAGTGCTTATCGGGCACCGCGAAGGTGTGCTGTGCATTTTGGTGATTGTTAAACTTGCGCCGCAAACAGATACAGGCTCTAATCGAATGTGAGTTTGGGATTAGCGGACATACCCAGAAATCTGAAGATTTCGAAACCATACAGGAAAAACTAACCACTTGCAGTTTAAAGCGCTGGACGCCGGCCTGTGGTCCGTGTAGCTTTTTATTGTAGCTCGCGATCAAAAATAGAAGCAATAGTCGGTTGACAAAACATTTCGTTCTGTCCCTTCATTCTTGTTATAATAAGTAAGCTCATTCCAAGGATACAGTTACTCAAGGAGGTCACAGTCTTATTTCACTAGCAGCGTTTTATTCAACCTAGATCGACTCCATTCATTCTGAGACTGCGGCATTTTTTTCTAATTTCTTCCCTGATAAGATTTTTTACTATGAACATTTAAAAGTCATATTTAAAAATGGTGATATTGTCACATTACTTGAATACCGGTATGTTTTATCATAATGTTTCATATAATTTAATCAATAAATGCTGTGACAGAAGAACTAGTTTTGCTGCTTAAGCACGCAAATAGTATCGTTTTCGCGAAATTTGTGCAGTAGGTGTGATGCACGAGTAGATAAACCATGCTAAAAGAACCATTTTTAGGAAAAGTTACAAGCAAAACTCAAATATATTTGCATTGAACAAAACCGAAAATATTTACATTCAGTAGTGATTACTAACACTGGCAGAATGTCAAACTTGCAGAAAAATCATTAATGATACTTAACGCAACATCGGAATATTGTGTTGTATTCTTGTATCTCTTTTGAATCACGACAATTTTTGAAACGAATTTATCACGGGTGGCCACTTAGGGGCGGAGGGCCCGGGGCAATTGCCCCCGTTAATCCGGCCCTGGGTGAAGTTGTGCCTCGATTGAGAAGCAAGAGATACGTAACGTG
>JGI24159J19872_10005187_pt1 | contig 16798 bp, 17 predicted proteins | sample Ectturendosymbi4_FD_19872 | JGI IMG/M metagenome (IMG submission 19872) | reverse complement strand
AACAAACTCAGAGACAAGATTTTCGTTGAAATTCGTGAACGTGGGCGATGAACTGAATTTGCTAAAACTAGTGTTTGTATCATTCTCGTAGTCTTAGTCTACCTTGAGTCCGAGAAGGTTTATACTCGTCCGAAAATAGTCCGTGTCTTAAAAGGTTGAAAAACACTGGTTTAAAGCTTTGAACATTTCAGGTCAGACTTCATCACAACCTGCAGCCTTCCCAGCTTTCAATGTCTTGACAGTTTGGGAGACGTCGTCAGCAGTGATCGCTTTTCTTTCCCAGGACGCATGACCAATCACCTGCGTGCCTGATAGTGTTGGAGTGACACGTTTCTAGAATCTTCTCTCTACCAGCGAAGGACATCTTCCCCATTGGTGAGTAGGATTACGTTTCAGTCTTCAAAGGATGCATCTAGTTACACTAAATGTTTGACTGCAAAGACGCTGGGTGGTTTGCTAGAACACTTTGCTGGTTTGCGAGTGGTTGGTATCCAGTTTATGTCCAAAATCCTCTCAAGATTGCATTTTGAATTTATCACCGTGAAGCTTGCGGATTTTTGCGCCTGCGTTTGCGTATCGCAGCAAAGGACCCGTTTGGTCTGAAGCCTTGCAACCCAATTTCTTGGATCGCATCTTTCACCTCAGGTTCCATCATACGACTAGTTGTTTGTCATTCTTCTTCCACGCCGAGTCGTTTCTGTCCACATATCCGAGAAGCTGATGAAATGAAAGCTGCTTTGAGCAACTGCATCTCTTCTTTTATATCCAGTGTTTGCATCACCATGCTGTCCGATCACACCCTTCCATGCCTTAGCATCGTTTCCAACGTGAGCATTGAAGTCTCCCAACAGGATCGTGGATTGGTTAGTTTTAACCCTTCGAAGAACCCACTAGTTTCGTCCACTAACTCAGGGTACTGTGGAGTTGAGTTTGGGCCGTATCCTTATATGAAACACAAAGAATCGCTTCAAGTTCAACGTGTACAACTTGTCTCTTAAATGGGTTCCATATGTGGACACAGCCTTCCATCAGGGTGTCACGAGTATCTTACCACAGGTCGGGTAGACAGATCGGTTACCACAGGTCGGGTAGACACTGTTGACTCAACGCCGGAGAAGAAGAGCTTCCAGCTCCACAGTGTTAGAGCCACGCCGCTCAAACGAAGAAATGCCAATAACATCCAGGGAGCGTCGTTTGGTTTCTCAACCAGTTCGTGTTCTTTCCTTGTGAGCGAAGTAATACTCCAGTTTCCAATCACTAGCTTGTGGTAAAATTGCCGTTTACGCGTCACTTTCAAGTCTCCCTTGAGTACTGAGTATAGAAGCACCCTGCACTGTCCTCGCCTCCCCAGATGCGCGGCGGGCGCAACGCGGGTCCTCCATTTGCGGATAGCTGATGGGGGGGACTGTCGCGAATTTTTCGAACGGGCTCCTCGGCCTGAAGCCCGAATGCGGTCTTTGATCACGAGTGCGACGAGCAATGCGCGATGGTTTTGCTCGTTTTTACGCATTTTATGGCAGTAGCTGTCTACGTTATATCGTTCGGCAACTGGTGTGCGCAGCAGCACTTTTTACTGAAAGAGGAGATACCACGAGGAAACGTTACTACGGGCAAGAGTTTGCAGTGAAAACGAATACACTGTGCGGATGAATCATGCATCTAAGTCAAAAGTCTCGTTTAAACTAATCCATTTTGTCGTAGTTATTCATCAACTGATCTTTTGTAATCCAGAAATCTTGACCATAGTTAGAAATAAGCGCACTAAAAACAAATCCACAGTAGCGGTTAAAACCTATTTCACTTTCAGCTAGGTCGTTCATTCGAATGCGACAACAAACGTCAAAGCATTTCACTCGTCATACTTCGTCCTTGTTCATGACTGTGATGTCACCGAGTATATTTCGCCGCCACTCCGAGCCGTCGTTCCTCTTGCGCAGGCGTGGCTGCGATGCTCTGTGACGTGGAGAATCGACGCGGACTTTCTTCGGCGACGACGGAGCGATCTGCAAAAACCAGCGAACAAAATTGACCAAACCCATTTGATCAGCCAATCACAATGCTGTTCAGTCGTGCGAGTTGCTGAGGTGGTCACGGATCCGGAGTGCTGGAGTCGACTCCGGCAGGATCCTGTTTTTTTTCGGGACCGGGGGTCACTTTTCATTTTCGGCAGTAGCAGGAGTTTGCGTAAGGAAAAAGTTTTAAGCAAGATGTGAGTTTTGTTCGCAGAGATGGTTTCGGAGTTCGAACATGAGTCGCATTCTCAAATTTGAATAAACGTCGTAGTTGGATCCGGAAATTTTGGAACAGGACCGGAGTCGGAGTCTGAAAACGTGACTCCGGCCAACTCTGGCGTGTTTCCTTCATTACAGAAACTTTACGTTGAAGTGCTCTTGTACATGTAGGTCACGCTTACTGCAGCACCCTCCTGCAAAGCAGTGAGAACGAAGGGCTTACGTTGAGAGGAGAAAAGACACTGTGATGATGGGAAATTCTCACATGCGTCAAGGAAATCCACAATGCTGCGATTTAAGCAACAATTCTCCACATGGGCAACGCAGTCAAATCTGATCGTGGAGGGTTTTACTAGGAAGTCGATTTCCTGATAAAACACTTTGCAAGCAGATTTCACTGCGTTGCCCATGTAGAGACTTGTTGCTTAAATGTAGATATGTGCAATTCAGAATCTTCGCAAAGTTATGAAAGCAGAGCACGGCGGGCAGATCCCTCGAGGGCTGAACAGCAAACATGGAGTCTTCAACAGTACGATTTTACTCAACAATTCTGACTTGTTGAAACAAATCTACCGGCAACACAACTGAATAAGCAAGACTGAAACAACACAGAATTCTAGAAAAATAGATGGGAAAAACACGAAGGTATTTACCCGGATTTTCCACATGTTTGTTATGCAAACAAGATTAAATCGATTACAAGAAGCAGTTTTCTTCGACACACAAAACGTAGTGCACAGCAAGTCGCTTACGTCAAACTTGACTCGCGGTTTTTCTTCTGGCGAAGGGTTTGCGTCATCACCAGTATTGTTATCTGAAAGACAAAAGCTTTTCACAACTTTCCACTCGCAGTAAAACACGTTAGTGGCATTCTGCATGTTTTCAATAACGCTTAACCACTTTACGAGGGCCCAAGAATGGGAACCTGGAATGTTGGAAGTATGCGTAGGAGAGTGGTGGAGGTTTGTGAAGAACTTAGAAAGAGGAAGGTGGATGTCTGTTGCTTGCAGGANGTGCGATGGGAGGGCAAGGCGCTCGATTTTTAGGCGTCAAAGGAAGAAAATATAAACTATGGTGGTCTGGAAACAATGAAGGTATTGGAGGATTTGGGATACTTGTTAAAGACGAAATTAGTGAGAGAGCTGTAGGGGTCCGAAGGAGTGGCAATAGAGTGATGATGGTGGTCATGGTGTTCGGAGAAGAGGTGGTGAGAGTGATCTCCGTCTATATACCACAACGCGGAAGACAAGAATCAGAGAAACATCAATTCTATGACAAGTTGGCTTGCGAATGGGATTTACAAAATGGAAAGGAATTCGTTTTGGTCTAAGGGTCTTCATCGAGCATGTTGGAGCAGATTGATGGTTTCGAAGGTGTGCATGGAGGAAATCGAATAGGGAAGAGAAATTTGGAGGTGAGAATGTTGCTGAAGTTTTTTGGTGAAAAAGAAGCGTGCCTGGTAAACACTTGGTATCGAAAAAATGAGGAAAGTAACGTTCAGTGCTGGTGGAAACGACACAGAGATTGACTTTGCATTGGTGGGCAGGGAGAACAGAAAGTATTTACGCGATGTGAAGGCAATTCCATAGGAATTGCAGCACCGGTTAGTGGTCGCAGATGTGGGCAAGAGGAAATTGAAGAACGTTATGAAGCAGGAGTCGGCCGTAAAAGAAGGGTTTCAAAGTTAAAGAAAGGTGACATGATGAAGAGATTTGAAGAAAGGGTTGAGGAGCAAGTAAATTTGGAGCACCGGATTTATGGGACTCTTTTAAGAATGGAGTTGTGAAGGCTTGTGATTAACTGTGTCTGAAAACGAAAGGAAGAAGACACGGAGGAAACACATGGAGGTGGAATGAAGATGTGAAAGAAGCAATGACGACCAAAAACATGGCATATAATAAATCAGCAGAAAGTAGGTTACAATACACCAACTTAAAAAATCAAACGAAAAAGGTAATAACAAGAACCATGAGAGACGAGGTTGACCAGGTATTAAAAAAAACTGAATACAAAACCAGGCAATATTTTCAAATTGGTGAAGTTCGTGAAAAAAGATGGGAAAGATAATGAAGGGGGGGAAAATGCATGAGGGTAAAAATGGAAGGCTGGGTTTCAGTAAGGAAGACCGAGGTAAAATATGGAAAGAGTACATGGAGGTGATCATGAACGAATAGAAAGTTTGGGACCAGATGACAGAAGCTGATGTGGTTGACGGACCAATTCAGATGGTCATTAGAGAGGTAAATGTCAGGAGGAATGAAAGATAAGAAACTCAGAAAGGCATCTGGGCTCTCTGAAGTCAACACGGAGATGATAATTGCGAGTAGAAAGGTGGGTATTGTTGTGATGCTGGAACTCTGTCAACACATCCTAGATCTAAATGGAATGCTGCATGAGAGGAAATCGAGTGTTTATTGTCGATTTTCAAAGGAAAAAAAGACGTAATGAACTGTGGGGCTAGGATGAGAGACAATGGATGCATTGTCTATTCTGAGAAGGATGCAGGAGGAATACTTAGATGAAAAAAAGTTTTACATGTATTTTGTCGATTTGTAAAAAACTTTCGATAGAGACCCCAAGAAAGTTGATGGAATGGGCAGCGAGAAAGAAAGGTATACCAGAAAAAATGGTGAGGGCGGTGGCGAGCTTTTATCAAGGAGAGAAAACGAAAGCCAGAGCGGGAACAAAGTTTTCAAATGAATTTCCAGTAAAAGTTGGTGTGCACCAAGGGTCAGTGTTATCACCAGGGTTGCGGAGTCGTAAGGTGTCGGATTCCTAACAACACTAGGAGTAGGAGTCGGACTTTATTGTTCGATTCCGACTCCGGATGCCCAGTTAGATCATTTTAAACATCATACTCGTAAATTGGGAATTCCTGTTGAAATGGTACAATTTCGTTTGAAACTTTCGTTGACAGAGAGATTTATTGCTGTGTACCACGATTTCCATTGATTTTAACAGCCAAATTTCATTCCCTTTTTTGTTAAGGACTCGGAAATTTTGGAAAGGTCGGAGTCAGGAGTTGGATATTTTACCTCCGACTTCGCAACCCTGCTTGTCACCACTGTTGTTTGCGATTGCGGTGGATGTGATTACAGGGAGCGCAAGAGAAGGTTTGATGAATGAAATTCTATTATGCAGACGACTTCGTTTTGATGGTCGAGACTGTGGAGGGCCTGAGTTAAAAGTTTAAAAATGGAAGGTTGCGTTTGAAAGCAAGGGAATGAAGGTTAACCTTGGGAAGACGAAGGTGATGGTGAGTGGGTTCAAAGGGGAAATAATCAAGAGTAAGATAGACCCCTGTGGCATGTGTGGAAAGAAAGTTACGGCAGGCTCTTTTTTAAGGTGTTTTAAGGCAGGGGTTCTCAAACTTTTGGTGTTATGGAGCCCATGAAGAGATTGACCATAATTTACGGAGCCCCACAATAAATTTCTTTAAAAAACAAACAAAAAAAAACACATTGTTACTTATCGATTGATGTTCCTGAGTAAATTGGAAGTGCTTTATTTAATGACTCGGATGTATTTGCTGCTTTGTATTTAAAAAATATTCAAATTAGCCAAGTCAGTATCTTAATAAGTAAACGAATAGCTCGCGGAGCCCTGGGGCTCCGTATGGAGCACTTTGAGAACCTATGTTTTAGGGACTCAGCGAAAATTATCATCGGGTCCCTAGAATCAGCGAAATCGGGTCCCTACAGGTCCATACCGGGTACCTAACATTTCCCTTAAAAAAAACCCTGGTTATGGCAAAGTCGTTGTGATGCGCAGGGTGGACTCATGGAAGATGTGCGAAGATAAGGAGTGTGAAACCCCCCCAAAAAGAGTAGAACAGCGCCACTGCTCAAAAAATTCTTTTGTTCTTTATCTGTGGTATGTGTCACGAATGTGAGCGATTACGCTGGAGTAGATGGGGGGCGAACTACAACGTTCCGAACACTTTCAAATGAAAAAAGGTTTCGGAAACACGTCGAAACCTGCATCACTTCAGCGGTGGAGCTGCACTGGCGCCTGCAGCTTTTATTTTGCAGATATTTTGCCTTAAAAACAATTCGAGATATTTTGCCTTAAAAACAATTCGAGATACACGATGCACGGGATCAAAGACGATCGCCGCCAAACTACTGAACAAACCTTCTCCACTTTCATCTTCAATCGACACGACGTGATTCGCGGGGAACCACCCGCTCGGGCCTCGCAACATGCTCTCGCTCTGTTCGCTCACGTTTATGACGTCACCTTCGCTGATGCTCATCTCTCGTTCTGTTTGAGCGTTGTAGCCTCTGATCGCTCGGACAGCTCGCTTCAATCGAACGACGCCTGACGAAACATACGTCTTTGCTTGAACGGGCGGGGCTAGTAGAAGGTTGAAGCAGGAGCGTAACATGGGGGTACAAGGGGGGAACAATTCCCCGAGCGCCGAATGACTGCGGGGGGTGGCCAACTTGACCCCAATGTTGTGCAAACAACAAAGACGCACGCCTGGCGCACCATTGTCGTGCGTTGTCACGAGGCGTACGTTACTTGATGCAGCTATACCGGGGACACACACAGGACTGTCACACATTTTCAATACTACATTTTAGAACGTTGATAGCATCACTTCTTTTTTTGTTTATTTTGGTTACGGCAATTGGCGGCAGGCCGAAGCCTGAATAATGCTTTTTGTCGGAGCGGTTGAAGTGAACACTCCTGCCCAAGGAGCGCTACGGCGATTCACTCAGTGGCCGCGGATCGAACACCCAGCCTTCCAATTGAGAGGCGCACACTTTACCACTGAGCTATTACCATCAAATTTTTCCAAAATTTCATTCATGGAACACAATACAAAAAAAACTGTCATCAGTGCTAAAGAACAAAATTTAAACAAGAAATGGCTGAATTTGCATGCTACATACTTTTCCAATACTTTCAATACCGCGTGGGAATCCTGCACACAAACAGCCGCCGAAGGTAAGGGTCTATACTTCACATGACAACAACGCCTGCGGTTAGCTCTGCCTTGCGCTTGCAGTATCAGGTTCAGTATACTCGCTTTTTGTACTCTCCTCGTGAGTGTCACGAGTGGGACGCCCATCTCCGCTTGCTTGGGCCGTGGGCCACCGGCTGTTGTCGTAGTAAATGCTGCACTGGTGGCGAGTCTATGGCCGCACCCATTACCGAGCACGAGGCTGAACTGGCCGCAAGTGTCTTGTTATAAGTCTTCAGCACGGCCCACTGGGGAATCGAACCCAGTTTACCAGGTTCAGTGATGCGTGTTCAGCCCACCGTTTACCTTCATTAACTTTTTAGAACTTTTCTCGTAGGTAAATTCAACTAACCATCAATTTGAAGCTTTTGTTCTTCATTTTTAAGCATTTCAGCAATATTTTTCTTCTCTTCTTGTTTTGTCAACCTCCGCTGCTTCCTCCTCTTTCCGTCGCGTTGCTTCAGCGCCATCTGACGGTTTTCAAGCTTGCGCAAAGTCGGCGACTCGGCGGCAGTCGAGTGCACTTCAGGTCTTAGGCAAATAAAGGTATGTGAGGCAACGCGATGAAGACTTACGCAGAAGAGAAAGTTGTGCAAAGCTAAAGATATGAAGCGTGTTTTAGACATTGAACCTCCACCACAGAACAAGCTTTGTTTGTCCAGCAGAGCAATGTAGCACTTCACAAAACACTGTTACAGGGTCAATGGCATAATCAAAGCAACGCGAAGCTTGCTTTGGGAGATTGTCAAAACGTAGAGTAAATGTTGTTAGGCAACTGGTGCAAAAGTGTAGGTATAGCTCAATGGTGATAAGTTTGCCTTGGAGGATCTGCCCGTAACGGCGTGGTGTGATTTTTGTAATAATCGTAAACTGAGTTTGCCGGAGTCTACGACCGTAAAAAAAACAGACTGGAAAAGAGATTTTACTTTGGTCATAAACTACCCATGCGATTTAAAAGGCGTTTCTGTTAGTTTCTGCGGCTGCTGTAAACAAAACAGGGCTAACCTGAAACGAAGTGAAGCTAAGTGTACAGTTGACAACTGATGTAATTACATTACAGCGTTTCCGTTTTTAATTTAGTTCCAACAGCACAAGCAATCTTATCCACAACATGGCGGAGTAAACAAGCTCATTTTTTCGTCACGATAGTTGCCAGTCGTGCTAAATCGGTTTCTGTCCGAAGAAATTTGGCAGTGAACATTACTTTGAAGACATGACTCGCTCACCTCGACGCTCTTCTTGGTGAGGTCGTCACCGTGTTTGCATTCACAGCGGTTGTTTCTCCATCAAGATACGCTTGGTCCAGTCTGGGCGTCGGAGTTGGAGTTCGGGCGCCAATCGACCCAAGAGTACCCCGACGGACAGCATATGGGCTGTTTGCAAAACCGGTGAGGGTGCCGGAGCCCACACTGGCCCGTGACTTCCTTGAGGTGGCAAATATCTCACCGAGCTTGGTTTTTGCAGCGGAGGTTATGGACGTGTCCTGCGAGAAGCACCTGGTAAACGTTTTGCTCCAAAATGAAGATGTGATGAATATTTCATCAAAAATAAAATGTTCAAACAATCATTTTATAACCGAGAACTCTAAAATTTAAGTGAAGTGTTTTTAAGGTGTTTTGAGGAACCTAAACGGTGTTTCATATTTTTCCAATGGTCTCTCAAAATACAGCAGAAACTCGGTTTACTATCACCATCAAAATACACAAAACCTCACTTTACGATCACCTCGGCATTGAGATAACATAGTTGCGGTCTCTCAACATATCTTTGCGGTCAGCAAAGTCAAACCTTCAAAAAAACCCTGGTGACGTTACAGGAGAAGTAGGTAGAAAATCGTGAAACGACGCGTTGTGCATTGCATATATAAGCACGACAGCAAACAAATAAAGTTGAGCTGAATATGAACAACAGCGAAAAAGGAAACAATTGCGTCTGTGACCCAATAAATGATATTGAAGTGGTACCTCTAAGAAATACAAAGCAAAGCGATTAATGTGCAACTCAGTACAATCAAGTTTAACTACAAAACGTGTAAACAAAGCGTAAGGAAATTGCGCATCATCTGGAAACTTCTCATTCACGTTTTTCATGGAAATACACGAAAATCCAAACTTGTGACAGGAATTAGAATTACTTCTGTGCCTCTTCGTTGTGGAAAACGATGCTATGGCCACGAGAGGCAACAATATCGTGAACTCATTGATCCCTGCATTGCGTCTGAAGGCGAAGTGCGCAGTGGCGCGCGTCAATATCATTGGACAAACAGAACCAGCAGAACATAAAAGAATTTCGCTCGAAACCGCAAATTACAGAGACCAGGTCGTGTTTGCCGCATGTGCCGTTGACAAAGATTTCGATTCAAACCGTAAATTTGCCTTTGATGGGAGAGTCTAGACAATAAGAATATGTTTTGAAAAGCCTGTGCCATTGTCCTGAGAGACGATCAATGACAACTAGGCATCAAGCTTGTTTGTGGAAGCACAGGTCCCCATTACCAGTTATGCACAAGGGAGTGATGGGGTGGAACTTCAAACGATTTTTAAGGTGAAAGTCACTACAAGTCGTCACACGTCTGTCAACAACAACAACAAAACAAAAGATCTAACTGTTTCAAAACAAACAACGCGAGCAGCATGGTTTGCATCCATGCTTTGTGAATAATGTACGTATTATGCATTCACAGCAGGTAATACCTCTTGACCCAAAAACTCAAATCAAAGTCAATCTACCCTTAGCGAATATTAGCGAAAAACCTTTGAGCAATATCTGCCGAAGAAAACTCATCCGTTGCTGAATGAAACAAACGTTTATCGCGACAAAACTAACTAAAAGGAAAGTAGAACTGGCTGATGTGCATGAACATCGTCGAAATCGCTCAACCGCATCCGATCCTTCTTCCTCAACCAATCGCAAACCGGAACTGACATAAACATCATCTGTGAGTTTCCACTCGCAAGCTAACGGTTAATGAAACTGGTTGGGAAGAAACGAAACAAGGCTAAATTTTCAGAGTTTGCATCAAAAGCGCAACAACTGGCGTTTTGCTTTTCAGGGAGGTTGGGGGGAAAGCTGGGAACGACCAAGTGATTTGAAAATGAATTTTTCAAGTTATGGAAACCAATTTAAGCGCTTTCCGATTTTTAAGTGCAAACAACGCAAACTGAAAATCCGCAACACGGCTGCGTGTATTTTTTTCCAGTGGAAAGGCAGGCAATACAGTTGTGCCGGCAAAGTTCCGCGACTACCAACAATACCGAGCTCACACCCGCTAAAGTTCTACAGCAGGGCTGATACAGAGTTGACAGGGTGACGTAATCAGCCCTGACACCACGTTCCATTTCAAAGACATGTTTAGAATGACGTGTCTTGCCAAAGGTATGTGTGCGCGATTCGCTCCAAGGGACCGAACAGTATTTTGAATTGAACAAATTTGATCACTGGCTGCTCAAAGTACCACTTTACTCAATGCTGACCTTTGCGTATCTAGCGTTTAGCGAAAACAATTTCACAAAGAACATCTTGGCCTGCTTGTACCTGCACCAAAAAAAACTTTATGGTAATGAAAACGCAAATGTGCGAAATTAACCATTTGTAAAAATCAGTCGCTGCCAATACAAATTAAAGTCGCGAGAAGGACTTCCAACTGGAGCGCGATCGCACAAAACCGCCTGAAAACAGACAAAACACACGTCACAACGGTTGCGGCATTGCACTACAATGGCAGAGAGAGGCAACGATGTTTCACAATGCACATCAGATCCTACTTTCGCTTCCGATGCACAAGATTCTTTTTCTGATAAACTTTGTCCGTAACATCGATCTAGTAGAAGCCGCCGACTGACAGGCAAGAGTCAGTGTGGTTGTTCTTGTCGTGGTCTCTTCCAGCACGCACGATCGACGCTCGCGTCAAGTGTTTTGTAAACTTGACGCCCACCACAGAATTGATGTAGCACTTGTTTTTAGGATTCCTCGGTCCTCGGTGACCTTCCATCGTTTCAATGTTTCTTTCAACAGCAAGTTTGCTGACAGCAACGTTTACATTGCTTTATGTTTGAACACAGGTAATATGGGTTTGTTGTGCGTCGCATTAACAGACAAAAGCAAACTCTGCACCGTTAACAAGGTGTCTTGAAACACTACAAGTCGTTCGTTTGCGTTGCTCTCTTTGCGGCAAGATGGCGATTCGTAGCTTGTGCAGTTGCGACATTCACGTTTGAGACGAAAATCGAGCAATATTCCGCTTTGCCGGCGGACAGCGCAGCGGTGCGTACGAGTTATCGGCGACATCCGGGCGTGGTGCGCTGCTCGGAGCGATTACGCACCTGTTCACACACCGTGTTTTGTTTGTGACGTCATATAAGGCGAAGATATCGGTCAAATTCAAAACCCGAGGATTTCTATCACGAAAAGCGAGATGATGTCTTGCTGTGGTGCGGGAGCACGAACAACTTGTCGCGGTTCGAGGCGAAGCGACAAAGCAGGTCGCAACAAGGACAACGCTATTGCGCAGTCGCAACGCAATAAACGCACGGATTGCAGAATCAACAACTCGCCCCAGCGCAACACGACGTGTCGGCGAAACAGGGCGAATAAATTCTCTGCTTCAACAGCAACGCGGGGAGTTTATTTAGGAATAGGAAATAGGCGACAAACACAACGTTTGCCATATTAACTGTGAGCTAGCGTAAAATCGGATGAAGTAAGTAAATACCGAAGCGTTTTACTGCTTCAGCATTTCGCAGAAAATGAAAAAATATCTTATTTTCTTCTTTGAACTTGCTGGCGCCAAAGACTTGGGAACCTGCCCTGACAGAATTACGTTCAACTAACGCGCGGCAATTCTGCCAGGGTCAGGTTTCAGGAAAAACCTACTTTTGTTTGAAGCTTCGCATTTTATTTTCTGTTTTGTCATGAACATTTTCCAGTAACGTTGTTGGAAGCATACTTGTGTGTTGCTATCAACAAAATGCGCGAAGCTGAGACAATGGAACAAGCGACAAAAAAGAACCCCGCAAACATCGCAGCATTCAGCGTGAACGGTTCCAACACTGGTGGATCTCGAAATATCAGTCGGCCAGAGTTCTTGCCAAGATGAAAGCGGGTGTAACTGTCACACGAAATCGGCGGCAGCGACCATTCTGTTGTTACGCAACAAACATCTGGTTCGCTGCTCGTTTCGCAAGAAACGTGTCTGAGGAACTGGGCGAGAAAAAAGGAGGACGTTTTAATCTGTGTTTCGTAGATGGAAAGGAGCAGACTGCAAAGCAAGGGGAGAGCAGGCCTGCAGTGAGATTTTAAGGTTTGGGAGTAAAAACAGATTTTTAGGGAGACAAAATTTACGTTTCTGTTATATGCTGAAACAAATTTTTCGGGGCTCAACAAAAGTTGGGGGAACAGAAAAAAATTGGGTGAGCAGTGCTCCCGAATATGGTACCGGAAGGTCACGTGGACAATCCAAACCGCTGAAACGAAACTTGTAGGGGAAACAACGAAAAGGTAGTCACTCTTTTCCTGCGTTGGCAAAAATGTCTTTCAAATTTTCAACGAATAAGTGAAAAATAGCGCCACTACCTTTAGTTCCTTGTGCCAAATCACGCCTAACGTCGAAACATTTATGAAAACGTCCGTGTTAAATTCCTAAATGAAGCCAAAATAGAGGTTTTGCACTAAAACACTAAGCATCAAATGTAGGATGGCAATGCCAGCCTAACAACTGACCGTGGGTCCTGTTTTAATGAGCCAGAAAACGTTTACGCACAACTTCTGGAAACTTCTTTTCGATAAGAAATCGTTCTAGTGCATTTTTGTCAGTAAAACATTTCTGAGTATTTTCTTGACGCGAGATGTGGTTGAGTTAAAGGCAAGGCTACAAGGCCCCATTACAGCTTGAAGTTTCTTAGGGAGACAATTCGGTCTCGGTCACCGGCAGTACTACCTCAAGTTGAACCTTGCGTGACCTTCAGCCAAAGCAAGCAATGGACACGACCGAACACAAGATCAAACCTTCGCTCTTTCCGGCATGTTGGTCGTATCGATTTTATTGCGATCAGATGTCGCCGAGTCGTCCCGGGCCAATTTCTTGTATGCCTCGATCGATATCGCCACGAACAGGTTCATGACGATCATGTTGACAATCAAGTAGCACGAGAGGAAGTAGAACACACATCCCCAGCCTGATAAGAGATGAAGGTATTAAGGTTCCTTTTCACGCGCCGCCACAGCAATTACACGGCGTGTTGTTGTTTCGTAACGCGGGTCATATAACAATACAGCCTAAGCGGCGTTCCTCACACAACGCTTGCCTGCGTCAAGCATAGCACCAAGCATGATTTCGTGCCAGTCGTTGGTCGTGACGATTTGGAATACGACCAGTAGAGAGCAGCCGAACGTCTCGAATCCTACGCCACATCCGTATTGTACATAACTTCCTTCGTAGCCCTGGGCGACACTGTTTGACAGCGTTCTGCATTTCAAATAAATAGCATAAGAATAGAAAACGACTTGCAAAAAAAAACATTGTCTGTCTCTGACCAAAAGTTTTGTGAGCGATGAGAAACTAGAACCTGGTCAGTTAACTGCTTAAGTATTGCACAGACATTTGACTATCAGGAGGACTACATAGGAAGCACACAGCGTTTGTCCGAAATTTTAAATATCGTTCAGACACAGAAACATACTAACACAAAGCAAACAAACAATCTCATGCCAACAGTGAACATCATACACCCTCAGTCCAGTTTATTGCAACTCTCAGCAGGTGGTTACAAAACAGCCTACAAACCTATGAATCTCAAGTCCAAAAAATTTGCGCTGAAAAAGGTATTTAGTAACTTAGCATCGGTTAGTCAACACTCGGAGCAGTTACTGCAATCAGAGAGGCAAACGTTTTACAATCCAAATGATTTCCGAGTTTTTTAATCAAGCCATTCAGCGTATTTTGGTAAAGTGTGCAAAACTGAAATCTTTGACCAAAGCCAGGTTATATGCAATTGCAGGATGGGATGGACTCGATTCAAATTGAATAAAGTAAGTGTGTTAAGGCTGGTGGCTGACGCGTTTGCATGTTCGATGCAAATTCTGAAACAAAAGTTAAATAAACGTCAAATGATGACGTTCGTATCTTATTCGATGACGTACTTATCTTGCAAAATCTCCAATCCGAGCACGGCGTAGAAGAAGATGATGGTGATGACGAGGAGGATGAGGTCGAACATTACCGGGTAGATGTTCCGGAGCACGTTGACCGCCGTTCGCGCGTGTTTCGAATTGAAAACGGCCCTGATCAACACCGCAACCCCCGCCACGATCGAACACGCGCCGAGATGGACCATGCGGTCGGACGACGCGTCGATGTAGAACAGAATGTACCTTTAAATCAGCACAGCGAGTGATGAAACGAACACAACGATTGATGAAACTAACACAACGACTGATGAAACTAACACAACGATTGATGAAACCAACGCAACGACTGATGGAACTTATACAACGATTGATGAAACCAACGCAACGACTGATGAAACTTATACAACGATTGATGAAACCAACGTAACTGTGCTTTTCGTCGTAAACTCAAGAGCTTTTGTGTCACGAAGACCTAAGCATCAAATAGCTGATACGGCGAGACTTAATGTTATTGCTCTACTGGAAAAGCATTTTCAAGCAGTTCATCGCTCTTAATTTCTTGACGTTTTTGCCACTTGACGGGCCCCCGAACACCGATTGTTTCACCCCTTGGTGATCCGCGGACCCCACTTTGAGAACCTGTACCGTAGTGTGTGTGTCTGCGGGTGGACGTGATGCCACCATTCCTCAGCTACTAAGGAAAGCACCATCCTTTAGTGACTACCCGATGGTAGTATCAGAATAAATAAGAAAACGCTGGAATATATGAAATAGCAAAGCCTGTCGAAAATGGTCACCCCACATTAATTTCAAGCACGCCAGTTTTCATACTGAACTGTGTTAAAAAGACGACACGCTAAACGTCACAAAAACTTGCTGCACGCCATATTTTTTGTTATTGTTGCTTCCGCCGCCTAAAAAACACTGAATAGATTGTTTGATCTGGAGCAGCCACATGAGAAACATCGTTATGCATCACTGCATTTACCACACTATGCAGGAAGTGGCGGCAAACAACACCATCAGTATGTCCAGCACGTCGAAGATATTGAACAACTCTCTTCCGTCTGCCACCAGTCTTAAAACCACTTCGATAACAAAGATGGCGATGATCGCTGTCTTTGTTGATTGGATTCCCAACAAGACGCCTGGTGAAATGCCACTCCATATCAGGCAGAAGAGAATGCTGTGAATCGAAAATGGCAAACGAAGCTCTGAGCAGGGACAGCCATCGAGAAGCGCGAAATTGCAGAAATATGGTACAAGATATTCTTAAACACTGATATTTAACTGGAATTGCAGCAAATAAAAGAAACCTAAATGGGATTATTGTATTAACCGTTTAATCACGCTGTAATAATATGAAAAATACAGAACAATATATCAAAGCTTGCAATGGACACATACGTTGCCCAGCAACGCAAAACGTCATGAGTTGGACTGCGAAAATGTCTTGGTTGGACCAGAACCAAAAAGACTGGGACTGCTTAGGACAGTAATGGCCAACCTATGGCGCATTGGAGGATTTGAAGTGGCGCAGTGTATGCCTGTAATCGTAATAAAGTAAAATAGTAAGCCTTTCCAATATTTTTATCAATTTTTCGTTTCGTACACAGCCCTTATGAGATGTCTGTTATCATCTTGAAACAAACTTTCAACATGAAATTAAAACTCTTCATTCCGTAGCAAAAAATGCTGATATCAGCTAGTCTCCGTATTTAAAGGAGCAGATTGTATGTGCTGCTGATAATGGCAAGTGGAGAAAATGCACTATAAAAATAAAAATTATTGCACGACTCATTTGAAAATCACTTTTATGATTTTGCCAAAGAAGAAGACTGTATTTTGGCATTTATAAACCCATTCTCAATTAGTGAAAGAAATGAAAATGCCAAGTAACATATAAATCAAACTTCTTGACTTCAAAACAAATTTAATATTGAAAACGAAATTTGATGCGCTTTTTTCAGTCCCTGGTACTTACGATGTGATTAATTTCTGGCGATTCTTACCTTGCGAAAATTTCCCAGAACTAAGAAAATTTACTCAAAGTTGTATCAGAACCGCCGCCAGAAAGTGTTCAATAGGGGAGTTTTACGTTAGTGCATGGGGGCTTAACATTGAAAATTTGATAAAAACTCCACTGATTTATAATGTTTCATAGTTTAATTTGGGGGCTTGGTGCTTTGTTTGGGGGGCTAAGCCCACAAAGCCCCATGACGGGACTGAGTTATATGTATATCGTTTTGAAACGACGTACACATGCAAATAAGCATTTTCATCCATGAAATTGATTAAAAGCAAAACGAGGTCGCGCCTGACTGATTAATTTTTCTGCTCTCAGTTACAAATTTAATTGAATAAATTGAATAATTTTCTGCTGCTCTCAGTTACAAATTTAACTCCAAACATTGAAAAACTGTTGAAATGTTTGATAAGTATTATTAAAATGTGAGCAAATTTGAAGTTTATT
>JGI24159J19872_10005186_pt1 | contig 16798 bp, 9 predicted proteins | sample Ectturendosymbi4_FD_19872 | JGI IMG/M metagenome (IMG submission 19872) | reverse complement strand
TATAGCACCTACCACCACTATGGACGTAGCCAGGGGAGGCACTTGGGCCATGGTCACTAAAATATATAAATTCGATGGTCGTAGCATGGTTGAGTGAATATGATGTGACGGCATTGAAATGCAAACAATAAAGGATTGTCCCCCCCAAACTTCTTTAGCAAACTCGGTCCCTGCACACAGACAACTAGAAGACCAACAAATATTTGTCTGAATAGTGGTTGAATAGTGGGAACTCCACTGGCGACATTCAATTCATTCGTGCAAAGCCACAAATGTCAAGTCCTTTTATCTGAGTTCTTAAATCAATTTCTGTTACGAACTTCAAACATTCCTTCAGTCCATCCACCGTGTCCGTGCTGAAGGGATTGCACAATTTCCAAATCAAGGTCAATGTTCACTCTGTCGTTCAACTGAAATTCTGTGACGGGGAAGCTCCTCTGCCCGTTAAGTTGACCTATACGTCAAAAAAGTTGTTACACGACACAGTCGGAACGGGAATGCAGTTACAAAAACACACAAAATGTCTTAATCGCTTACTTTTGTGTTTGGTGAAATGGTTTCTTTCTTGAAGTAAAATGTACTAATCGGAGAAGAAAGGACAAAACAAAAGCTTTTGAGGGAAGCGGAACATACGAAAATTGCAAATTGCTGCTCTTCGTCAAACTACTGCATACATGTGGCATAGCTTCATGCTTTTACAGTCAAGAAACAGGGAGCCTTTTCGAAGTGACAGTAACAAATTCACTCCACGAATATAAGATTTTTACATAAAGAAGTGAATTTCAATAGTGCTGCTTTTCGTAAACATTTTTCCACAATGTAATAACTATGCGTACTAATCATCATGAACCATACGTGCATTGCACGCGGTCAAAAACCGTCCAAGCGGAACTGCGCGCACTGCGTTTGGTTTTTGCGCGAGCCTTTGAAGAGGTTTTTGTGAAGAGCGCAGTCCCCTATTTTGGACAGCATTTGCTAAGTGAATATATTTTGAAACTGTCTTTCACAAATAATTTGTAATGACTTGGTCGAAATGTTTTGCTGTTTTCATCGGTCGTTCCGTTATCAAATATATGCAAACCAAACTTTTACGATTTCATCTTTACGCGTAAAAATACTGCATATGTAAACAAATCTCATTGCGCCAACCTACGTCATGCAGTGGACACTGACACCTATTTTTAACCACACACCACTAAACTGCCGCACTCAACAAAAAAAATTAAAATTGACAATTTAAACTGAAATCAAAATGCGAAAAAGATCAACATTAACCAAGTAAAACTCTTCAGGATACATGACAGCAACCTGGTAGTACCCAGGTATGGAAGATGCTCGCGATAAAAAGGGGGTCCCTTGGCATCTGTCACCACCTTGAGATCCATCATTCCTTCATAACCAACCCTGTACAGATTTTTAGCACCAACGTCCCAAAGAACGTAAGCAGCACTGCGAAGATTTTGCGAAGTCCAATCCTGAATCTTTGTCACCTGCGTAGTGTCAACTTTCATTACCGCTGTCAGTTAATTTTTTATACAAGTTCGCTTCCAAAAGGGTTACATGTTACTGCAAGGCAATCACGTGCAGACAGTCATCACAAGTATAAAATATATGTTTCTTTTCTTAAAATAAGTTTATCAGTGGAGGTTTAGTCTTTATAACGAAAGTTTTCACGCTCGAAAATTAAGATATCACTTATTCACAAACATTTTTGCTTCTGCTGGGGGTCCTTTCATGAATCAGTCTCCGATCAGCGAAAATGAAAGTTTCTATGCATAAAGAAACCAAATGCAAAATTGGCTGAAAGCCACTGACTGCCGAAGAAACGGGGTAATTACTTTCCCTTTTCGTCCATTCCCGCCATCTTGATCTTCCCATTGCCAGTCTACGCCGCGTACCACTCTAGCTCCCGGAAAAATTCCTCTAGCACTAATTTTTTTGCTTTTTCTTCTTGACTCCATCAGCACCCTGGCAAATACACAGTGCGAATGATGAAGTTCACAATAAAATTCAAATTAACAACAGTACACGTATTAAAAGGCTACGGCATTAAAATGTATACGTTTTAAAACATTTTCTGAGAAAATCGGGCGACTTATTGCAAAATACAATGGTCATGCCACGCCTGAGGCAGCTCTTAGCCTGGGCTCTGAATCTCGCAGATCTACCAGTTCACCGGAAAATGTAAGACGTCGTCAAAAAACGTTCGCACTTTTCATCAAGGCCACCTTGACGAAGCTTTCAAATTATGTGCTTTCGTGGAAAATCAGCTGAACGCGATAGTGGTCCAGTCATTGTCGGAGTCACAGCTGTTTTCACATTCACCAGAAACAGATGCCATGTGGCAATTCTTGATTCTCCTTACTTTTTCCTGTTCCTTTACCTTGGTGTTACCGTCAATAAGGACAAGCTGTTGACCAGGGCTGTGGAGCCAGTACTCAAATTTCAGGCTCCGGCTCCAACATCTAGAAAAGTTTTTGGCTACGGCTCCAGAACAATTTGGTCCAAAAACAGAAAAATATTGTATTGTATGTGTCCTTGCTTGCCCCACAAACTACCCTGTGGAAGTGGAACCCAGATTTCAGGCTCCGGCTCCACCATCTAAAAGATTTTGGCTCTGGCTCCGGCCATCCAAGATTGCTTGGGCTCCGGCTCCACAGCCCTGCTATTGACTGAAGCTTTTCTTACACCTTTATCCACTACGAAGACCCACGGGTCGTCATGAGCTGTTTCGTACACATGCACGTATACGACCCGCAGTATCTTCACTTGGTCGTTTTCCTATTTCATTTCTGCTTCATGCAGCTAATATCTCCGGCTGATTAGGAGACCTCTTTCGATTGATCTGTGTAGCGTTTTTTGATTCTGTGATTTGCTCCAGCAACTTCATTTGTATCTTCGCAGATACACGCTTTGTACAGTCTTTGAACATCCGAACAGGATGCCATGCGCTATTTATTTCATTCTGTTGGTTGCGCATTTCAGCATTTCGAATCAATAAATGCTTTTGCGATCTCTGCATTACGGCACTTGGTGTTCATAGATTGACCTTGAGTGGTTGTGGCAAATGAAGATTTAATCGCAGAATTTTGTATGTATCCACAAACAGATTTTAACATTACATCATGTTCATTAATTTGCAGGGATAATTTTCCATGCGTGTTTTTAATTGTTTCACTTTTTCCCTTCTTTTCAATGCTACATTCCTTTGTGAAACGTTTTATTTTAAGAACCCGCATGATTGCATACCAACCTTTACAACTTGGTGTTATTCAATATGCGTAATAAGCTCTGCACGGAAGTACCAAGCAGTTTAATCCAGTGGTAACCCAACTGTCGTGCAACCAGTGCAGTGGTTAAACCTTTTTTGTACCGTGACCCATCACACCTACCCACTATAACCCAACCCCCAGATGAAACTCAAATAAAGCAAATATAATACAGCTGTGTACATATAGTATCTACTCGCGACCCCTCACAAAATAGTTCACAACCCCTCTGAGGGTTGCCTCCCCAGGTTGAAAACCACTGAACTAGTAGTATGCGAGGATTTTCCGAGTGGTACATGAGGAGGTTCCATGTAATTTATGAAGCTCAGTGTCAGATAAGTTTGTGGAATTCATTATTGCTGTGGCAAATTATAATTTTCCTTGCAGTTTTGCACCATCCTATAGTTCAGTGTTACACATGGTCATAGAAGTTAAATAGTTGTTGCTTTGAACTAAATTACTAAAGTAAACTGCCATTGTTGTCTATGCTTTTGTGAGATTACCATTGGTGCATGGGAAAAAAGACCAAGAAAAATTTGGCAACAAAAAAGGAGGCCATATTTCTTTCATTATCTTTGCCAAACAGTTGCACAGGTTATTACTGAAATGTAAGTTTAGTAACTTTTATTAATCAAACTGCTGATTTGGCTGTCAGGTGTTTTTATTACCATTTTTAAATGTTCTTAGTTTGTTATTTGGTTATTTGTTGATTTACCAAAGTTTGATTAAATTAGATTAATCAAGAGAACTTCATACGTTTTAACATTCAAAGTCACATCTGCCTGTCAATTGGTAACTGTCACACTAAATTTCATGGTCAACAACTTTCTCCAACTCTTTCCACACACCAATACAGAAGAACAAGGCTTGCATAAACTTTCAAATCAAAAACTGTCCAGCAACCTTTCTCCATCTGGTGCAACGATTCGATAAAACCGATGCCTTAGGTGATGTTTGTCTCCATGGTAGCATACAGAACACAGATCGTAATTGTGGCATTCCGCGCATTTCCATCTAATGCCGAAAATTGGTTGCAATCTGCAGGTGTCGCACATTGAACCATTGTGTTTCACACCTAAAANGAAAATGTGCAAACACTTGTGGCCTTATTCCTAGGGAAGCTGACCGTTGATCACACAGCTAACAGAATAGCCTGAGTAAATAGACAAAGGTGGCCAACACTATAACCAAGCAAATGGATTACTTCGGTAAGGTCACTATGGCCAAGCAAATGGACAGAGGCAAGAATAAGTGGACCACGCTGGACAAAGGCAAGATCACCCCAAATAATTGTACAGATGCAATTAACTCTGCAAACCAATTGACTGCCTGGGGTACAAATTTCAGATGAAATTCAAAAACATCTTATCACAATATTACAAGACTAAACATGGTGAACATTGAGCGAAATTTTGAGGAAAACAAAACCCGTACGTATCATCTGCATCTGTTCTTTGTGTACCTTGCACATGAAGACATCACTTTTTATTGCTCTATGATCAGCAAAACTCAGAGGACGGGTAAGTTTTCACAAATTTCTAAACCGTCATTCACAGTTTTTTTCAGTTATTTTTCAGTCATGGGACCGAATATTTTTTAAATAACTGAAAAAAAATTAAGTTGATTCAGTCACAATGTTCGAAAAGGTAGGCAAGTGAATACTGTTTCGATGAGTTTTAAATACTATTACAGGACAAATAACTGGTATGTCCCAGCACGAAAAAAAACAGACTGGGAATACTAGTCAAAGAGAATGCTTTGCTTGAACTGTCCAATGAGTGTTACTAAGTACTCAGTATCACCAAACAGGCATAGAAAAGCAATTAAGTTTAACTGGCCTCATTTAAATGAAATAGTAAATTACATTATTATTATTGGAAAGAAGTGAATACTTTTGAAAAACCTCTTGACTCAATGCTAAGTTAAAGTGATCAGTTAAAGACCACACCATTACGTTGTTACCTGATGGAGCACTATCCAATATACGTAAATCATACTGGCCACTGCAACGATAATTGGCTGCAGTTCCATTGTCCCATACAATTACAACTTCTTCAGTGCTTTCAAAGCATCTTACTGTGCCTACGTGACCTTCTCCACCATCCTACAAAAATGCATATAACAGTTAACAGTAACAATAAAATTAGAAAACACAGAAACCAGTTTTTAAAAAACTAATGCAATTGGCTAGGCTTTACACTAGGATATTAGCTGTCCACAAAACATGCAAATAATAAATGAAACAATTACACTACACCTATGAAGTAAACTTCACCTGCATGCAGTCTTCAAATTTTTGAGCCACTTGTAAAAGTTTGATTATCTTAAAGTATCTAAGCAAATTAGATCTGCTTTTGCATAGCGCTCAAATACAAATAAACTGTCTCATTATAAAAACTAAACAAAATCTAGAATAAAAATTTGTAAAGATGCACGCACCTGGCGACCCCACTTCCAGTCTGGACCACGAACAACTCTTGACCCAACTCCTTCATAAGAGCTTCCAGTACCACGTGGGGTTGCTGTGACATTGGTTGGGCAATTAGATGCCATGACACACAGCACTTAACAAAATATTACTACTACTCCATGCTGCAACAGCCACAAAAAACAAGAATGTTTTTGTTTCGTTTTCAATTATATCAACAACATAGTCAATAAATTTTACAATCAGATACAGCTCAAGGAATAACTAGACTAAGTTATTATAATGAAAAAAGTCACCTCGCACCTGTTTTTTTTTGTTCATTTTTTGGTCACCAACCACATCTTTTTGAAATGACCGAAAAAAAATTAAGTCAATTCGATCATAATGTCATAAAATATGGACTAGTAGATACTGTTACGGTGACTTTTAATACTATTATGGGACAAATGACCACAATACCTTAGTGAAAAGAAAACAGCCTCCTGCAGCTCCCTTATTATCATTAAATACAGAAAAATTCAAAGGTATATTTTTCATTATTTGTAAAAGTTTCATTGTCTTAAAATATTTAAGGTATATTTGTCAAACAACAACATGTTGAGCAGTAGCACCAACTCAACAGTACTTTAAATGCACAAAGCTTTCTTAGTAGTTGAGCATTGAGTAAAATACGATTGTAAGACCTGACAAGTATGTTTGAAGTTTTTGTATGTTATTATTTGTAGCTAAAATGCAACAGATACAATCATACAAGTTTTTAACCAACTGCTTATTTTTTAAATATTGGGAAGGGCAATGCCCAAGTTGTTAAGCCCTGGTACTGCACCATCTCTGAATATAAGAAACTGGGGTTGGTAAGCTTTTCATTTGAGGGCAGTTGCTAGGGATGGGTATTTAGGAATACTGAATTAAAAATGCTAATTTAAACAAGGCAATTGGATTTGGCTTAGATCTTCCACAATGTCAGCAATATACTTGCTTCCACCACATTCAATGTTAATGCGCATGCATGCAGACATTTTTTCAATCCACTCGCATGCATTTTTTCTTGCACTGCATGGAAACTCAGCACTACTGCACATGTGCAGACATTTTCAGTCCACCACCTGTGTTTTTCTCTTAGCTTGGCACTATTGCACATACACAGACATTTTTTCAATCCACCACCTGCATTTTTCTTTTGCACTATTGCTCAAATTTGCCTCCCTGCTTTCATTTTTAATTTACCTGCTGATTTTTTGTTTTGTTCGAATTTCCTACCAAATGTGTTTTGGGCTTGTTTTTCCATTATGTATTTCGGGCATGTTTTTCAGATTTACTTGCTTGTTTTTGCAAAATAACCTGTCATTATTGACTGACATTTTCCAGTCCACTACATGTGCATTTTTTGAGACACCAACATGCGCAGTAATTTCTACAGTTAATTTACAACTGCATGCATGTGTCAGTTGTTGAGTGCATTGTTTCCTGCAAGTTTCAAAATGGTAGATGCTTTGTTAATGTGTCAGCTAGACAAAATGCCTGGACAATGGAAAATTGCAAATGGGCAGTTGCCTTTGCTTGCACAAATGGCTTGAAAGAATCTTTGCATAACTTGCCACGTCAGGCTGTCAGGCACTTCAAAGAGATTTTTCCAGTGCAGAATTAACTGCCATCAAATTAACTGCTCTCAACATAGCAGACATTTGGAAAACCTTAATGTATTGCACTACATCAGTAGCACATCACTTCACTATCATGACAGGCCCCTTTGTGCTATAAATACTCTCAGCAGTAACATTGATCAAATATCAGCTGTTGCCACTGCAGGTCTCTAATGTGGATGGTTTGGAACAGGCAACAGCATTTCCCTTCTAACATTGTATTTCCATTCTAACGTTGCCAAAATCATACCTATGCAATAACCTGAAACAATCTACATTGATCTGTGCGTCAAACACACATGTTTCTGAGTCAGCTACTTGGCCAGTGGCATTATCAAAGCTGTAAGTTGTACACAGCCAGGCACATGCAGAGCTAATTTGTAATATTTTACTTCATGTTGAGAAGAAACAGTCTCAAAAATTGTGATGGTTTTGATTTGCAGTTAAGGCCTAAGTTTAACCTCCTGTTTATGTTTGCTAGGTTATGGTAAGACTGCATAAGGTTTAAACCTATTTTGATATCACACCAAGTAATGCATGTTCGTTTTCATTGAAGGTGTATTTTTATGACAAATTTCTCATATTGAAAAGCATGACAGCTGGCCTCAGAAAATGTCATCACGTTGTCTGAACAAAATACCAGTAGAGCATTGTATTTCAAAAACAGCTTTATTGGAATAAGCAGTTGACAACGTTGTTTGCCACGCAAGAAGTTTTATACTACTTTCTCATAATTCATCTTTATATCATGATGCACTATCAGAGCAATTTGACTCAAACTTTTTCTGTAGTGATTACGCAAGTATATTTTTAAGAAGCTCTGTAGATAGCGCTCCACAAATGCAGTTGTGCAGCTGATTATCAGCATCAATTTTACAAGTGCATGTATGTACAGATAAATAGAATTCCTTGCTGTATGACATTTGCTGAATGTTCAATAAGCTACCATGTATCTTTTCAGTACCACGTTTGCAAGAATAAGAAGTGATAGTGTAGTACATGTTAAAATGCGCTGTGACCAGTGGTAACCTAGGTTCCTTGAATGTTACGACTAGAGCTCGACCTTTAAGGCTTTTTGGGCTGATGTTGATGTTTTTCATTGCCAGTAACTGATACCAATATTTTTGCATTACTAAAACAACTGTTGAAAGATATTACTTCACTGCAACAAAGAACCATACAACAAATTCCTTATGTTGGTAAGTATCTACTTTTTGAGACAAAACAAAACAGGGAAGAGCAGTTATCACAAGGTTATATGCCAGTTATAAAAACGTCTTTACAGCTGGTGATAAAAAGTTACCAGCGGCAAATAGCATTAAATATAAACAGCAGCAGAAGTGAAGATGTAAGAATTGAATTAGCACAAAGGAAAACTTTTAATAGCAATTGCAGTGAAGTGGTAACAAAATAATTAGTCCTGTTAATTTAGACATTTAGCTAATTAGAATATCTGGCAATAAATGAATGGTTGTGTTTTTCTCATAAAAAATCTGAAATTTAAAATCAAAGAAAAAATTTTTTCATTGCAGACTCAAAGATTTGTTGGTTCTTTCTAGGGTTTGAACAGCTCTCTAGCGCAATCAGTGGAGGAGTTATGCCATTGCCAAGAAACATGCAATCTGCTTATTTAGACTAAAACCCTGGCAGCAAAGGCGTTAACCCTTTGACTCCCGAGCCTGCCAAAATTTTGGCGTAAATATTTTCCCCAACACTTTCAACCATAGATAACTCATTAGTCGATTGAGCTAGAGAGCTGTGGAAAGCCTCAAGAAATCCAGTTAGACTAGTACCTTGAATTTTAAAAAAAATTGAGGTTTTAGATTTGAGGTTGTTTGGCAAGTTATGACAAAAAATCTTTAATTAATTAATTGAATTCCCTAGGGGATTATATTTCTTTGTTTATTCTTTCAAGGCCATATTTTCCTAACCACAAATGCCAGAAGGCCAATCAAGGGCTCAAAAGATGTGGATTTCAGCCTAGTTTCATTAAAAAAACAAATTAAGAATTACCCCTAGGGGGTTGGAGCCCTGAGTCAGGTAACCTTGGCAAAATAAGCCTAAATATATCTTCCCAAGGAAAAGATCTTAGCCTTCTCAGCCCAACAACATTGAATATTTTTGAAATCAGACCTGTATTTCCAAAATTATGAGCATTACAAATTTTGATGATTTCAAAAAAGATTGAGTCAAAAAAATTTTGGAATTTTGTAGTTGGAACTTCAACTGATGTTTTTTTATAATTCCTGCATCTCTAAATATTTTCATTCAAGATTTTCCAATAAAGTGCAAGTTCCCTACTAAACAAAACAAGACAGAAAGTTTTTAACTGATGACCTCTGAACCTTAGTTAATCATTGTGATAACTTATAAGGCAACATGTTTTCTGTGTACATTCAAGCATGATATTTGAAAAAAATACCTGTAACTCAAAAAGTGCAACAACTTCTATTAACTTATTCTTTAAGGGCTAATGTTACTTGAAGATATTACTCTTTTTAGGTAACCCATGCTTATTTTTGAACTTATGCAAAAAAATTTCTTTTATATGCTAGTGTTAAGTGTATGTATATCCATTACAAATGCTATTTATTTTCAAATTTTAATGAATTTTTAATAATATAGTTCTCAAATATGAAAAAAATTAAACACATGCTGAAAAATGTGAAAGAATATCAGAAAAGGCCAATTCTCATTTGCCTAGCAATATATCTTTTTTAATTTAAACAAACAAATAACATTTTTGCGTTTACTAGTTTCATGGTCAAGAAAATGCCCATTTCCCTTGTGAAATCTGAAATGCAATGTGGTTTATAATCAATGTACTCAGCAGTATTAAGTAACTTGTTCCTTCTTAATTTAAAACTAATAATGGTTTTATAATCTTTTGCAGACTAGTGTAGTTGACCTTCTTCATAATCCCATTCGATAAAACCCAGCTGCTTGATCAAGAGATCTCATCTGGTTTATACAAACATAAATCTTAGTTCACATAGTGTTTTTTTAGCCTTAAGTTCTTCATATGGTATATAACTGTCCGATACACACTTCAGTAGTATTACTTTGAATTTGTCAAATAATTCAAAAAAAGGATAACACTAAACGGAGGGCCGGCGGGCCGGGCGGGCTGGAGGGTCACGTTGCCAAATGAAAAACATGAAATTTCCGCGGGCTGGCCAGCTGCCAGAGGTGGCCGGAGTTATATATTCAGACTCCTACTCTGCTCCTGTTCCAAAATTTTTGAATCCGGTTCCGGGTACGGAAATTTTTCATATTTGAGAATCCGACTCCTGTTCAGACTCCGGCTACAATCATCAATCCAACCTTAATTGACCCATGTTTTTACTTAAGAAATGACCACACAGACTCTTGTTATTGCCGAAATTGAAAAGCGACTCCGGTGCAGGTCCGGTTTTTCCTAAATTTTCGACTCCGGATCCGGGTCCGAAAGGAAAATTCAGAATCTTGCCGGAGTCGACTCCGGTACTCCGAATCCGGTCCCACCTGTGCTAGCTGCACAGAAGGGCTGGCTGGCATGCTGCACTATAGGACGGACCAGTGGGCTGCACATTATGCTGGGCTGCGGAAAAGGGCGGGCCAGAGGGTTGCCCTTTTCTGCAGACCGCCCTTTTGTGCAGTACGCGGGCCCGCCCTTCTGTTTTCTGTGCAGCCCGCTGAAAATTCACGTTTTTCATTTGGAAACACGGCCCTTTAGCCCGCCCGGCCCGCCGGCGCTCCAATTAGTGTTATCCCTAAAAAACAACAAGTTGTTGTTATTGACTTGAAAAATTTACCATGTTCTTACGTTCCAGCATTTCTTAATGGTTGGCCTTATGCTACATGTATGGTACAAACAATTCAACCACAATGAAATTCTGCCCGAGGACAACCTCAAGTACTAAGTAGTACACAAGGCAAAAAAGAGCAATAACACATATTAATTGTGTTCATACATGAAGCATCATTACTGCAAACAATTTCCTCAAATCTTTTCATTATCTTTATTACTGATCTTGAAAAGACATAGTAGCATGCCTGAGTGCTTCAATAGTGTCAACAAAGCACTGCATTGCTTTCCAGGAGAAATCGTCTTTTTGTGGCCAAAACAATTGAAGAGAATCGATTAGGATGCGTAAGCTGCATTGAAGCACCTACTTGTTCCTGGTCAACATCTTACACTATGCCAATGTACGATATTTTGTCATACACAGCTGCAACATGATTTCTTCTAAAAATTACAGCTTTGGGTTAAGTTTGCAGTATAAAACAATAAGTGCCACCAAGACTTATTCTTTTCTTTCTCATTTGTGTTGGATAAATGGAAGAAAGTAGTGGAAGTTTTGTGTACCCTTGATAGTGTAGGATTGGCCAAATTGAGGCTGCATTGCCTCTCGCTGCGTGGCAATAGTTTTGACAATAGTTCTTGAAACGCTAACAAAATGAATACTTTGAATATTTCAGTGCAGTGTGCCACCAACATATGTGTTACTGTTACAATTTGATTTGTGTGTCAACAGTAGATATCAACCGATATGGCTTTTTGCGGGTCGATAAAGATACCGATATATCGACTATTCATGGACCGATAGCCGATATTTCCAAAATTTTTGAATCTTGTTTTCTGCCAAATTATCAAAAACATAATGATGTTTTTGATAATGTATACTATGCCTTACTTTTTTTTCAAAAACTTCAAAACTCAGGATTTATGAGCTAAATCTTTCAAATTCCAGCAAATATTTTGCTATGATTTTTAATCGGAATGGGACAGTTCGGCGATGGACGTTTCGGCAATGAAATGTGAAATGTGCTTTCCTTTGGAATGTCACCAATGTGCAAAAGTTCGCACTGCCGTAGTTTGGGAAGCGTGTAATCGCAAGAGTCAGTCGAGCACTTGTCCCAGATCTTTCCAATTATGCTGTAATTATTGCGATTCATGATGCATACCATGGATTTTGAATTGCAATTACTGCATATTCGTACACCGATAGGCAACCCATGACAAGAAAGTACGATATATTCTTAGATTAGCGGTGAAATGCAATCAAAATGATACCTACCTGAAAGATCAAGCAATAGATGCTGTCCAGGCTTAACTTTTGTGTAAACTCACTAACACCTCATGCCAGCAAAAATATACGTTACAAGCCATATTTCTTTACACACATGGTCACAGTCACACTAAGTTCTTCCAAAATCCTGACGGTCGGGAAACTACACTGGCCACTGGCCATCAGGAAGATGACAACAAAAACACTTATGAAGCAAACATCCTTTGTAGTCTAACCTTCAAAGTATTTCAAAAACACACATTTTTTCGCACAATACATTTGCGACCACCATCATCGCCGAAACCGCAAACGGCTCGTCGCCGAAAGAGCGTCGCCGAAACGGCGGCACTGAACTATCCTAGACCGATTTTTAATTGATCTGATTAATTATGGTGCTTTTGTTTCGGCTGCGACGAGCGTCGCATGCTCCATGGTTCATCTTCTCTGTTTGTTTATGACAATGCACCTGCCAGCGTTGCTGGAAGATAACTGCCTCCGCTTGGTTAGTTGTGCTTCCTTGCACAAGGTGTCTGCATCTGGGTGTCCTGTAAAAGGCAGATCTCCGTAAACAGCCGAGCTTGGTTACGGAGGTTGATGACGTACCGGAGTGCTAAAACCGATATTTTGCATTGAGCAATGAGAACTAAACGGTAGTAAAAATAAATTTACTGCAAAAGGTGATATTACACTACAGCAAAAGACGTCTATTCTGAAGTTTGATAATTTTTGGTTATCTTAGTTTCACAACGGTTCGGGGACAAAAAAGAGGTTTCAACAGTTGTTAATGTACAACATTTTTAAACTTCGCAAACATCCATGCATTAGACGTTTGCGGGAAGCGCATATTAATTTGCAATGATAAAAATTTTTTTCTTTGCTTTTTTGCGGTTTATTCATTTTGCAACGTAACTTTTTTCCACTCCGGTTACGTCATCAAATCTCCGCAACCAAGCTCCGCTATTTACGGCGCTCCTCCTTTTACAGGCACCGTCTCCATGCGTGAGGAATATAACAACATTTTAACAACACCTACTGAGGCCTATTTTATCGGCCGTTTTGGCCAATACCGATATATTATTAAAGCCCATATTGGTCTATCTCTAGTCAACAGTGCATACTTTCTTAAACCATCACCATTGAACATTACTAACAACACCATCGAACGGTGATTTGGGTGACTTCTTGAAAAAAACTACTAAGAAGCCAAACTCTGCTTCATGTTCAGTTGACAAAGAGAAAGATTGTAAAAGCTTGCGCAATTTTTATACCGCATTGCACATCTAGCCTATATCTGTACGATACTCAACTTTTTTCAAATTAAGCATTAAGCTGAATGCACACGGCATGCGTCCTGTGCGTATTTTGGGCACATGCGTGTGATTTCGTGACGTCACGTCCTTTTATAATGCGTCTGTTATAGTCTGCGTTGAGTAAAAGTGAGTCAGAGCAGTGACTCTAATGCGTCAATATAGAGCAAGGTCGTACGCAAGTGGGGGTTTTGGGGTTAAAACCCCCCTCATGCGCTTGACATTTTACAAAAACTTCATTACCTGCGAAAACGAGATTATTTGTTTTCGCAAACTTTTTCTTGTTAATATGATGACTTAATGTCAATACCAGTGAAGTGCCCGTGTGATTTTTGTCGAGTCAGAGTCACAAGGCCTTCGAGTAAGAGTCGAGTCAGAGTCATCTCAAATTGTTTCGAGTCGAGTCCGAGTCAGATTCATGACTTGGTCGAGTCGAGTCAGAGTCGAGCCACAAAAACTGTCGAGTCACTTCGAGTTATTGGTTTGGAAGCTCGAGTCAATGACGAGACACATGAAATTTCACATTTTCTATTCCTTTTTTTATGCTATGAAACGGCGCATGATAATTTAGAAAATGGTGCCCAACATGCTATTAAATGGTGCCTGACAGGTTAGAAACTGGTGCCCAACGTTGTTTCAACAAGTTTGATTGCAGGTTTTTAATATCTAAGTTTTCTCAGTTTGCATTTTGCTTGTCCTTTTCACTCTAACTGATTTCAAAAAGTCTAGCCCAACCTTGCTGCAAGTGTTGCAACCACTTGGTCAGTGTTGTGTTGAATGTGTGATTCGCCTCAAACGGATGTACGTGAAGAACAACACCAATAAAAACGCGTCGCAAACAAGCAGAAACAGAATGAGCACGACATGGGATCTCTGTTGTTGCTTGGTGCCACAGGGTGAAGCTTTGCATATTTGCCGCCTGTGCTTTCCAATCACAACAAACTGGTGCTTTGACCAAGATGTGAAGGTGGTGCCAGGTGCAACTTTCACAAAAAGAATGTGCGATCGTTGCGGTTCTGCAAAAAGAGGGGACGTTGTTGCAACCTCTCAGTTGATGTTGCGTTGAAAGTGCGATTCACCACAAATGGGATGTGCGCAATGAGCAACACATAAATATATGTGACATGAACAAGCATTAATAGAGTGATCTCGCCGATGATCTCTATTATTGCTTGCTGCCACAGTGTGAAGCTTTGCGCACTTGCCGTTCAAACTTTTTGATCACAACACAAGAAATATACTTGCTTGCCTTTCGCAGGCCTTATACATGAAAATGGTCAGAGATGAACATGTACATGGATTTAAATCTTGCGACATTTCAATATACTGATGGATTTGGATGTCATCATTTTTGCTTGAACAGATTTCGATTTGAATTGATTATTTTCTTTTGAACTTTATTGCAACTTTGGTTCAGTTTTGGGACAACAGGTTACTGCAGCACTGCAGGTTAACAGTGGATTGCAGCCACCAACACGTTGAGAGCAATTTGTTGCACGCACAATGCTGCGTCGCCCTGACCCAACCAAAGAAACAGTCGAACTGATGATCTTCAGCATAATAGCAATTGCGATTACACATTTGACCAGGTTCACTCTTCTGTTGCTGCTACGAATTCAACGTTACATGTGGCGTAGTCACGTAACCACATGGGCTTAGGCTAATAACAGTGGCAGAAATTTAGATTTAAACAAGGTTCGGTTTCCGTATTTGCATTATATTTTGCAATATAGTTTTTGGATTGGATTTGAATCTGAAAAAGTTGAACCACTTCACTGGTATCTGGAAAAGACTCAAGTCACAGTATGAGACCCACTGCCAGGATCACAACATTGAAATACTATATTAAACCACGATAAAGTTTCAAATATATTGTGCCCTGCTGACCCCTCGGTGAAAGAAAAGTCTCAGGTTTACCTCTATGCAAGTTGGGGACACTTGATCCTTAAAATGTAGCATAGAACGACTAGACAGGCGAAACAGAAAATTTGCGCCAATCTTGATCATCAGTGAAGCAAAAAATGCTCATTTCTTTAAGTGCACATGAAGTGGCTTTGTCTATTAGGATCTCAGAGATTTTGTAAAAATGACTCTGACTCGAGTCACGAGTCATTGACTGAGACTCAAGTCGAGTCATTCTGTGAAAAACGTGACTCGAGTCGTGTCACCATTTTTCTCAACGTGACTCGAATCGAGTCAGAGTCACCAAAAATCGTGACTCGAGTCGATTCGAGTCATTGACTCGAGTCACGATATCACTGGTAAATACCACGGAATGAATTTGCATGCAAATTTCAAGGAACACTGCAAATGGACCAAAAAGTAATAATTACGTTTTAGTATGAATCTGGGTTATGGTCTGCATCCAGAAAACATCTCATCACTTTTTGCAGACCTTTTGTCCGCTACGCATGTTTAAGATTGTGTACCACGATAGTTCACTTCATCCGAAACAATTGTCTTTTTTGTCTGCTAAGGCTGATCAGCGCAAGCGCTGACCACATTGGTTACATTACCAGTTTCTGTAGTAGGCCTATGATAAAACTGTTGCACGTGCTCAAACACAGCAGTTGTTAAAATAGAAGCATTCAGGTAGGCTATTTATAACGTTCAGCAGGGAAAAGGAAAACTAAATATTTTCTGGGCTTCTATACATAACACAAAATCGACATTTTCTTGCAAACTTTATGGACATTCTCAATTCTTGTGTAGTTTAGCAAGATTCGGTCTTGCAAACAGGAGATGTGCGTTAAACAGTACAGCCGCACACTTTCTATGCCCCACTGCTCGTATTCGAGAAGACATTTGCGTAGCTTCATTTTGCAGTTGTAAATTATTGCTCTGACGCAGTGATGAGTGTGTTTTACTCCCTGTTTTAACGCGTAGCCTGATATTTTTGTAGAAGAGAACTGCTGTATCGTAGCGTTGAGCGTATTTTCCTCCGATATCCTAACCTGGAACGCTGATAGTTCATATTCAGTGCAATGGCACATAAATTAAGGCGAGTGCGTGTAGAAGAACATGCATATTGTGTCAACAAATTTCGCGAAAACGTTGGTTTGGAAACATGAATATGACGTCAAATTGTGACGTCACAAAC
>JGI24159J19872_10005184_pt1 | contig 16801 bp, 14 predicted proteins | sample Ectturendosymbi4_FD_19872 | JGI IMG/M metagenome (IMG submission 19872) | reverse complement strand
GAAAATAAAGTGCTAATACGGTACCGTTGCCTTTGACCCTTTGAAAGCAAGGTATTTACACATTCCAATTGCTGTTGGGTACCACTCTGAAAGCCAAGTACTTATAAATCACAATTGTTGATGGGCCCCTGTGAAAGAAAGGTACTTAAACATTTGCTATTGGAGCCCTCTTTCAAAGCGTAGTACTTACACATTAGAATTGCTACATGTGGGCCCCTTTGAAAGCAGAGTACTTACACACTGTAGTTGCTATTGGGCGCCCTTTTGAAACCAGCGCATCTGCACATTACAGTTGTTGTTGGGGGGCCATTTGAAAGCAGAGTAGCCTACTTACCCATTACAGTCCCTGTTGGGGCCCCCTTGAAGGCAGAGCACTTCATTATGATGTGGTTTGGAAAATATCGTAGAATCGGTAACAAGCTTTTCACCAAAAATGAGGAATATTCAAGGGTGAAAAACCTTGTGGGGTGACCTAAAAAGGGGAGCTCGAGGCAAGTGCCCCGATCGCCTCACCTTAAACACACCACTGACTGAATACCATTTCTTGCAAATCCTTAACAAAATTGTTTGTGCAAACCTATATCCACGAAAGCGTGTCTGTAGGTTGGTAAATGCAATAAGTCTGCGCTGTGAAAAATGTCGGTTTTTGCTGTAAGGTTTATCTCAATAGAAATACAAATTTTTAATTTCAAAAAAGAATATTGAGAGCTAGAATATCCTCATTCTGTAAGAGTCAATTGAAAAACAAGCTAACCAAGTTTTACCTAGAGAGTTGTATGAGTAGGGTTATATACTCGCTTGAAGTCTCTATAATAATTGATTGTGGAACAAAACATCTGAAGAAGCAAATGATGTCACAGGACGAAAGGCTTGTTTCACTTTTCTATTTTGTCCCACAAAAGTGAAACGTTTTGAAAAAGTTTCTCCGTGGTTAAGATGTTCATGGATTGCATGTTCATTGCAAGTACCAAAAATGCGAAACAAATGCGTCTACAGTATGTCAAAGTGGGCTTCCGCTTTATAATTACGAAATAAAGTTACCGTTTGTTGAAGTAGAAGCATAGCGCCATGATGATTAAATTTATTTGCATTAAATGTCATCATTAACTAGTTTTAAAACAAAGCACTGCTTCTAATTTCAACAGTTTCATGATATTATAATTTGCGTATGAGCTGAATAGATAATGTATAGCATTAAAACTCTCACATAGTTTGCTCTACTATGTTGCGCTGTGTCAGTTGAAAATGAAATTAAATACGTTCACTCAAAAACACAATAAAAGGTGTGTCTGTCATTGAAGCGATCATAAAATTCTCAGCAACATAACGTAATATTTTACGGAACAGATGTATCATTGAAAACAAACTTACATCAGTTAGTGCCCTGCACATATTATATGCATTTGCACTCATCCAGAACCAAGCGGCAAGTAAGAAGAAATGCATCAGAGCAGTCACTAAATAACAAATGTTAGTTTCACTTGTTTGCCCTGCACCTAGGACAAATACCAAGTTTGCCAAGAGTAAATTGAAACATATGTTGAGCAGGAAAGTGGTCGGCTGTCTTCGTCGTAACTCCCTGAATGCAAGATATTATTATTGTGATAAAAATGTGATTACAGGCTAAATCCTGACGATACCAATCAAAATCTTAGACCGAAATCTTTGTGATTTTCTCACAAATCTTTATTGTTTTTTTACACGAGACATTTAGAAATAATTTTGAGTTGTGTTTTGAGCACTCATAAGATACTTGTGTGATGATGCAACCGTTACTGCAACAGAATGCTTTAAATATTTATTGTTCACTTTGAAATGATCAAAAAAACATTTAATCAGAATCATCAGTAAAATTAGAACCATGTGCACGAACTTTGTGCTTTTTCCTTTGCTTTTTCGCTTCATTATAAGGACTAGTATTGACATATGATACCAAAAATGAGGACTAATAATAATTCGTCGGTTTATGTTAAATTATATTATAAATGGACGTTCAGTCGTACCACACTGCAGTGTAAACCCATATTGTGATAACAAGTCCAATGATGGAAAGAGAGCATCCCACGTAACTCACAATTCCAAGGGTAAATGCCGAAGGTAAGACTGCAGTGCTCTGTAAAAAAAGCAAAAGTTTTAAACGATTTAATTGGAATAAACAAGTCAGATTCAAAGCTTGTATGAAAAATTCACGAAAAAAATTTAAAGCACAAAGTTTTCAGCACTCTTTCGAAAAATCAGTCGACTGAGCTTTTGTTCATAACATTGCAATCATTTGGATTTGAACACATCCGTGCTCTAACAACACTCTTCACAATGGTGACGCATTTCAATCTAACAGCAATTTTTTAATAGGAAGTCGATTTCACGCAACTGCAAACAACTGCAGCCCTGAAATCTGCAAAGCAATGCTTTCAGATGAAATAATGAAGGAACAAAGCACGGGCTCAGGAAACGAATAAACTCACAACTGAACAGATTAAAACACAAGTTGAAGCACAAAAAACGTGCAATTAGGCCGTTCTCAAACAACTGCTTTCACTAAAATCTATTTTACGCCCATTACAGGACAAGGGAATTACATTTACGACATCATAGTTACTTGCGAGAAACCCGGCGGTTTTTCAACACAAAGCGAAACACGTATTGCAGAAAGGCTGTCCTGAGCTCGTGTAATTGACAGACGCAATTCATGGAGGCCTTCAACTGTTAAATGTTAGGCAGGGAGGCACAAAAATCGTCAATTGAATTTGCATGCGTGGCAAGAAAAGAAACAAACAAAAACAAAACTACACATGTGGTAAGAAAAAGAATCAAAAAATTGGCAAAGCGGAATGGGAAAAATCAGTGAAAATCGCAAGGAGGACGAGAATTATTTTGCACAAGGGAGGATCACGCTTTGAACATTCACTTGTGTGCACGGGCGTCCGCAGGGGGGGGACAAAACGGGCATTTATCCCCCCTGGAAATTGGGACTAAGTCTGGAAAACTTGAAATCAGGAGTTTATTTCTGATTATTTGGGTTAATTCTTGCAATAGCTAAGTTAGGCTAATTTTTGTCCCAGAAGAAAATTAAAATTTTTCAAAGATACATACTGTCAAAAGCATTCTGTCATTTTCCCAATGTCGGAATGAGAACCAGTGTGTTTCGCGAAGAGGCATTTGCAGATCACAGAGTGGACGAATACAAAAATATATTGCAAGACTACTGGAGGAGTTCCGAGCCAGATGTGACCATTTACAAAAGTTAAAACCATTCTCTGCACTCCTTGTAGATCCATTCAGTGTTAATGTATCAGTGATGGCTGTTTAGTTGGCTAACCGTTTGTTAGAAACTTGTCTGCTGCAGAAAAAGAACTGACCGAAATCCAAGACAATCTGGGTGAAAAGTATTTAGTCAATGCTACTCTACACTTAATTTTTAGCGACAAGTTTCAGAAAGTGAATACCCAGAATTTAAAATACCAGTGTAGAACTCATTTTTGTGTATAGCACAACATGCTGCTGTGAACTTGTTTTCTCTGTAATGAAGTTCGCAAAATAAGACAACCGCGCAGCCCTGAAAAAAAAACACTTGGGAGAATTAATTCGCACAGCTTCAGCAACATACTGTCAAGGTTTTCGGGGTTTGAAAAATCAAACAAAAACTTCATACCGACAATTGCTGTACATCGTTCAATGTAAAACATACATTCTTTACAGTATTTGTATTGACACTACAAACTAGTTTTGCCACTCGCTGGTGTGTTTGATTTTCTGCAAATGACTCTTCCACTGAACACGTTTGCCTACCCCTGGTTTATACTATGTGTAAAGAAGCATGAGTGAAAAAGAAGCATTGCTGCCAACAAAGCGCATTTTCTGCAATCAATGTTCCTCTAAAGGTGCGCAAATGCGCAGAACCACCAGACCATCCGCGCAGTGAAATCACATTTCGCGCACTTGCAACATTCCAAAACATTGGAAAAGCACGAAAACGAGAAGCTATTTGAATTAAATGTGTACAGTAGTTGTTCGTATTTTCATAGGATTTTACACTAAAAATTCACAAAGCTTGTAATTCATTTAGAACTCTGCTAAATCAGTCTTAAAATATCCATGCTCACTAAAACAAACATTTGCTTGGTATAAAGCTTTCTTACAAGGAAAGCACTGTATGCAACTGCTGCCGTAACATTGGACATTTTCTTTTTTGCATAAGTCAATTTGCGTTGCATCGTCAACAACCTGAAGAGGGTAAGCAAAATGTCGACTTTGCCCCCTCCTGGAAAAATTTCTTCGGACGCCCATGCGTGTGTGGTCAGTTTCTTAAGCCATTTTTCTGCCCTGCATATCATAATGGTGCCGATGAACCGAAACTGGGTTGTTCTAAAGAAGTAACAGTGCAGGAATCGCAAATAGTTGGTTTGAGCTGAATGCGATGAAACACTGTGCCATGCTGCGATAAGACCATTTGGTCTTTGAAGTCAGTCTCACGTGGTATATTCCAAGCACATTGGTGCGGCATCCAAATAGTTATAGATTTGTTTATTGTTTGCCCAACATGCTGTTGATTGCATAACAGAAGATACCAAATTTATTTAACAAATACCAAATGTATTTAATGAAAATCTTGCTATAGGCGGTAGACTGAATGGTACAATTTTGTTGTGTCATGTCGAGCTTTGAAAAATACCATAACACAAGAAAACTACTGAAAGCATAAATTACAAGCAAATTGTATTCAAAGTGCAACCAGAATATTTACAGGACTTCAGGCATGCATCAGCAGCACTGAAAAGGGCCAACTGAAATAAGACTGAAATAGGGGATCGATGCATTAGGTGCACCAAATAGTAATAATGGCGACATATCGACATGGCCCCAACACTCCAAATGTTCAGCAAATCTGAATTTGGTCAGAAATTCATGACCGTCATTACAATGTGCTGTTCGTGCTGTGCAATGAACGTTGCAGTGAACGAATATGTGTAGTTCCGTCTCTATATTCCCCTCTACACAAACACAATTGTTTTTGGGAATATTCAACGGGCCGTGGGGCTTGAATTGACTTGACTTGCCAGTTATCCGACAACTTTCAGAGACTTGCCAGTTATCCCACAACATTCAAAGGATTCATTCTGCTGTACGTCACAACCAATACGTTCAAATTTCACTTTTTTCACATACCATGTAGTTTGCACATATCACGTTTTGCTTGGGAGGAAATTTTTTATATTTTTACTGGATATGTTAAACAGTTTAATAGGTTTCAGGATGATTATAAAGATGCAGTAATCCGTGACGTGTCCTCTTGATCCCAGCATATTGTAACAAGCGTACCGGTATGTCTGACATCAACATTCAACGAATTTCATGAAGCTAACTTGTGCGTTGAAAAGTTGATAAACAAAAAGCAGTGTATTGCATCGAAATATCTTTTAAATGTTTTCCTTAAAGGACTTAATCTTTATCGAAAATAAATGTTAACACGTTGCTTGTAGATTTCAAGATTAAGTATGTCAAAAAGTTCCATGAAACGATTTGCTGAATTCCCTTTCCTTATAGATTCCAGTGCATCTCCTTCGTGGAAGCTATTTACCTTAATCTACGAACTGTACACAGAAAAGTTTTCATAATCTTCCAAACGTGCATTAATTTGTCTAGACTCTTCCCCAAAACCTGCTCCTGCTCTTTATGTCATTGATATAAAAAATCTTGCTTATATTTTGCATGCTAAACTGTTTAAAATGCACATATTCATTAAAAGGTTGTTGCGTATAAGTCGGTAGTTTCACCACAATTTTTATATTAAAATATGATTGTTTTGTTTTGGTGTCACATACGCAGTTGCTTCATGGAACACTTCTTACAAGAACCCTGGTGTACAACATGGTATCACAAAAATGTGATGCACTCTTTTTAATTTACCTTTTTCGTAAAATGTGTTGCTGCAACATTGGCAACTTTTCCTCAAAACTTAATTGGGATTTTTCTCTGTGACTTAATGTTGTCAGTGGAAATCAGTATTTGTAAAAAATATAATAAAATTCTGTGAAATTTTGCAGAATTATTTGACGTTCTTTGGAGGCCTTTACAAACCGCGCCTTTAGTAATGTTAGCAGATATATGCCTGAGTGAAAAACATGAAAAAATCAAATGATAATTGTTGCAAGAACATATTTTTACGGGACGGCCCCACCAATTAAACTATACTCACGACAATCATGGAGAAGCTGGCGAATTTGAAGCAAGTACATCTTGGTGGAGAACTCCCTGCCACAAGAGCACATCCGTTTGTGACCCACTGTCCTTTTGAATTCACATACACACTGCATTGTGTTTTGGTTACAGTCTCCTGAAATAAAAAAAGGATTATTGCTTTCAAAGTTTGAAAAAGTTAATATTTCAAAGAGTATGCAGCGTATGGATGATCTATTTTGAAATTCATATGAAAAACATAACTTCGCAAATTTGCAAGTTTGCCAAAATTGTTTCATAAAAACAGAACAATGCGAAACACGCCAACAAATATAGTGTTGACTTAGGAATCGATGGTGATTAACAACGGCTTGATGTAAATTAGTACTATTGCTTGAAACGAATATCAATATATTTTGTACAGCAGGTGAACACAAATTCCATCACACCAACACCACACTCTAAAAGGTTTAATCACTGCCTGGGCTATCCAAAAGCAGCTTCACAATTTTTTGTACGTGTTAACAGAAGAGCAATTTGCTTCAGACGCGTGTTTTCTGCTTCCTTCAAACTTCGGTTGTTCTTAGATGTTATGAATAAACTTTCTTCGCTGAAAGCAACCAAAACTTTTTAAAACATTTTATATCATTTTCACCCACCTTGAGAGAACCGTTGTTAAAAGGCACACGCCCTTGTTTTGCGTTAATATGGGTGAAGTAGAGGTCAATTCCGTTTGTTGTCGAATTAGGCTGATGACCTCTTAAATGCACCGAAATCACCTAAATATATAAATTTACTTTGTTTCTCGCACATTGTATATTTTGTATTTACAGCCGCTGATTCATTGTCTGTGGTTTAAAACTGGAAGCTTGAGGAAGTAAATAACTCTGTTTAGATGTCAGGTAAAACGTTTACTGCATTTGTCAAACGATAAAGTAACAGCAATTTTCTTTATCATTTATCCACGAAACCAAAAAATAATTACCAACGTATCCATTTCCGCAGTTTGCAGACGTTCACTTCGATGCAAGCCCGTAGCAACGGGTGGGGGGGATTTGGGGGAATTGCCCCCCCAATTTTTTTGTGCACCCCGAATTTTCTTGTTCCCAGAAAAATGTTTTTTAAAAATATAATAAAAACAAAAATCGTGCCTCCCTATAAATGTATTTTTGCCCTTTGAAACCTCAAAATCTGGCTACGGGCCTGTTTTGATGTGAGTTTTTCTTTTTGTTAGCAGACTTATTGTTAGTTTGAATTATTTCCATTTTATAAAAGCAACACGGCAATTCTTGAGTTTTGACTGTTCCGTTAAAAAAGTTTAGGTTTGCGAAGACAACATTTGTAAGTAAACTTTCAGTTGCCCGTGTCACGGCGAACAGTGTGTTCAACATATTTTCTGTAGAAATAATGTTCACATTGAAAAATCTTTTTAGGCAGTAGCCGTCGCGCAGACACTTGCCTAAGACATTGTTTTTTTGGGGGAGCTGGCGTCCAAACTGTCACGCAGAAATCGTTTTGAAAACATTTTTCAGGAAAGAAAATAGTCAAATAATACTTTCGCAAAAAAGTTCTTTTTTTAGCATTAAGCTCAAAGACGTTTTCAAATTATCAAGACAATGATTCTGTTTGATGGACCTAATGTTATAAGACCATGACTACTAGAATGAATTCTGCCTGATGCATTGAACAAAGCTTTTAGCTACTGTAGATGCAAGCTCTGTGCGCTTGTGAAAATGACAGTTTCCATTTCATTATAGGGCCCTAGCATATACATTTAATCGCATATGAAACAAACTGTGAAGCTCTTGGCACTGGTTTATGCAGTCTGACAATCCTTTTTTTATTCCTTGTTTTTTTTCGAGTTTTTTGGTAAGAACAAATGATGTAGATTTGTGTTTCATGAAGAAATTTCTAAATATGTTATAAATCCAAAGCACATCTATAGCAAACTCATGCAACGCAAACTAAGGAAAAAAAACAAATAAGAACAGCTTTGGTAAGATAAACTCATTTTTGTTATTTGGAAAACTTTGAATTGTCAGATAATGTGAGAGATTATTATCTTTTCATTTGCACAGTTTCGGTTGTGCAACCTACTGGACTTACAACAGGGGCATTTTCCTTTGCTGGAAACAATGTTGAGCTGTTGTGAAGAGCTATGGACACTCTCATTGGCGTTTCGTCATTGGACGCAGCACGTTTCCTGCGTAGCTGCCCAGCTTTCTTCGCTTCATCGAACAAGGCGCCAGGAACCATGGCAGCAAATGCCTGGCGAGCAGTGTCTGTCCCAGACTTGTCAAACTCAACAGACTCATATTTACCATTCGCTTGGTATGGTTCTGTAACCTGAAAGAATTGTTATCGTCAGAATTTGCAAGTAACGATAATGTTGAATGTAGTAACCTAGCAACAAACGTCATTATTGGTTGTTTTCGTGAGATAATTTTATTATTGTTTTCATTAATTAAATTATTAATTATTAATTGGCCGAAAGATCTTTTAATCAATTAATGATTATCCCAAAGACCTTTAATTAATAAATTAATTAAGTTATTTATTTTTTTATATAGTTATGCAACCACAATCATTAGCCTGAATGGTGCAATATTTTTGTGTCATATCAAGCTTAACAAATCAATACTCACACACGAAAACTAACTGCAACAATAAAGAAAATGCACAGAAGATCATAAAAGATTACAATCCGAATGTATTAGTGGATTCCAGAAAGTCGTCAACATCTCCGAACTAGCATCTATAATTGGGATCGGCAGATCTGGTAGAACGAGCACAAACAAGTATAAAACAAGAAACAAAACAGATCAACGTGGTCCAAATGCTGAAGGCTTTCAGCAAGGCCGCATTTGGCGGTTATTTCACGAAAGCCGTTGTGAAGTTTGCACGAGCAGTGGTGTGAACGCTGCAGTGAAAGAAAATATTTTGTTAGGTCTCTGTATCGCAGCATGCGCAAACACGATGATTATCTTGAGTAATATTCAACGGGATGTGGAGCTGTTTTTCAGAAGTGATAATAGGAATTTAGGCAATGTATGAAAATGGAGTGGTTGGTGGAAGGTTTGTTTGCAAGTGGGAGAGAAATACACAAGCTGGATGCCTCAAGGAAAAGAATTTAAAGGCAAAAGATTTTCTAAAAAAGGAATCGGAACATTTAGTATGTGGCGTAAAGCATAAGCACCGAATTCTGTAAAATGTAAATGGTCAGAACTGTTGCGATCGGAAAACCTGAGTGGCGCGTGCGCAAAGCTTCACACTGTGGCAGCAAGAAGCAACAGAGATCACCCGACGAGATCACTGTGCTATTGCATCTTCACGCCACATATTTATGGGTGTTGTTCTTCGCGCACGTGGTGAATCGCACATTCAACGCAACGCCAACGGAGAGGTTGCAACAGAACAAACTGCCAAGAATACTGTAGGGCACCATATCAAAAATTAATTTGGAGAAACAACTGAGCAAAGATGTTTCTCTGCGTGGATGTAAGCTTGTGAGGTTTAGATCTGTCAATACATCGTTAGAGAATTTACTTTAAATATATCTTGATATTAGTTCAGCGGCGGAGAGTTGGGCTTTGTCTTGCATTCGTTTGTCATCTTCAGAGTAGTTTTATGCATACTGCTCCCATAATAATCGAAGGCCGGTAAATTATTTGTTATGTAAGTTATCAGGAGAGTGGGGCGAGGTCAGGATCTGGAGAAAGGAGCACTAATAGTTGCCATCCTTAATCTGGAAATCCCATTGGGGGAAGAAAACAGGTATCGCCCTATATCTCTCCTATGTGGCCCCCATTATCGAGAAACTCATCTCGTTCGTGTCGAACCAAACATCGACTCATTACTCCCGCAGGAACAAGCAGGGCGTAGACACGGGAGGTCGACCGTTGATCACGTCGCCCTACTGACGGAATTGACTAAACAACGAAAATGGTTAAGTTTGGGCACTGTTTTTTGATGTATGCGTACATACTGAGTATGGCAAGAGAGACTGCGGTGGAACAGTAAGTTAAAGTGTTTAGAGCATATCTGTTTCAGAGAGGTGGGCAGTATTCAATGAGAGAGACGGTAATCGTTTCTGTGATTAGATTGTTGATGTAATAATTGATACGTATGGTCATAAACGCGTTTCTGGGGGGATTGAAAGTAATAATATAAAACTCATACTAGTGGCATAACGTGCAGAGTTCTTGAGCTAGTAGTCTGTGCAAGTGAACAGGAATCTTAGCTCAATGAAGCAAGATAGATACATCACAAAAAAGAAAACAGAGCTTACTGTTTGTACCAATATGATTTATATCGATCAACACAATAACTAGTGTATTTATGTTGGGAAAGAAAATTTTGTAGAACGACATGAAAACCAAGAGAGAGATAGAGGCTAAAAGGTTTCTTTAAGAGAGGCCCAACAATTCCGAGCTGTTGCAACAAAGTCTAAAAACGCGTGATCAACACGATCACAAAGCGTCGACATGTCAAGGAAACTATGCTTGAAGAAAGATTAGATTAGTAGGCTTGGTGGAAACAGTGACAAGTACCAAGCAATGAAGTTGGAGAAGTTTTTTTTTTTCGGAATCCAGAGTTTGTGGGTATAAAGTACTTACGATATTCAAAGTACTTATAAATATGCTTGCGCAATGGATTTCGGACAACGTTTGAAAAAGACGAAACAAGGAGCGATAGGTCGGTTGTTTGACCAGTGGTGTGTATAAACGAAGGCGTGGGAAGAACTTTCTTGGGCAAACCCTGCAAAGCACTCGGCTCGTGCGAGGCACTTGCTTTGGGCCACCCCTGTAGGGCTCCTCGTGAGGTGTTCCGCGTGTAAAATTTCCTCATTTTTTGGTGAAAAACTTTTATTCACTCGTATATTCTGCTCCGAAGCAGATCATAAAGAAGTACTCTGCTTTCAAAGAGGCCCCAAGTGGAAACTGTGATGTCCAAGTATTCTGTTTTCAAAAGGACCCTCAACAGCACCTGCAATGCGCAAGTACTTTTCTCTTGAAGAGGCCCCCAGAAGCCACCGAAATGCTTAAGTACCCTGCTTATGAAGAGGCCCCCAAGAGCAGCTATAATGCGTAATTACTCTGCTTTCAAAAGCGCTCCCATTAGCTGATCCGCAAGGAACTGGAAATGTAGCAAATTACGTTTATTGTTAGTTGGAGAATTGGAAATGGAAGCTAAGAATCCATAGACGAAATTGCATTTTACAGGATGATCACCGACAGTTGTTCCTTTTGGGGTTAATGGTAGTAATATTTTTGTTTTTGAAATGGAAGCTAAGAATCCATAGAAATTGCATTTTACAGGATGATCATCGACAGTTGCTCCTTTTTGGGTTAATGGTCGTAATATTTTTGTTTGGTTTCCAGTAGTAATTCAAGAGATTGCAGTAATCGGATGAGAGGAATAATTGATATTTACTTTTCTTATACAGTTCGCGGATTGATTTTCTTTAGTCAATTTGATTTCGCGTTTAATGAGGATTCTAGTCTTATTACAGAGAAGTTTAATATTTTTAGTTTTAAGCCTATGTTGATTAATTATTTTGGTTTTAAGCCTATGTTCGCAATAACAGATTGCATGCGAATCAGACGTTTTAGCCTGTGATTAAACCAATTCTTGATTTGTTCAAAAAGGTGAATCATTTTCGAAGGAACAAACACTTTTAGTGTTTGGTTCATAACAAATCACACAATTCGTAGTGCATAGTCAACATTACGTGAAATCGTGATAATGACGTTCGCGAATCACCAGTGACGTTGGTCCTTAAAACAATACCTAAAATCTCATGCACAATAAGAAGATTTATTACAATTTACTTTGATTGTGGCTTACATCATTTCTGCAAATTCTTCAGATAATTGGGAAGAAAAGAAAAAAAGTCAATGTTCGTTTCAAATAAACTTTTCAGTGCAGATCAAACTCAACATTCCATATAACTATGAAAGGAAATGTGAACTTGATATTATTTTGAAACAATTTGTCTTCATTACGGGCAAAAACATTTCTATGTACGAAAATCTTTCTAAACGACTTGTCCGAGGCTTTGAAAATTTTTGACACGTTTTGAACTTACCTGCAGTGTGATTTGAGACGTCACTAGTTTGACGCTTGAAGAACGTGCAGGTAAAATAACTCGATCCGCTAAGGCATTGCATGCTTCAATCAACTTTTGCTTTTGCCTTAAAAAAAACTCATGCTCTATGAATTGTATTGGAGATTAAATAAAACAAGTTCAATTTTTATTTCTGGTCAAGAATTCTTTCACCAATAAAAAATAAATGTGTTTGGTACTTTTTTCGGAAGATTATAAAAAACATGTATTACTCGGCTACGAAAAACAAAATTTGTGTTCTTATTTGTTGTTGTACATCAACCAAGTGGATTGATTTAATTACTTAACCCTGTTACAGTTGAAACTGTCAAATGATGAAGTATCTCCGTTAAAATATTACATCGTTTGGTTTTTGTTGCATTCACAAAAATTGGTCACATCAAATCGATGTATAGGGATGCCTTTAGTCTATAGATGCAAAGCAAACAATTTGCCTATTGAACTGCGAATTTCCGTTCTCATACATACATTGACAGCGAATTCTTTTCCGCAAAGCATGATTGCGCGAATTGTTCCCCACCTGCTTAAATCTGGTGACGTCATTACAGTGTTGCACCACAGTTTATAACCTCTGACATATTTCCTCTCTAGCATTCACGAGTATTTTTAAATATGTGAAAACAACAAATGTCTAATGTGCCAACTTTAAACCATTTTCTCCCGGCGGCTTGACTTGCCTGCAACGCAATCTACTTCAATAAACCATATAAACGCATTGCACAGATTACATTTCACAACTAGGGCAAAAAGCCTGATATACACTGTCCCCTTTACACTATTACCAACTTAGTACTTGGGAGGTCTGCAGCCTAAACATTCCCTGGTCCTTCGCAGCCTCCCACTTTCTCATGCATTTTTTTATAAATCGATGTACTTGGAAGTAATCGCAATACTATATTATAAATGATGATGGCGTCATTCATGCGTGTGTATTACGGTATAAGCTTGTGTTTCATCAAAGAAAATGTATTATCACCATCAATCGTACACTCTCTGCCACCGCCACGTATATATCCTCGTCTTCTTTCATGTACTTGTGTATTTCTTGTTACTGCGATTCATATTTGAAGTGTAGCGCCTTGCGTGTGGAAATGAAAACGTTTCACAACACAATTATCGCAAAATCACAATTTGGAAAATTGATGAATCGATTACGAATTTGTTTTACCAGGTGAAAGTTCGACTTACCTGGCTTCAGAAAATGGTGTGGAATTGGAGTTTTGTTCAAATGAAGTGGTTACGTGGTTAATTGTCACCAAAGCATCGTACAGAGTCCCGAGGGTAATCTGTTTGTGTGTTTTTACAAAATGCGGATATAATCGATCTTTGTACACAGAAATAGAAGAACAGATTGTTTTGACTTAAATGAAATTTAGATTGTTTAATTAAAATGGCCAGTAAGGAAACGGTTTGATTGAAGTTGGTGGAAACATTTGAAACATTAATATTGACAAAATATTATTTGATGTTTGTTACAAATGTTTGTACAACTGTCCAGATTAGGACATTAATAATTACTACCAAAATGCAAATAATGTACTAGTGGTTTACTAGTATGCGTCTTTTTATATGTCCTGGCTGTCACAAAATTCGTGACAAAAAATAGGCAAATTTCTTGTGTATGCTTAGCAACAACAGGCTCCAATAATGGAACCATAGGCATGGGAGCAGAAAAATTTTTGGGTGCCAAAATGTTTGGGTGGGTGCGAAAGATTTTTGCTCGACATTCCCCAAACTTGCCCAAAATGTTTTTGTGCGCCGTTTGTCCACAAATTTTCTCCCACAAAATCATGAAAACCTTTGTGGTGTGGCCTCCAAAAAAGGTCTCATGTGTTTTTCTGCAAACGTTTGGCGTCATTTTTTCCCAGATTTTCTGGGATTTTTCCCAGATTTTCGACAAACCAAAACTTTTGGGGGTGCGATTATACCCCCTGCACCTCCGCCTCTTACACCACTTAATGGAACAATAGTGTAGTGCGGGTTAACAGCTGCGTTAAACGCTCATTAATGTTTCATATTGTGTCTTCTCTCCCTCCAATAAGACAGCTGGTTGAATGTTCCACCCCGTGATTTTTTACTGCCGCTCTGATGATTATGTAAATATAGTCCAGGGAAAAGACAACATTGTTATTTACATCGGTTCAAATCATGTCAAAGCAAAAATGGAAATACATCATTCTTTGCTGTTCTTGTCGACTATGGTAAAACGTAACAGTCGAGAAAAACAGCAAAAGATTGATGTATTTCAATTTTTGCCTTCATCAGTATAACCGGGAAATGGGAGGTGTTTTTAAAGAGATGGAAAAAATAGTTCAAACTGCTTTTGACAAATCTTAGTGAGGCATGCTCACACCAAACCTGAACTACAATATAAATCACAGCTGAGATAATGCAACAAAGGGGAAACGAGCGGGGTCTTGTTCACAAAAAGAGACAAAGACATCAATCGATTAGTCAGCAATTTATAACGATTCCATCTACATTGCAAATCTATAAAATCACATGTAAATCCGATAAACGTAAAACAAACGCGCGCACACACACCCAGAATACACACACATGTACACAAATGAAAACACTTAAAACAAGTCAAACCCAAGACAAAGATTTACAACGAATTTTGATATTGTTATTTAGTACAAGGTAAAACTCACTTTTACGACTTTCTCATTTGTCTCAGCTATCGCAGTCAATATATTGACAACAGCTGATCTACTGGAAGAGTTCATGGAATTGCTGTTACTGGTTAGTAGCTTCAAAACAGCCATTGTCTCACACACGGAGGCAGTTGTAGCATCCGATACATTTATCTGCAAGCAAAGAAGAGATATCTTCATCTTGAAATCTGCAATCCTGTTACTCATAAACCGTTTGCTATATGCAGTACATACTCACAGAAAAGTAACACTGAAAAGCATTGCTTAGATCCGAATCAGTAAGCCTACTATTTAACATTGCTCTTTACAAAGTGACCATTTTTGTTAGTTTATCGCGTTTAACATGTGATTCATGTCAAGTTTCTTTACACCACAAAGTACAGTACCTGCTCTTTTAACCAATAACGTAAAGTATATTCACATGTGGTGTATTGCCTAATGTTATAATAACGATAGTTTTGGATGGACTAAACACCTCTGAAACGCTGATGCCAGTAAAGAAAGGTTTGGCGTGCAAATTTTTTCAAAAAGTCAAGAAATATTTTGTTAGCACGTCCTTTGATTAATCAAAAGCACTAATAGGGCTTGCTGGTACAAAACGGATTAACAGTAAATAAATTGCAAATCAATCGTTGGTTAAATTTGTCTCTGTCTTGTAAAAATATTTTGACGAACTCATGAAAAAAACAGTATACTTGAACGAAAAAGTGTACTTGAACGAAAACCTGCTGGGTCAATCCTGAGCAGGAAGTTCGGCCTTGTCACGTTTGTCCACGAGCGGTTGGAATGGTCACTGGTCGATCAGTTTCCAGAACAATCAGAGACTGAGTGGTTGTGCGTAGACGTCGCAGGATACAAAATCATCAACGTCTACAAACCTCCACGCTCGCGACTCACTCCAACAACCATCCCGACGTTCCCACACCCCAGCTTCTATGTTGGCGACTTCAATTGCCAGCACATCAACTGAGGTTACAACACAACATCCCCTGACGATGAGAGGCTAGACTCCTGGGCAACATCCAACAACCTTGGACTGTTGTACAACCCAAAGGAAACAGCCAGCTTCTTCTCTCGCCGTTGGAATGTCGGCTCCAACCCAGACCTGGCCTTCGCGAGCCTCGGCCTGGACAGCCGACTGCCGGACAGACGTGTCCTAGGAAAGTTCCCGCTGTCACAATATCGGCCCTCCCTCATAACGCCACCAAGATTCAAGGTTCCTGCCAATAGCGATCCGGTGAAGCGTTGGAACTTTCGCAATGCCGATTGGAAGCGCTTTTGCCTTCTCACAGGCGAATCCGTTGAGAGATTGCCACCTCCGGACACACCAGATATTGAGAGGGCATACCAGAATTTTTGCAAGAGCCTACTTTCTAAACATTGTATCCCACGTGTCCGCCGGAAGAACTATGTGCCATGCTGGGACAAAGAGTGCGAGACCCTCTATCGCTCCCTCATCCGAACACCAATGAGGACTGCCTCTGACAGAGCCGCTCCGTCCCTACTATCTTGGCTACAACAGAAGAAGCAGGAGCGATGGGAGGAAGCCGTTAACTCCATCGACTTCTCGCACTCCAGCCACAAGGCATGGAGAACTATCAACAAACTTACTGGCAGGTCTGGACGCTGCTCCCGCGTGTGAACCGTCTCAGCAAATTCCATCGGCTCGCAGTTGGTGAAAACGGGGCACACAAGACTGGCGACCGCGAGCCCACCAGGCTCGTCAACAAGGAGCTGTCCGACCTATGGAAGAAGATTCCAACACCTGTGGGTCACAGTATCTCTGAACCCTTCAGGTCGGAAGAGTTTGCTGCTGCCATCAGACGCCTGAAGCCATGAA
>JGI24159J19872_10005183_pt1 | contig 16802 bp, 14 predicted proteins | sample Ectturendosymbi4_FD_19872 | JGI IMG/M metagenome (IMG submission 19872) | reverse complement strand
TTTTGCTGCAGTTGAAAATAATTCCATGCAATTCTGCATAAGCCTGACACACATCTAGTATACTTTGCAACCCACGTACACTTGGATCAAACACACAAATATCATCAGGAAACATCAAGTGGTTTAATAAGACTTCAGCAATACAACACCTATCTTTAATGTTGTTTAGTTCAATAGATAAATCATCTAAATATACAGCAAACAAGCATGGACTCAATACTCCCCTGGTCTAACCCCACTAGTAGCATGAAATGGTTCCGACAAATTCATATGTATAAATAATTTGAAACGAACAAACATATTTTCTCTTCTATTGCTAACATCAAATGTACCCCTTCAGACAGGCAAATGTACCACTAGGGGTACATGTACCCCAGTTTGGGAACCCCTGGTCTAGGAGAACAGAATAGATGCTTCAAACTTGCTCTTCATATCAAACTTGGCTATTGCAATTTCTATGTTAAAGAACATTTTCTTTTATTCATAGATGATTTTGTGTCTAAGAACACCTGCTGTTGCCCAATGACAAAATTACTTTTAAGGTAAAAATAATGTTAGAATATATTCAGGAAAAGCCATGACAGGAATGTCTTGATCATCGGATTGAAAAGTGGTAAACGCCAAGCTTAGTATTAAAAAATGTTGAAGGTCTCTGATATAGCTTCTTAAAAAGTCTTGAAAGTGATACCTGTAGCAGTCACCACTAAAGTTCTTTTACCAAGGGCCAGGTAAGTGTGAGAAAGTGATAATCACGGATTGGATACACACTATGTTTGATGTAGTACAGTCATTTGAACTTTTTCTGGAGTACACATGATGATAGTTGACAGTATGACTGTATTTTTGCTCATTTGTGCCACAGTGCGGTAAACTGGAAGAATTAACCTTGCAGGCTGTAATTTGGTGTCTCCTGGTCTATAACCCAAAAATGGGAAAAGTAGATTTATAAGACAGTTGCATCTGTAGGCAACCTTTGTAAAATCTGCTGGTGAATATTTACTGAATGATGGTGAAGGCTGTTAATTCAGTAGAACATAACAAGACATAATTGAGTGTAAATTCAAGTTATTTTTGCAGCCTAACAATATGGTCATAGTTATGACGTATTGTTGTTTCTGATGTTGCATCCAACTCATCTCTAAAAGTGGGATAATCTTACCAGCTTTTATTTAAAAAAGTTTCTCAATTGCTGCTTTTCTCAAAACTACTCTTTTTGCTGATGTCGTTACCTTATAACTATGTACATTTTTGTGTTTCTCAGGTGTGTGTATGGAGCCCAGGTGTTTGACTTTCACCCAACAGCTTACATTTTGCCCAACGAGTATCTCAAATTTGTTTCTGATTATACCAAGGAATCGCAGAAGCATGGAAAAAAGGTAAAGGCGCTTGGAGTCTTGTTACAAAAATTGCGTCTGATTTGTAATGGACGAGTGGCACTCTGACTTCAATTTAATTTGCTATGGTTTGAACCATGATTCAAGTCTCAGGATCTTGTTTCATGTTTTGTGATCGGTGAATATTGTGCTGAGAGAAAATTGGTAGCGCTTGTAATTTGCCCTTTGTAAATTCATTTCGTAACATGATTGGCTTGAGAAATTATGGTTTAATGTTGTTTTTATCATCTAAGCTTTCACAGGATGCTTTTTTCCATTCATATGCCTTTTCCATTCATAACTTGCGTAGCTGATACAACCTCTGGATAATCGAACCTTTGAAACATACAATGACTTCGCAATTAAAACGTTTTTCGTTCTAAACAGAATCTTTACTGGATTTGTAAACCGGTCGATCTATCTCGTGGGCGCGGGATTTTCATCTTTCATGACTTGAAGCAGCTTGCCTATGATTGCCCTGTCGTTGTACAACGCTACCTCACCAATCCTCTGCTGATATCAGGGTACAAGTTTGATCTGCGCATTTACGTTTGCGTTCCCTGTTTCCAGCCACTCACTATTTACACTTACCAGGTTAGTCGACTGAACGATATTTGAAAACAATCGAATTGTGTGCCAATATCACTGAAAACGGTACTTCCGTCAGCAAACTAGGCGCGTACCGTACCCATACGTTTTTAGTTATTTTGTGCAGGAAGGAATTGCCAGGTTCGGCACCGACAAGTTCGACCTGAATCAACTGAACAATGTCTTTTCTCACCTCACCAACACATCTATAAATAAATACGGACCATCTTACGCCGCCGACAAGGAAAGGGTAGGACCAGGATGCAAATGGACACTCTCTCAGGTAAGCTTTGCGGTTCTTAACATGGAAACCAGCCAGCGTTGTCGCTGAGCTGGCGAGGCATATTTTGCTTTCGAAAGAAAGGCTGCGAGTGAACTTTCTCAAGTTCGCTTTTAATTGTTTGCCGAAAAATTCAAAACGACTTTTTATTTTCGAGCAGTTTCGCTGTGACCGGCACATTGGTTTGCGATCTGTTTTTCTGGCTGCGTTATTATGTGCTACGTGACTGACGTGATTCCTTCGCTTGGTGATGGGCAAACAAACACTACAAAAACCCTTTGTTGCTATTGTTCGAACACTTAAAAGTCAAGGTTATGCTTCGCCGGTCGAAAACTTCGATCGGTACGTGTTGCGCGTGAAGTGGTGATGTTTGTGCTTCTCTGCAACACTGTTGTTTGATCAAGGCGGCGTTGGAACTACCGCATTATTATTTTTTAATATGTAGGAGGGTGAGGTTGTTTTCTATCAGTCAGGCATGCGCAACCGATAACGAAATGCCTTTTTGATTTGCCGTAAATTATGAACTGAATGCCCTTTTGTGCGAAGTTGCCCCCGACATTGATGACATCGCAAAGTTTTGCTCTCCGTTTTGACAACCGCAGTGGGAGATTCGCATAGCAGTAGGTTGGTGGGGCTTTATTCAAACGTTTGTTCGGGTTACTAAACAATGGGATTGACACACTGCTTTTGATTCCACAATGGATAGCGGCAGCTCAGAGTTGGTCAAAAAACAGCTGTTACGATCTGCTTTTGTTATCCTGTTTCATTTTACCAAGCACGTGAATTCTCAGCGAGCACCTTGGAAAGTTGCCTCCAATACACTTACACCATTTGCGGTTTTGCGTACAATATTCGCTGCACAAAATTTAACCCTACCATGCCACAAGGCCATGTGCGGGGTTCCTGCGGAGTCTGGAAAAGTATGAAAAAAATTGGTCATTTTCCAGCTTGGAAACGTCTGGAAAAACAATTTGTTTGGTCTGTTCGTATGAAAAAAGAACATACTTTTCCCAGTGGCGTGCAGAAGGGGGGGCGAACGGGGCGACGGCCCCGGGCATCCAAGGGTGGGGGGCATCCAAAGATTGAAAATTTTTGAAACTTGTTTTTTTGCCAACACTGGTTTTTACGTATTCAAATGCCAGTAATTCCCACATTCTTTAAAACTAAAGACCTTGCTCTAGCTGCGCGGCCCACACCCATTCAAACTGATATCAAGTGAAAATCACAAAAAAGATTGAAAGATAATTATGGACGTTTAATTGATTTGCTGATCCAAATTCTAAAACCTGCCTATTTTACTTTGCTTGATTTTGCTGACTTTTGTGATGCATCACTAGTTTACTGTTTCGTTTTTGATCTGCCAACCTTGGGTGTACGCTAATACAGCCCCATGCCTGTGCATGCAATATGCGCATCGTTTTGAGCTTCGTCATTAATTGGCAGCAGGGACGCCGGAACCGCGGTAGGGCAGGAGGGTAGTAAAAAGGTTGTTGAGGGCAATGGAAACTTAAATAAAAAACAAAAAATCGTTACCAATTATGCTTCTGTTAAACAACAATGTTGACCTAAAAATAATAAAAGAAACTATAGAAAATTTGTTTCAATTCCATCTTGATATACCACTATGATTCTATTGTGTAAAAGACACCTCCGCCCTGTTGCCCCCATTATGAAAGGTCAGGGAGCAATGCCCCCGATCTCCAGCGTCCCTGCTTGCCGCTATTAGCAGCCACTGTCTCGCTGCATTACGCGCCAAGATGTCTGCATTCATAAGTCACATCTCATGCGGCAAAACGCCTATTATCATAACTTGAAGTGAACACTAGAAGATTTGTTGCCATGTTATTGTTCCATTATAAAGACCAACAGTAGAACAATTTGATCGCAAGTTTCGAAACCTGCCACTGCAGACAAATGAGCGACCTGCAAGCTCACCACTGCATGACACCAGAACAGCGAAACTGACTCAAGTGTAGTGTGAGTGGCATACCGGAAAATAAACTGTCATTGAAAGAATTAAGTCAATTAATCGGAATTGAGCTGCCGACGTCAGGTTTTCTATAAAATTTTGATTCTTAGTCCCAATTTCCAAAGGGCAAATGCTGGTTCTCCCCCTGCGGCCGCCCATGGTTCTGACGTACTGTACCACGAGTTCAAAATTGTTTGTTTGAGTTCAGTGTAAAAGAGCACTATAATAGTCATTATCTTCGCATTTACATGTTCAGCAACAATGTTGACCTTAAAATTAATAACAGAAATTATAGAAAACCATTCTGAATTTTGTGTGCGCGAATAGCTGCAATAAATTTATTTCAAGTCATATTGATAAATCATGAAATAACATATGATGCTGTTATGCAAGTACACCCTTGTCCCTTTGGTCCCCCTTTCAAAAGGCAGGGAGGTAGTCCCCCGTCATGCACCCTTGTTCCGGCGTCCCTTATTGGCAGTTCAGGCGGATTGATCATAACGGCTCACACAAGCTCGTATCTGTTCTGTTCCCCCAATAGTTGTAGCCTACATATCACAGCAACATAATAAAAATACAAACGTTTTCTTGAGAACTTTGCGCGTTTTCGCATTCTCAATTCTTATGTAGTTTAGCAAGTTTCAAACTGTTAACACTGGGTTTGGGTATCCGCCATCCCAGCCGCATGCCTTCTCTGCTCGATGAGACATTCGCGCAGCCTGATGTTTTTGCAGTTGTGAACTGCCCTGTCATAGTGTTGAGTGTGTTTTACTCCACTATTTCAATGCGCAGCCTTATGCTATTGTCAGTAGCGCAGCCAATAATTTTGTTCGGGAAGGGCCAGTCAATCACGGCTTCGGTCACTGACGTTTTCCAAACAGTTGAAAATTGACAAAACTCACCAGTAAAAATCTTAGAAAGTTTGTTTCGGGAGGGGCATGGCCAGGGCCACTACGGCCTCTTCTGGCTGTGCCACTGATTCTGCAGTTGTGAACTGCGCTGACATGCACTGAGTGTGTTCTACTCCCTTGTTTTAACGCGTTGCCGGATATTTTTGCAGTTATGCAGTCTGTCTTAGCGTTGAGTGCTTTATTTTTCTCCGGTCTCCTAACTTGGAGCGCTGATAATTATATGTTCATTACAGTGACACATTGTACAACGAGTAAGGCGAGTGCGTGTAGCATAGTATGCATGTTGTGTCAATATATTTCGCCAAACGTTGGCTTAGAAACTTGAATATATCGTCATGTTGTGACGTCACAAAGGCATATACCCAGTAACAATGACCACCATACGCCATTGTTCAATACTAGAATTTGGTAGGGGGCATACAATCAAGCAAGTCGCCCCGGGCATCACCAGACCTCTGCACGCCACTGACTTTTCCAGACATGATGTTTTGACGTGCATTTTCATAATATCTTTGTCAAGATCGATAATTTTACTGTTAACTGTTATAGTGCCTGTATTTGACCTGGGTATGTCATTCGGAAAAGTTAAGTCTGGTAAAAGTCCAGAAAAAAACCTAGAAAAGGTCTTGAAAAAGTCTGGAAATTTATATTCAGGATTGCGTAGGAACCCCGCAAGTGTTGGATACGTGTTTACTCAGTTAACGAATGCATTGCAAAGGTATTTAGACATGCGCAATGCTATTGTATGTTGGGCTTTAATGGAACTTGCTGTCGTAAATTTTTTCTGAAAATCTTGTGAGCAAGCGCTCCTGCTGTTCGCCCATTTGATCAAACTTGTCGCTTCTTGCTTCGACAGCTCAGAAGCTTTCTGCGGCAGACGGCTGATGTGGACGAGGCTCTGCTCTGGATGCGAATAAGCAACATCATCACTTTGACCTTGGCCACCCAGGCGCCGTCCGTGCCCAAGTGCCGTAACTGCTTCGAAGTTTTCGGCTTCGACATACTCATCGACGATCAACTGAAGCCCTGGCTCTTGGAGGTGGGTCCCATTCGTATGTCGAGCGGTCAATTGCTGTCATTGCGCCCGTCTGCCGCTGGTAACTGTTTTTCTGGTACCACGTTGCGAAACCTTTGCACAAAGTACCCAAACAGTGCATCTGCGTTATTGTGCAATCCTCAGTGCTGTTCGGTCAAGCCGCCCATGCTTTGATTTCATGTTTCAGTATTTAGAAAATTCTGCGTTGTACCACCTTCGTTTATCGTCACGGTGCAACTATTTGCCTTTGTCAGGTGAATTTCAGCCCCGCGCTGAGCATGGATTGCCAGGCGGACTTCATCGCCAAGCGTTCCATGTTGAACGACATGATCGACTTGCTCAATTTCAAAGGTGAGAGTGTCTTTTTCAAAATAAACACTTTTACTGTGAGTTCACTGCTACCCGTGTCTTCCGGCTGCTTTGCCTACTCCAGCGCTGCGGTTGACAAACTTCGGATTCAACTCTTTTCCTGCAACCCAGCGCCAAAAATCAATCTCATCTGATAACGTCCCACTGCTCTGGGTTTGGCGACTGCTGTTTTAGCGGAGTCGTAAGATTTTTTCGTAAATAAGCGAAATGGATTTATTTTAAGCACGCTTCCAAATAATGACAAAAACAGCGAGGAAACTTCCTTGGTGGTTAATCCAGAGCATTCTTTGTGGCTTCGAAGTTTTGCGCTTGCGCGATGGTTGTATACCCGCTGCGTCAACTGAATCCGGCTGCGAGCGCGAGGCGCTTATCAATGTCTGTAACATGTCGCTTGTTGCCGGTATCGTTCAGAAACGGACGGCGACCACGGGGGCCTGACCGCCAGGGAGGAGGTCATGCCGAATCCGAGCGCTGCGAAAGCGTTTTACGGCGGACCGGAAGTCCTGGACGTTCGACGCCCGCTCTCTTCGCGCTCGCCGTCGCATAAAGGACCGCCGCCGATGAGGCGCTCCTCCGAAACAAAGCTTCCCGCTCGCGCCGCGAAGCGCGTTCGCGACGTGCGAGCTTCGTCTTTGGACGCCGGCTTCGCAGCGAGAAGGAAATCTTCGACAAGCTCAGTTTTGCCGACCGCGTTCCCGCAAGTCAGACTCGAACTGGGGAGCAACGGCGGAGGTGAGAGCTGTGGCCAGTAGCGTAACTGGAGGTTTGAATGATGGGTTAATTAACTGAAAGGGGCTCAGAGGCCACCGTATAGGGCCCATTCGCCAACACTCAGAAAAAAGTTGAGAAATAATAATGAATCCGGATGTAGATGGTTATACTAAAACCCGAAATCACCGGAAAAGTTCCGAAAAACGCAAAGAAAACGACTTAACATACTAAAGAACGAAATATAAGCTAAATGGGGGCCCAGTTTTTACATTTAGCTTGCCAGGGGGTGCTTTGCACCCCTGACCCCCGTCAGTAAAGCCACTGGCGATGGCGTTTGCGATAAATCGAGACTGGGAGCAGTGCTTTTGATGCAGGGCTCCGGTATCCCTCAGATAGAAAGGTTTGCAAGACATTAGCTTGTGGTTCTCCAGGTGGTTTTCTGCATAATATAGTAAAACTGCAATTTGTCATTTCGGAAAAATGGAGATAGTTGTTTTCACATTTTTTTGTTCTTCTATATGGGCAAGGAGTTTTATAATCGTTGTTTTGTACAACTCTACGTCAGTGAACCGCCACCGTTTTTCGAAACTTAACCCTTTTAACGGACACGTCGCGATTGAACTTTTACTTCAGAATAAAGTTGTCTTGTTTCTTACGCTCAGTTCTCTTTTGTTTTTTAACTCTCTGCAACGAAATCAGCGTTTAATCGTGGATATGGCTTAAAAATAGATTTCGTCGCGCTGGTAGAAACGTCATATTCCCAGCGTTCTTAGCACCTCAGGATAACTTTCGAAATTTTTTCCAAGGCGCTATTGGGTTGAAGATCCAGCAAACTATTAGTTTCCATCGTTTTTTATGCTCCTGTAAGTTTTCTTGAGATGACGCATTGTTAAAGATTAGCAACTTAAAGGCTGCGGGGCAATTTTTTCATCAATGCGCGACTTGCGTCCAAGCATTTTATGCAAATTTTTGAAGTATGGATCAAATCTATTCCTGTTTTTTAAATATTTATGAAAGTTCGTTATATGCTCAGAGGGTGAAAGCAGCAGCTGCGACCACCTGCCTCGCAACGCCAGCTCGTGCAGTCTGTCGTCAAGTGTTTCGTCAGTGGACCACAGCAATCAGCCAGAGAACTGCATCGAGCCTTACCCCGTGTCGTCGTCGAGGCTCGCGGCGAGAAAACGCGTCCCGAGTTCCGGCGCCAAGCGAGGCAAAGTTCCCCGGCATCTGTGCGACACGAACTCGATGTACAGCGCGAACCAAAGCGACTGCGACCCTTCGAAATTGGCGACCATAGCCGAGGCCAAGAAGGGATCCAACGCCGGCAGCAGCGACATTGTGGCCATGGGCCAGTTGTTTGCGCGTCTTGCGAAGAAGCCGAACCTGAGCGGCGAGTACGGCTCACCGAAACTGCAACGGCGGAAAACGCCGTTCAGAACTTCGCCGTTTAGACCGACGTCATCGAGTACCGGCACGGATGGAAAAAGCCCTGGCAGCCGTACGAAAGCGAAACGCACTAATTCTGAATACAGTAAGTAAATAATTGTTACGGTGGTGACTGTGCTTGGTGTGTTGTTGAAGATAGTCAAGAGTTTTTGCACAGTGGTGCTGTGTCAAATGTGTTTTTAGGTATTCAGATCTTTTGACGAATGTATTGTTATTTTTACTGTTCCTTTTTGCCTTTGAACAAAGTTCCGTTTATTGGAGTTGAGCGTGGGGATGATTTACTCGCCATCAGTTCCAATGTTGCTGCCGTTGCGGGTGGCTTCTTGTATCTTTCACGGCTCAACTCCAGTGAAAATGCCATCTCAGAGATTTTGATAAGATCTCGTTGCTCCCGAAATCTAGCACTTGTGTGGGAGACAACCGACCAGCCTCTTTTGCCTTTCGCAAAAAAACTTCATGTTATTTGAGAATTTTTCGTTTTTGCGGTTTAGAATCCCCGTACAGCATCGCCAGCACTTCGGCCAAGCGCGTCACGCAGAACAACTCCTGGCCCCGGGCACGCGTCGGCGACTTCGTGCTCACTTTCCCGCTCAGCGAAGCGATGCGCCGCGCCTCGGGATCGTGTTTCGAGATAAAGACCATTATTCGTGAGCAGCAGAGAATGATGAAGGTAAATGACGTTGGCGAAGCATTCCAGTAGGGAAGAGAGGGGGAAGAAGAAAAGCGTTTGTTTTTTTCACAACCGGAAAGCGCGATACACATATTCATTCCCACACCCTCGCTGCGAAAGTTCACAGTTGATTTGCCTGAAGGAAATCTGCCTTTAAAGCAGGCATGTAACCAGCTTGGGACACCAGAAGGGGCGAAGAGTTTTCTTAGAGGAACTATGTCCAGTAGTTTTAAACGATGTTCAACACATTTTTCCAGGGGGGGGCAAAAAATTTTCAAGGGTCTTCGCCCCCTCTGCGCCTCCCTGTTTACGGGCCTGCTTTAAAGAACCGCAGCCGTTGGGCGACTCTTAACCTCAGGCTTCTTGGAGCTTTTAAAGGCGAGCGTAGATTTCAAGAAAAAAATGTTAAAGCGCCTTGATTGTACGTTTTCGAAAAGAAAAATTACGCCTTGTTATGTTGGTTTTTATTGTAAGTTCAGGGAAAAACGTTCGGAAATAAACAGTTTTTCGAAGCCTTCTTTTCTCACGCGCCGCAGAGGTTGATAGAGAATCGCGGCAAGCGAATGGCAGAACGCCGCCGCAGCTCGACAGATCTGACCGCGGCCGACGCGCTCCAGCTCAAGTTCCAGCTGATGCTCGACGACGACGATTCCAACCACCTTTACTTCTGGGGCCTGCAAAACCCCCCGTTGCTGTCCAGTCTCCTGATGTGATGCCGGACCAGGGTGAGTAGCAGCTGTGGCATCACTGTTGTCTTGTCAGAACAGTTCACACGCTTATCGGTCTGCGTTTCAACTGGTTCTGTTGGTCGACCGTCAACTCGTTTGGGACGGGCCATGGGCCGCTGAGGCGTTTACAATGGGTGGAAATTATTTCGCGCCAAATCAAGATTTCTCATCACTGACGTACTACCCTTCAAAGCACAAGGACCATAGCTTCGGGATTGGATCTCGTATTTTCGGGGCCGTGTTATTTTAAACTCGTGTTTAATTCGCCAATCANGTTCCCCTAACGCCNTTTTCCGTATTCTGCGATCATTTGTTTCATTATTTTTCGTTTGTCNCGCTTTCGACGCATGTTTCGTCCGCCAACCAAGCGCAGAACTCGCGCACATTTTTGTTCAATTAATTTGACTCATTTAATTCCACACGCAAAGGGCTCGAAGTTCAGTGGATGACGATAAGATCGCTTACGACAGAGGGCGATCATAATTCCGACTTCGCAAACTGGGACTTCGCACCGCATTTATGGTCGTAATATCTTCAAACATCGACCGTTGCAATTCCAGGGCGGCTGCGGGGGGGGTGCTGACCTTAGCACAGCGCACCACCGCTGTATCATTATTGGCCGAACGCAACTTGAACACCGTGCGCCACGAACTGTTTGTGGCAAAAACCTTGACAGAGAATTACGTGCGGCTCGGGGCCCAATTCTGGCGTGTTTCGCGGCCCATCCATTCCAATGCGCTCGGCGTGTGTTCGAGCTTGTTTTCCCGGGCAGAGTGTTGCTGTCCTCCTTCGCGGCCTGTCGCATCGCGCGGCATCGGCCGCCCGCTCGAAGTTCTAAAATTAGATGCTGCGATTGCTTTCGCCGCGACTTCGTCTTTGTTCGTCGCATTCCTTTCGCTCTCGATGGCCGGCAAACGGGGTTCGGATTTTTCTGATTGTCCGACGGTCCGTTTTTGTTGTGTAAGTCGATTCCGCCATTGTCCCGGCCCGATCGCCACAATGGAGCCGACTTCCCCCTTGGCACGTATGAACTCGGCGAGGCCGTGTTTGCACAGGCGACCATTGTGACGACAGCGATCGAAAGTGATTTCATGGGACGGTACGTGTTATTACGGCGATGCAAGTGAATGTGACGTGGAAGTGGAACTTTTGGATTTTTTTGCTGGTCACAGATGGAACGCCAGAAAGCTGCGCTTCACCGCCATGTCACGTCAACGGGTGTTGAACCCAGGTCTTTCCTCCCCCACACGAGTGCACTTGTTACTGCGGCGTCGTCGCGATGGCGATAAGAGGGCGAAGTTACTGACGTCATATAGGTTTTATAGAAAATAGCAAGAAAGAGGAAAACGCGTAAGATAACGGCAAAATTTTCACGTGCGTAGAATATAGATAGTTCGATCATGGCGGCTTGCATACGCTAATACGTGTATACGGGTTTCGTGACGCACGCACTCTCTCTCGGTATTTGAGGTATTTGGGATCATATCAAATATCATTCCAATTTCAACGGTTTGCGATACAGCAACGATGCCCACTCAGTTGCTTCATGAGAAGAATGCGTGTGTTTCAAATTCTGTTTATGAGTTTTATTCGTTTTTGTAAGCCTAGCTTTTGTTTTGAAAATTCTGTGACGTGGAAAGCTTTCTGATGTCTATGTTACAAAGCTGCTTCCTTACGCGACCTACGTAAGCGTGACTTAGGTGCATTTCACAAACATAAATATTCATGTTTGCTTGTTGCATAAATTCGTGCAAAGACTTTGAAAGATAATGTCAATGGCAATGCAAACGCCATTTGTCAGCAGTTTTATATATATATATAACGCATTGTTAAGACATTCTTGCACGCATTTTTCCTTAATGATTGTCGAAGGTTTTTAATGAAGAGAACCTCAAGCAGTCCTTGACCTGCTCAGAAATGTCACTAGTCAGCCTCTCGTCGAATTCGCCCAATCACGCAGATGTCAAGAGCTTACGGCACTCGCACAGCGTTTACACAACTCCCCGCTCACTGTCTCGCCCTCGAACAAAGCGCTGCCTTGTTGGGGGTGTTTGGAATTCAATCGCGCTACATGCTTGTCCAACATCGGGCTGCGTGCGCTCTGATCGTCGCCGTGTTTGGTGTAAACAGCTATGTTTGACCTGACCGCAGCTCACCTGACTTTCCCTTAGAGAATCCCGTTTCTCAATGTCAGAACATGACATTTTTCGTCACTGTATTTTATTTAATTTTTTGTTTTTAACAGTCGACGTTACTTTGACGATGCTCCAGAAAAGTTTTTTGTTCTGATTTTTCGATATGCAGCGTCGCAATCGACAGAGGTATGGGCCAAGGGCGCCAGGACCCCCTAAATTTTTAGTAAATCTTGTCGTTATGTGCTTTGAGAGGCGATGTCCCAAACCAAATAATGTTGCTTGCTTAAGTCAAAATATTTGGCCCCCCACCAAAATTTCGGGCTGCTTACGCTACTGCTTAGAATCGAATCACGCAGCTGCAGTCCGTTGCTCCAGCTGTGAATGCTTTGTCAGCCGCTTACGGGTACTTTCTTCACACTTGTTCGTCACGGTGAGACAACAACTGTGCTGCTCGTTGTTTTGACTTTCTCTGATGTTGGTGCTTTTACCGGGTCGGAATCCTGCTGTTATCAACTGTGACCGTGTTCTTTTTCACCTGCATTACAGAACCATGTCGGCAGATGACGAAATGAAGTGGCTTACGACGCTGCGCATGCCCGGACGGTGCAATACGTTGCTCAAAACCAGTTTGAACCGGTCTGGTGGGAAGAAAACAGCAAAAAAATCACGAAAGGATTTTGCGAGCACGCGACCGGAAAGAAAATAACTGTGCAGTTTTTTTCCTCCCCGAACTTAAAGCTATCAGTGTGTCGGGAATGTTGTTTTAACCGGTAGTGGTGACGCAATCTCTTCAACGAAAACGCGTTTTTTACCTGTGGTGCAACCATTTTGGTGCAAGTTCGTGTTTTTGTTTGCTGCCCGTCAAGTTGTGGCTGTTCCGTGTTAACTAACTTTACAGCAGTTCATATGCAAGCGGGTGCCAATTGAGTGCGAAGTTATTTTGGTCAAGTGAAAAAAAAAACGATTTTGGTCAAGTGAAAGTTAACGACAGTTTTTACGAAATCGGTAGCTCATCGCCATCAAGGGACATTAACAGCCCAGGCAAATCAAGTCATTTTCTGCACTTTTTTAAGAATTTCTTTGTAAAGCGCGTCTCGTTTTTTCCTGTTTTAATGAAACCCAGCAACGCACCGCGGACTACCCCTCGAGTGCGACATGTTTGCTTTCATGCACCTTCCTCCTCTGCAAAACGCTACCGCTGACCCGGATTCTTCGCGCCCGTCGCACGATCATGGTTGCGATGAGGGTTGACTGGCGTTCCCGTCACATGTGGTCTAGCGATGTTTCGTGCGCAGTGGTGATCTTCAAATTCTTCCGCATTTCGTGTACTGTCAACCAGCGTAGTCTGCGCTGACTTGCCAAGACTTTTGTGACTAAACCTTTTCATCCGCGCGTTGGCGCTAAAGATCCTCGTAACCGCTTTTTGAATGTTTCAACCCCGAACAAAGTTGCAATTTAAAATTCGCTGACGTTTTAGTAATATCAGTTGCTGGTTTATAGCTTTATCGCTTCTGGGCTTGCCTTTCTACCTTGCGTAACGTCTAAAAACTGTGCTCTGGAACGTTATACTGACGGCACAACACCGGCGTCATTTTCTCGAAACTGCTACGGATGTTGTGCATGATACATAATTCTCCACGGCTCCGGCCATGGGAGCGCAACACTGTGACGACCTCCTCCCACATCACTGTCTGTAATCCCCGGGTGCTTGCCAGCAGCCGTAGTACCTTCCTTAATCAGCACTCAAGTAAGAGCGCAATTTAGCTGTCGTGTCGATGAGCTTACTCTTCAACCTTTCATCTGATGACCGAATACTTCGCACGCAGTGACGAAAATTTTGGCGGGTCAAAAGAATGGGGGTGTGGGCAAAATTTTAGACGAGCAACAGTATTTTGTTTGGAATACCGCCTGACAAAGCACAAAATGACTACATATGCTAAAAGTTTTGGGAGGGCGTGCCCCCCCTGCGGCTACTTCTATGTTCGTGCGTGCTGGTTTTGTTTAAATTTTAATATGTGCGGCCCAAAGTGGGAAGCACGCTGTTCCGTTTTCACGGTTTTGTGTTTCATTGTCTACAGTGTTATCAGTAACCCGCATTCTTCCTCTGTGCCGTGGCGACCTCTTCTTCACTTCCTGTGCGACTTCCTTATCCTCTGTCTGTTCCCACCTGTTCTGACTATTTATTGCTTCGTATCCGAGTTTTCCTGTAGAGACAAAGATTTGCGCCGAACGCGGCCAAACTCTTTTAGCAAGGTGATCCGTTTACCTAAAATCTGCAGCAGCGACTAGACATAGAAGCACGCTTCCTGCTACGTTAGCTGTGTTGTCCTATCCTATGTTTCTATTCCAGTCGCCTGTTTCCTAAAATAGTTAAACCGGTCTGCCGCGCAATCCCGATGTCTAAGTTTAAAGCCGGTATGACGCAATTGCCTCAAACTTCGCGTTGGAGGTGCTTGTCGTGCGATCCTTTGGTTTACTTCCGTCAGTCTGATCTCTCAATCCCAGATGCCTCGATTCCAAATGGGCATTCAATCCAACTGCTACTCGTTGCGCTATACTGCACTGTCTATTAAGCGACGGAAATCGGCTGTTCTTTTCGTTTCTTCGTACCATGGCTGTTGAAGCCGTAAACGCGATTTTTTTTCTCGAGACTTTGCATTTTTTGGCACGAACAAGTGCAAAATATGCGACGGGAGCGAGTTGTCTGCATACGTTGTGAAATCCGTTCAGCATTTTGTTTTTTCCCCCCTTGTTTTGCTTAGGATGGTTAAAAGCTAGTACCTGCAAGCGATTGCCCCGCGGAGCTTGTTGCTTTTGCTTTACGTTTCGGTTTTATCTCTGTCGCGAAAAAGCAGGAGCTGTTCATATTCTGTGCTTTTCACATCGTTGTGAGTGGAGCAGACACCGCGCAAGGCTTGCGCTTTGTGAAGAAGTGTTTCGCTGTCTTGTGGTGCAAATGGTGAAGGTGCCAAGACTCCGCTGCATTTGGTTCTCGTTCAACAGACTGTGACAGTGGTTCACGAACTTCTGATTGCGTACCATTTGTGGGTCCCGTACTGTCAACACGTACCACCTTGGTCCAGTAAAACTCAATCTATATCGTTAGATCAAAAGTTTGGAAAACCGGAATTGACAAAAATACGACATGAACAAAATAGTACACAAAAACTCGGGAAGTTATTAACAGAACCCGATAAGTAGAATTTATAGCTGTGAACAGGGTTTTTTTTAAGGAAAATGTTAGGTACCGAATTGGATCTGTAGGGACCCGATGATAATTTTCTCTGGTTCTAGGCACCCGATTTGGAATTCTACGCCTTAAAAAGATCCTGGCTGTGAATATATTTTTTGTGAAGAAAAGAAAGTAGGCCTATTTGCGTGCCACCTCGGAAAGTCTTCGCTTACCACAATTTGGGAACCACTGGACAACGAGGTAACACTTTTTGACCAGCGCGCATCGAAAATAGAAACACGCTTCTCGAACAAGACTGCGAAGCGCTGAAAGCCCTTTACAAGCAATGAAGAGAGCCACGGACCGGCAGTTAACGTTGTTGGTTTGTATCCTCGTTCGTGATTTTTGCCCCGAATCGGAGTCGAACTTCCGGGAAATGCTTGGTCGTGACCGAATGAACAGATGCTGTCCACCTCTGCGATCATCCATCATGCTGTTTGTGCCAATTTCTGCTGAGCAATTGTACTTTTTAATAGCATTTTTATGTCTTTGTATTTCACCGCAAGTTACCTGATTTTTTTTGTTTTAAATGCGTTTCTTTTAATCGCGAACAAAGAAGACACGTGATCCACTGTCTTTGAAAGCAGGAGTCAGTTTCGCGGATGTCGAGCCAAGGAAACGAGTCGAAAAGCAGGCCTCTGTGAATTGAAACGCAAAGCCAGTATTCTTTGAAACGTCTTCACTGAAGGCTGGCACTTGCCGTAATGAGCACGCCGATTCCAGTTTCTGTTGGTTACAGGATTAATTTTTTATTCTACAGACGCAAACTTTCTGAAAGTTTCCGTATCCGCAGCTAGCTTCCAACATGCGCTATAACTTCCGGTAAGGTTATTTGCAAACTCACTACTTCGACGGTACCTAACGCTGGTGACCCTGCATAGAGTAAATGCAGGCTGGAAAATAAACGACTGAAATGCTGAAACGTTTCAGATTGCAAGATACCTTTTCTTGTTTTTTTATTAATTTTGAAGTTGAAGCGCGTCGTTCCATGTTCAGGAGGCTAATTTTCTATTACACGGGAAAGTATGCGGTTTGTTACAGTTACAGGTTGCGGCGTGCGTCGCCCAATGAAGTGATCTTGTAAAAGTGGTGTTTGGCAGCAGTCTTGTGCGGTGATTAAAAAGTCCCTTCGGTTTTTAGAAAGCTGCTCAACTGAGCGAAGTGTGTCATCGCCGTACGTTTTCATGTAGGCAGTCAAGTCATGTTTGCGCTGTAAGTACACAGCAATAGAACACATTTCAATCAACAAAGCTTAAGACAAACAGCACAGGTTGGGCGAAAGACGGCCAAAGCAGTCACTTAATCAAGCCCAGCCTACATTTGATGACTGTCAAATTCAACAGCACAGGTGAAG